>Ga0310696_10000703_pt1 | contig 50572 bp, 45 predicted proteins | sample AusTroGonzalo_MG_4_FD_203885 | JGI IMG/M metagenome (GOLD analysis project Ga0310696, IMG submission 203885) | Bovine rumen microbial communities from tropical cattle in Woodstock, Queensland, Australia - Gonzalo_02 (v2) (version 2) | ecosystem: Host-associated > Mammals > Digestive system >...
GAGCCGTCTTCTGGCTCTCCTGTTGACCTGCCGTTCTGGATATATGGTCGGCAAATATGTCAGCGTTGACAAGATTGTCGAAGAGTCCCGCTCGGACTATTACGACGCTCTGCGCGCCAGCTCGCGCAGGCTGCCGTCAAACTTCGCCGACACGGGCTTCTCGCGGCCGGGTGCAACATCTACGCGCAGGTCTTCGCCTCGGGCGGAGGAGGCGATTTTCTGGGGCGCACGGTCGTTTTCCCCGCGCCCACGGACGCGACGAACGAGATGCTCCGCGCCATCCGCGAGGAAGTGGACGCCCTCTACATCAAGGGGACGCGCTACCGCAAGACTGGGATCGTGTTCTTCGGCCTCGAAAAGCCCGGCACGGCGCACCAGACCGACCTCTTCGACGACACCCCGCCAGCCGAGAAGTCGCGCCTGTACGCCGCCGTGGACGCCCTCAACGCCCGCTACGGCAAAGGCAAGGTGTTCTCCGCTTCCGAGGGGATTGGCGAGAAGTCGTGGAAGATGAAGCGGTCGAAGCTTTCCAAACGCGCCTCGACCCGCTGGGACGAGCTGATAACCGTGAGGTAGTCGTCCCCCGGTGCGCGGTTGTAATACCGCCCCTCGCCATCATCTATACCCCACGGGAGGACCGATTCGCCCATTTTTCCTAAAAAAATGAACCGAGCGGTTGGGGAATCAAGTGTGCAGGCAGGGATTGGCGGAGGGGGGGGGATTCGAACCCCCGGTGGACTTGCGCCCACACAACCTTTCCAAGGTTGCACCATCGACCACTCGGACACCCCTCCAGTCAATTGGTTTTTTCGCTCGCTGGTGCCAGAGGAGGGACTCGAACCCTCACGTACTCGCGTACGGCAGATTTTGAGTCTGCTGCGGCTGCCATTACGCCACTCTGGCCGGCACGTCTTCTGGAGCGGGCGAAGGGAATCGAACCCTCGTAGCCAGCTTGGAAGGCTGGTGCTCTGCCATTGAGCTACGCCCGCTTTTCCAAACGAACAGTGCATAGTATATCAAAAATATGGTACAATAAGCAACTGTGAAAATCAACAGATCAATTTTGCCTCCAGGACGCATCGGTCTCGCCGTCAGCGGCGGGTCCGATTCCGTCGCGCTCGCGTTCCTTCTGACGAAGGGCGGAAAAAAGAAAAATGCCGCAAAACGCTTTGTAATTCTGCATGTCGATCACGGACTCCGAAAGGAGAGCAAGGCCGAATACAGATTCGTGCGCAACCTCGCGAAGCGACTCGGCGTCCCCTTCAAGGGCCTGCACGCCAAGGTCGAGAAGCGAGTCGGCGAATCGATCGAAATGGCCGCGCGCCACGTACGACTCGCCTTCTTCACAAAATGCATGGAGTCTCTGAACCTCGACGCAATCGCGACCGGGCACCACATGGATGATGTCGCCGAGACGTTTCTCATGAAACTTCGCAGGGCCTCGCTGAGCGGAATCAAGACGACGAGCGAAGTCGGCCGCATCAAGTTCGTGCGCCCCCTTCTCGGCTGCCGCGACGCCGAGCTGAAGTCGTATCTGGAGAAGTACGGCGAGACCTGGTGCGAAGACGCGTCAAACGGAGACATCTCCATCGAGCGAAACAAGGTACGGCACAAGGTGCTGCCATTCCTGGAAAAGACGCTCGACAAGAACATCGTCGAGCATCTCTACAAAATAAGCGGCTTCCTCGAAGCGAGGAAATGAACGCGAACTAGCCGTCACCGCTCTTCGTCGAATATCTCCTTGAGGCGCTTCAGCGCATTCGACATGCGCGACTTCACCGTGCCGACGGGTATTCCCAGCATCTCGCCAATCTCGGCGTACGGCAGCTCCCTGAAGACGCCTAGCTCGACCACTTCCCTCAGCGGCTCGGAAAGACGCGACAGCGCCCACAGCACGTCTTCCCTCGCCCCATACGTCTTCGGCACATCCACGTCCGGACGTTCCGCCACCCACGATTCCTCCCGCGTCTCGCGGCGAGTCTTCCGCCGCAACGCGTCTATCCTGACTTGTCGCGCAAGAAGAAAAAGGAACGTCGACAGTTTCGCCGTATTCTTGTACGCCTTGCGATAGTTCCACAATCGCAGATATGTTTCCTGGACAAGGTCCTCTCTCTCCGAAGGCAAGACACCGTGGCGGGCGAAGAAGTCAAGAAGCATTTTCTCAGACTTCCTCGCCTCCGCCATCAGCTGTTCGTCATCCGCCGACATGAGAAAGAAACCCCGAAAGAAGCGGTGGAACCGACGATTCGTCTATGAAGCCAAAAGCGGCGAGGGCCATTACGCTGCCTGCGGAAATGCAAAATCCGACCGCGCCTGCAACGATGGCCCCGAATATGGCGTCGCCTGGCTGTGCCACGAGGTCATACACCATTTTCCTGACTATCCAGCGGACGATTCCAAACGCCAGAATGGACGCGACTGCGACGGAAATGCCGCGGCTCCATGCGCTTGGCAGAAGATCGCTCGCCATAACCCACCCGAAGCGGGCCGTAGCGGTCGCGGCGAGCGATCCGGCGAGGAAGGCAAGCGATCCTGAAAAGCCGATGAACAGCCCGGCGACTGCAGCGCCGAGCGTAACCGCCAAGATCGCATATTCCGCAACGCCCATCGCAATCGCCTACTTCTTCGCAGGAGCGGAGACGGAATCTCGGTAGCGCTGGTATGCGCTCGCCTCCTTCTGACGTCCGCCGACCTTGCGCAAAGCCTTGATGAGTCCGTCGATCGCGGGTATCGACCCCGGATTCGCCGCCACGGCGCGGGAGTATATTTCGACCGCCTGCCCGTGCATGCCGATCTTCGTTGCGAACTCACCGGCTTCGATAAACGTCTTGACTGCGCCCGGACGCAGCGAGCACGCGAGCTTGTACATTTCGAACGCCTTGCTTTGCCCGGTCTTCGAAGCATCGACCTTGAGAAGCGCCTTTGCAAGCCCAAGGGCGGCCGGATAGGAGAGCGCGTCTGCGTCCAGCGCTTCCTGATAGCACTGACGAGCCGTCTTCCATGCGCCTTTCTTAACCGCCGCCTCCGCCTTCGATATCGCAGTCGAGCACTGCGCACTGTTGCGCTGTGCCGCGCCCGGACGCTCTGCGGCTGCGCGGGCAATGGACTCTTTCAGTCCCGGAATCAGCACGCGCAGCGTCTTCTGCACCCGAGGCGAGGCGTTCTCGTCGAGGCGCACGAATATCTCAAGCTGCTCGAGGGCGGCTTCGAGGTATCCGAACGGAGCCTCGCGATAGAGAAGCCCAAGGTGGTACCATGCGGACGCCTTCTTGCGATCGATCCTGATCGCCCTAAGGAACGCAACGCGGGCAAGGTGGGCCTCGCCCCTCGCCATCTCCACGATGCCAAGGCCTGTACAGCCTTCCGCCCGCAGCGATGCGTCGAGAGACGCGTCGTCCGCTACAGACGAGTATAGCGAAGCCGCCTTTTCATAGTCCTTCAGATGCCAGGCTATCTGAGCGGAGAGCAGCTTAACGTCGACATCGCCGGACACAAGCTCCTCGGCCTTGGCGATCCACGCGCCGGCCTCGGGAAGCTCGCCGACGGCGAGCTTGATGCGCGCCAGATACACGAGCGCGTCGACATTGTCCGGCGCAAGCTCCACGCACTTCGCGAAGAGCTTTCCCGCCTTCTTGTTGTCGCCGGCGTCGAACGCCGCCTTTCCGCCGAGGAACTCAGCCGAGCCGTCGCCAGGCCCGCACCCCACGAAGGACGCGAGAATCGCGGCCGCCGCAACCTTAGGCGCGGATGATCGAAAGATATTCGTCACGCTTTGCCTCCATGATTTCCTTCGTCTTGCCCTCGAGGTTGAGCCTCACGAGCGGTTCTGTATTAGACATTCTCACGTTCGCCCAATAGCCTTCCGCCTCCCAGGCGTCGACGGACACGCCGTCCAGTTCGAACACGCGAGCCTTCTGCGAATACGTCTCCTTTATCTTGCGAAGTATCTCCGCCGGGGGCGTCGTCGTCTTGGTGTTGATCTCGCCGGACTGCGCATACTTGCGAAGCGGCTTCACAAGCTCGGAAAGCGGCGCATCGGACGCGGACACGATGTTGGCGAGCGCGTACGTCGCCATTGCGGACGACTCCGCCGTCGAGTTGGCCTTGAAGTAGTAGTGGCCCGAAAGCTCGCCAGCGAAGATCGCGTCGTTCGCGCGCATCTGCTCTTTGATGAACGAATGCCCTACGCGGCTCATCATCGGCTTTCCGCCTGCGGCGGCTATGACCTCCTCGCACACTTTCGACGAGCGAAGGTCGTAGAAGCAAGCGGCACCCTGATTGGAGGCGAGCATGTCCTTGGCGATCAGCGCGGTAACGAAGTCCATCGGAATTATCTCGCCGTTCTCGTCGAGGAAGCCAGCGCGGTCCGCGTCGCCGTCGTATGCGACGCCGAACGCGTACTTGCCGGGATTCGCCTTCATAAGCGACTGAAGGTCCTTGAGCGTCTCGTGGTGAAGCGGGTTCGCGTCATGGTTCGGGAAGTCGCCGTCGTATTCGCCGTAGAGAGCGTCGTATGTGATCTGCGAATCCGCAAACGCGACGGACTCCGCAATTCCCATGCCGTTGGCGAAATCGAGCGCGAGGTGCAGCGGACGCTTCATGTGCGCGAACGCCTTGACGTGCGCGGCGTACTCCTTGGAAACATCGACCTTGGTCATCTCGCCTGCGCCGGACGGAGGATCGAACGGGGTGATGTCCGCATAGAGGCGCTCGATGTCCTTGATGCCGGTCGCGCCGGAAATTGGCACTGCGCCGGCCTTGCAGAGCTTGCAGCCGTTCCATTCCTTCGTGTTGTGGGAGGCGGTGATCATCACGCTGCCATCCGCCTTGAGGCTTGCGTTCGCGAAATAGCTCATAGGCGTCGAGGCAAGGCCGATGTCGATGACATCGACGCCCTCGTCAAGGAGACCCTTGGTGAACGCGGCGAAAAGCGCGTCGCCGGACTTGCGGCAGTCCCTCGCGACAACTACGCGTCCGCCTTTGCCGGCGAAGCCGCAGAACTGCGCGTAGGCGCGTGCGATGCGGTAGAAGTCGTCATCTACGATATCCTGTCCATAGATGCCGCGTATGTCGTATGCCTTGAATATGCCCATTGTTTTTTTTCCTTTCGTTGTTTAGATACATCCGTGAAAATTCATTTTTCGCCGCCAGCGAGCACGCCGTTTTCCAGAGTAAGCACGCGATCGCATATCGCCGCCGCGTCGGGCGAGTGCGTAACCATGACAAGGGCGAATTTATGCGATGCGGAAGCAAGCTCCGTGAGCATCTTGAGTATTCCGGAGCCAGTCCATGCGTCGAGGTTGCCCGTAGGCTCGTCGGCAAGGACAAGGTCTGGCTCCGTGACAAGCGCGCGGCAGAGCGCGACGCGCTGCATCTCGCCGCCGGAAAGCTCCGACGGAAGGTGTCGCATGCGGTCGGCGAGCCCGACGTTCGAGAGAAGCTCCTCGGCACGTCCTCGCGCACGTCTCGGAGAGCCTAAGACCGCGGCGTACTTGGCGGACATCGTCGGCAGCAGCACGTTCTCGAGAACCGTAAGCTCCGGCATGAGGTGATACTGCTGGAAGACGAAGCCGATGTTCGCGGGACGCGTCACCGTACCGGAAGTCTGCTTTTCCAATCCGCCAAGAATGTTGAGAAGCGTCGACTTGCCCGCTCCGCTGCGACCGACAATCGCGACCTTCTCGCGCTCGAACACGGAGAAGTTCACCCCCTTTAGAACCTCTATCGGCTTCTGTCCGGGAAGCTTGAATCTCTTTTTCAGGTCTATCGCGCCGAGAACCGCCATCTCTTAAATCCCCCTATTGGTTCAAGGCCTTGACTGGATCTTTCGCCGCCGCGCACACCGCCGGAATTAGCGACGCGGCAAGCCCGAACACGAACACGAGACCGACGACCCAGAAGATGTCGGTCACTATAAGGCGATGCGGTATGGCGGCAAGACCGTACACCGACGCCGGGAAAACCTCAAGCCCCATCCTGGCGAGCCACTCGACGATGTTCTGGAGATTCGAGAGAATCGCCCATGACACGAGAAGGCCAAGGACTATGCCGAGGCTGCATTGTATCATGCCGTGCACGACGAACACCTTCATCACCTCGCGCTTGCGAAAGCCGAGCGCCTTGAGAAGGCCAATCTCCGGCGTCTTCTGGACGGTGAGGACTAGCAGCGTGTTCATGACGCAGAACACGGCGACAAGGGAGATGAGGGACAGCAAAAGCGCCGTCATGTTCTTCTCCACGGCGAGCGCATTGAATATCTCGCGGTCAGCCTCGCGCCACGTCACGGCGCGGAGATTACCGCCAGAAAGCCTAACTGCGTTTTCGACGACGGCGTCGAACTTCGAGCGGTCTGTCGGGCAATCCGTCTTGACGTGTATCGCGAAAACGCCCTTCTCCATCCCCATCAAGTCGCGCACGTTCGGAAGCGACGCGACGGCGTAGCCTGAATCGTAGTCATGCTGCCCGCACGAGAAGATGCCGGCGACCTTCCACTTTACGGGAAGGAACACCTCGTCTTTAGAGACTAGAGTCTTTGGAGAATAGACCGTCACTTCGTCCCCGACCCACACGCCCAGGGAACGTGCGGCCGAGGAGCCGATCACGATGGAGTCGCCCTCGAGGTCGAAAGTTCCGGCGCGCGGCGAGCCCACGCGATACGCGCCCTTGAAATCGTCGCCATCTACGCCTATGAGGACCGGAGCCAGCACGCGCCCGCGATAGGAAAGAAGAACCCTCGTGTCGATTTCCGGCGTGACGCACGTGACTCCGGGGATCTTGCGTACTTCCGCCGCGATTTCGTCCTCGCCCTCCACGAACGCTCCGCTTGACGGCAAAAGCGAAACGTGCGGCTTGAAGTCCAGTATCTTCTCCTCCCAGATGTCGCCGAAGCCCGTCATCACGCTGCGCACGATTATCACGACCGCAACGCCTAGCATGACGCCGAGAATCGAGACAAGCGTTATCACCGAAGCAACGGAGCGCTTCGGTTTCAAGTACTTCGCGGCGAGGAAGAGAGGGAAACCCATGTGCGTATTATATCAAATTACCGACAGTCTCAAAAGGGACATTATGGCGGCGTATGGATCAGGACTTCCGCACACTGCGCGAACGACTGCGAAATTGCGAGCCCCGGCCTTGAGCACGGCGGGCAACCTGCCTGCGTCTATGCCGCCTATCGCAACAGCTGGATGCGCGGCAGAATCAATCATCCTGGCCATCGTATCCAGGCCAAGCGTAGGATCCGGAATCTCCTTAGTGGGTGTCGCATAGACTGGCCCGACGCCGATATAGTCTATCGGTTCGGATCGTGACGCCTCGACCTGCGCAAGGTTATGGGTCGAAAGGCCAACGATGCGCAATCCCGGGAAGCGCTCACGCACTTCGGCTGGCGACATGTCGCCCTGCCCGACGTGCACGCCGTCCGCCTCAGCCTCCGCCGCGATAGAAGGATCGTCGTTCACGATGAACGACGTTCTCGTGCCTGCCGTAATCTTCCGCATTTCACGCGCCTCGCGGAGAATCTCCTCGCGCGAGGCGTGCTTCATGCGGAGCTGGACCATTTTAACTCCAGCTCTTACTGCCGCCTCCGTGCAGTTGGCGTAGCCTACGACTGGGTTGGTTATGACGAGGTAGAAGCCGAAGTCCGTCATTTGCCAAGATCCTCGCGAATGATCTTCGCGATCTTGCGTCCGCTCTTGAACATTCCGCCGAAGATCGGCCCCATCCGGAAACCGCCCTGCACGTTGTTAGCCGCCATGCCGGAGGCGTACAGTCCCGGATAGAGGCGCTTCGTGTTCTCGACGGTCGTGCGTTCACCGTCCTCCATCCACATCGGCTTCTCGCCAAGGATGCCGCCTGTCGGCGAATCGACCTTGACGCCGGCCTTGTTGACCGCCTTGTTGACAATCTCGCTCGGATGTCCAGTGCCGTCCAGCAATGCACGAGAGGTGATGACGATCGGGTCCACGTGCATCTCCAGCCTGGCGACTGGATTCCAGTTGACGACAACGCCGCAGACGACGCCGTCATGGATGACGATGTCCTCGACCTTTACGGCGTTGAAAATCGTCGCGCCCGCCTTGCGCGCGCCAAAGATCAGTCCAGAGGCCATTTCGACGGAATCGACCGTATGGTACGTGTCGTTCACGGGAACCGTCGTGATGCCGAACTCGTGCAATATTTCCGCCGCGTCGTTCTGCACGACCACCTCGTTCATCAGCATTCCGCCGCCCCACGTTCCGCCGCCAGGCGCAAGCTTAGACTCGAACACCGCGACCTTCAGTCCGGCGAGCGCGAGATCTCGCGCCGCGACAAGCCCCGACGGACCTGCGCCGACAATCGCAACGTCAACCGCAAGGTTGTCCTGAAGTTTCTTGAAATAGCTCCGGACGATTGCGCCGGAAATAGTTTCCTCCATCATTTTCATGTGTAGCCTTTCTTGTTTGTTAAAAGCCGAGAACGCCGCATTTCTCCCCTACTTCGTACGAAGACGCTATGGCCTTGTGGACATATGCCTTCGCACCCTCGACCGCCGTCTTCAAGTCGCGTCCGAGAGCTAGTTCCGCCGCGAGTGCCGCCGCGAGTGAGCAACCTGTTCCGTGCGTCGAGACGGGGTTCGCTATCCACGGCATAGTCGCGGCAGAAAACTCCTCTCCGTCGAAAAGAGTGTCTTCAGCGGCTCCAAGGTCTCCGACTGCGTGCCCGCCCTTGACGAGCACCGCGCAGCCGTACTCGCCGTTTAGCCGTCTTGCCGCCTCTCGAACGTCGGCGCGGCACTTGAGCGCCATGCCTGAAAGAACCTCGGCCTCTGGCACGTTCGGCGTAATCACGGTCGCGAGCGGCAGCAACCTGGCCTTGAGCGATTCTGTCGCCGCATCCGTTATGAGCCGCGACCCGCTAGTGGCGACCATCACCGGGTCGATCACCTTCGCAATGTCCGTCCGTCCGCGCAACCGATCAGCGACAACGTCGATCACCGCAGGATCGGCGAGCATGCCTGTCTTTAACGCCGCGATGGAATACACGCCGAGCACCGCGTCTAGCTGTGCCGCGACAAAGTCAGGCGGCACGCCGTGTATTGCGGAAACGCCAAACGGATTCTGCGCCGTAAGCGCGGCCAGCACGGTGCATCCGTGAAGCCCGTAGGCGTGGAATGCGCGCAGGTCGGCCTGGATGCCGGCGTTCCCGCCGGAGTCGCTTCCGGCAATCGTGAGGCAGCAGGGTCGCATACCGCTCACTTCCGACCTTCCGCAAGCGTGCGTATGCGCCTTGAGGTACGAACGGCGCAGAACTCCTTGCCGCACATCGAACAGTGGTCGTCGGCGTGCGTTTCGTCGGTAAAGGCCCTCGTCCTCAGCCAACGCGCCTTGGCGCGGTCTGGATCGAGCGCGAGCGCGAACTGACGATCCCAGTCGAACGCCGCGCGCGCATCGGACATCGCATCGTCGCGGTCGCGCGCCCCTGGAAGCCCGCGCGCAACGTCGCCGGCATGGGCGGCGATCTTGTAGGCGATGCATCCGCGATGCACCTCGTCGCCATCAGGCAGGCCAAGATGCTCGGCCGGCGTCACGTAGCAAAGGAGAGACGCACCGTATGTCGCGGCAGCCGTGGCGCCGATCGCGCTTACGATGTGGTCGTAACCAGGCGCAATGTCCGTAACGACGGGGCCTAGCACATAGAACGGCGCACCTTTGCAAACTTCCTGCTCGCGTTCCATGTTCATCTGAATTTGATTGAACGGAACGTGTCCCGGGCCTTCCACCATTACCTGGACGCCGCGTGCGCGGCAACGCTCCACGAGTTCGCCCAGCACGTCAAGCTCGCCAAACTGCGCCGTATCAGACGCGTCGGCGAGGCAGCCTGGACGCATTCCGTCGCCGAGCGACACGGTTACGTCGTGCTCCGCCAGGATCTCCAGCACTTCGTCCCAACGCTCGTAAAGCGGATTCTCCGCGTTGTTCTCCATCATCCATTCCGCCATTATCGAACCGCCGCGGCTTACGATTCCCATCTTGCGCTTCATTGCGTGTGGGATGTGCCTGAGGAGAAGCCCTGCATGAAGGGTCATGAAATCGACGCCCTGCTCCGCCTGTTCGCGTATGACGCCGATCAGCAACGACGGATCCATGTGCGGGATGTCGCCCTTGAGCCGCGAAATCGTCTCGTACACCGGCACCGTGCCAAGTGGCTTTGGCGAGGCTTCGAGCATGCCCTGGCGTATCGCCTTCACGTCTTCTCCGACGGAAAGATCCATCACAAAATCAGCTCCGGCGTTGAGAGCGATGGCGAGTTTCTCAAGTTCGTCGCCTTTTCCGGAATGCGTAACGCTGCGCCCGAGGTTCGCGTTTATCTTCGTGGTGAACATCCGCCCCACTCCGACTGGGTGGCAGTTGGCGTGGTGGATGTTCAGCGGTATCACCGCCGTTCCGGACGCAACTGCGCCGCGCACGATCTCGACGGCCACGTTTTCGTCGCTGGCGACAGTCTGCATCGCCGCTGTAACAAAACCCTTGCGGGCAGCTTCAAGCTGTGTCATGTCGTTTTCCTCCGCAGGCATTACCCTGGTCAGGTCATACGGGTCTTTTCTCAGCACCCGGCGTCATTGCCGGCAGCACCCCGTTTGACGCACATTATACCAAAACATCCATGCGCGGCGCAATTGCTTTTCTTGAGCAAGCGGCATCGCCACATCACAATGAAACAATCATTGCCATGTAACTTTTGCGAAGCCGGAGGCGGGAACGTCAAGGCGGATGAGGCCCTTGGCAACAGAAGCGGTTCCTGCCGGCTTGCCGAACACGTCGAAGAACTCTACTCTGGCATCTGCCGCAAACTCCGCCAGCATTCCCCTGCCGCCCGTCGCGTTCACGAGAAACACCGGACGATCTGCCGCGCCAGTGCGCACGCAGACATCGTTCGCATAGACGGCGACAACTCGTTCCTCTTCGCTCTCGCCCTCGATCCACGTATAGCCGTTCTCGGCGTGGTGCGGACGAAACGCCCCGCGCAGAAGCGCCTTGCGGTGTCTTTGCGAGAAGCCCAGCCAACTGCGGATCACCTCGCGGTGCGCCGGATGGATATTGGACAAGGCCATGGAATACTGTATCGTCGAGAAGAGTACGTTCAGGATCGGAAGCGCCGCGCCCTCTGGTGACTCGTCCCTGCTCCAAACGAGCATGTCGGAATGCACCGCAATGTCGCCAGACGTCAAGCGCAGATCGCATATACGCCTGCGATTGGCTGTAAGGTCTGCCGGACAGTCCGCCGCGCGCATCATGTTGCCGTACTGTAGGATCGCCGGACCCATATAGTGCTGGCGGAACTCCACGAGCACGTCCGGCTTTATCGCCCGAAGCCGCGCCAAAACGTCCTTCATGAGCCGATTCACCGCCTCCGGCACGGATCGGTAGTCGCGCCCGGCGTAGTTGTCCTTTGCCGCAGGGTCGGCAGATGGTTGAACGAACTGGTCGATAAAGTCGAGTTTCACGCCGTCGAAATCCCATTCGCCAACGACACGCTCGTATGTCGAGATAAGATACTCACGCACCTCGGGGAAGCGGGGATCGAGCACGGCGATGCGTCCCGGAGATTTGGAGCCGCGAATCAAAAGCGATTTGTCCTTGAACCTCTTCCACGCCTTCGATTCGTCACCGACATACGGAACCGCGAGCCACAGCATGTACTTGAGCCCGGCATTATGGACAGCGGCGACATGCGCCTTCATGTCGGGGAACCGGCTCGGAACCGGCATCCAGTCCCCGGTCGCGGAATAGAACGTGCGGCTATCGACCTTCTGCCAGCCATCATCGAGAATCATGGTCTTCATGCCAAGCTCCGAGGCCAGCAAGGCATCCTTCTCCAACACGTCCGCTCGCACATCCTGCAAATAGGCATACCATGTGGAATAGAGAGGGTCAAACGCAGTCTCCGGCACACTGGCCGAGACAAATTCGTTCTTCAATGCAATCCATTCTGAACACTGGCGCACGACATCGGCGAAATACAATCCCCGTCGGTCTAGCAACACCGAGACCTCGTATTCGCGCATCTCAATGGACGGCGCGGTGAAAAACTCGCACCGACAGACAATCTCACACGTGCTGTCATCGGCATAAAGGCCAAATTCCAGTGGACTGAACGCTTCAGAACAGGCCATCGCGACAGGCGAACGTTCACAAGAATCAAGACCGACCACAACCGGCGTCTCGTAGGCAAGCTGCGATACATGCTTTGAATTGGCATCCCACCAGAGCTTTGGCCAGAGATGGCATCCGTCTCGCGTATAGTCACTAGTCCAGACGTTCCGCACACCGGCACCCGACATGCGAACATAGAGGCCAAAGCGCGGCGGATGCGCTGCAACCTCGGACGTCAACCTCACGGTAACCACGTCGCGCCCCGAATCTTGCGATGCGCTTACGTCGAACTTCCATCCGCCGGGTTCGTTGCACGTCACCTCGGCCGTGCCCGCGTTTTCCGTCGCGACCGTGGCAACAATACGCGCCTTGTGCTCCATGTCCGTCGCATGGACGAACGCGACGAACGCCACAGTCGCGGCCGCCAACATCAGTTTTCTGAATTCATTTCTTGTTGTCATTTTTTTTCCTTTGTTGTCTTATTTCGCAATCTAACCCGCAGGCCGCTGCACGCAAGCTTTGGGAACATGGATGGGATGCGTCTTTCCGTCGCATTCCAGCAAGACAGGCGGACCGGGCAGACCATGCAGCGAAGGAAACGATCAGCAATTTCTGCTCGGTGGTCACATACGGACTAAACGGGATGGCATCAAGGTCAATGCAAAGTGCGAAAACTATGACAAGCAAGACTAGCCAGCAGGTCCATGCGAGGTCGGGGCCTTTCCTGAACCGCGCAATGAGGATCAACGCGCCGCCGGACGTCGCAAGCGGAATGGCAAGCGCCAGCGCCACGCGCAAGTCTGGACGAGCCTCGCGCAGCTGCCCAATTGTCCAGAAGACCTGCGCAAGCGCAAAACCGGCGACGCCAATCACATATCCCGTCGAATCCATATCGGATCCGGCCTTGAGTAACGTGAGGAACAGATCTCCGACCAGGAACGCGGCGGCAAAACCCGCCAGCATCCATTTACGGCGATAGGACACTTGCATCTAAAGAACCTCTTGCATCATTTTCCTCGCTTGCAAGACCTTTCGTCAATTGCCTGTGTGGATCCGCAGTACTGCCGTCTCGTAAAAGCCCATTTCAACGGGAACATTCAGCCAGTCACCGTCGCGTCTGCACTTGCGCCTGTCCCACGTCCCATCCGTCTTGAGTACATCGACTCCATCGGCACCTGACGGCACGCGAACCATCAGTTCGTTTATTGGTTCTGAATTGAGGTTTGCCGCCAACACAAGCACGCCGCCCGATTTCTGCCTGCGCACCAGCATCAGCACGTCCTGGTCGTTTCCGCAGACATACGGCGCGACCTTACCGCACAGCCTGTCGAGGATATCCATCACGAACGCCTTGCGCGCCTCGGAATACTGATGCAACGGCGACATTTTGCCATGATAGGCGCATGTGGCGACAAGCCCACCAAGCGAGTTGCGATACAGCACCGCCCCCGGTGACGCAGCCTCGAAGACGGAGGAACCCGCATGCGGCGAGAAGCCGAGCCAGGTCAAAGTCTTGGCCCCATCCTTGAGATTCGAGAAGAACGGCATCATGTCAGACGGCGAGGCTACGTATTCGTATCCTGACGCGACATCGCGTTCGCGATTGAACCGGAAGCTCCTGTTGTCCGCCGAAAGTCCAATCAGGTCTTGTCGTCCTTTCTTCGAAAGGGCAACCGCCGCCTCGCCCGTGACAAACACCTTACGCGAGAAAACCTCATCCAGCTCGGCATCCGAAAACCGCTCGACTTCCGCCGAACGGGAAATCAGATAGACGCCATCGCGAGAAAAATCCTTTTCGGCGCGAAACGGCACCCCAAACGGAAGCAACACTTCTTCCGCAAACGTCTGGCACTCGATGAACATTTCGCCATGATCTCCACCAATATGCCATTTCGGAAACCACGAAAAGCTCGGCACGGCCACGCCGACGAAATCTCCGGCCTCGGCATTGGCCAACGCGTCCAGGAACCCCTTTCTGCCGGCAAGGGCGTCAGTATAGGAACGCGACACGGCGTAGTTCCCCTTTCGCCCGTTCACATACCATGCCTTTGCGCCATTGAATCCGATGAAGGCCGATACCGCAAGGTGTGTAAAAAACGATCTCGCCGACTTGCTCCAGAGGTTATGCGGACAGGTATCCGCCTCGTCCAGGATGTCGATGCCGGAATCGCGGTAGTATTCCGCAAAGCCAAGCATCTTGAAGACGACCGGCGCCAATCTTGATCCATAGCGTTCCACGTAGCATCCGGTAGAGGCCCTCATCACCGGACGCTGCCCCCTGGCGGCTATTGCGCGGGCAAGAGGCTCCACGAGGAATGTCTCTTCGCTGGCGATGCAGATTCCGGCTGGAATCGAGGGATCCACGGAATCAATGGCCGCGCGGAATCGCCGCACAAGCCGTTCCATCATTTCGCGCTGGATGGACAGAAAACAAGTGTAGTCGGAATCGTCCTGCTTTGCATTATTTATCCTGTTGCGCAGCTCGCGCTCGGAGAAGGACGTACCGCGACGCGTGTTGAACTCGGCGACATGACGCCGACAAAAGCATTCGGCATCGTGCGAATAGGCCCGCACGTCGTCGTCCGTGAGGATAAAGGCGGGCTTGCACTCGGCGATGAGGGTGAACGTATCGGTTATGTACTGCGCGAAGCCGGGGTCGTCCGGACAGAAACGCACCTTCTCGCCCTTGATGTTGACGGTTCGCGTCCAGTCCTCGATGTCCTTGTCCACCCGCGGCCAATGCCCGAGAATCGACTGCACGAGAACCCCTGTCCGAATTTTCGTTCCCTCCAGAGCCGCCTTGAATCTACGAAAGCTGTCAACATAGCGCCGGGCTTTCTCGATGGCGGGACGCCCTTCGGGATGCAGAGAGAGCGAATAGAGAACAAGGTCGTTGCCCGTCCGGTCAAAATACTCCCTCGCATCCGCCGCCGCGCGCTCCTCGCAACCCGGCGAGAACGGCACGATGTTGTAGATGGTGAAGCCCGTGGCTGCACGACCATCCGTCCTCGGCGTCGCCTTGTGCCCTATATCCGTCGCCGCGAACGTGACGACAGACAGGAACGCCACAGCCGCAGTCATAACTGTTTTTCTCATCATTCTCATCTCCCTTATTCCAACATTATCGCACGAAAACGATTGATGTCGTCATCTGTGAAGCCGCTTGATTTCACATAGGCATAGATTCTGTCATTGATCGTATCACCCTCGTAAGAATCGAGGCTTTTCACAAGTTTGTCAAAAAGATTGGCGTGAACGAACCATGTCGTATTTCGATTCCAGAATCCCGTCGCCTCCCAGTCACGGTAGAGATCTTCCTCCGAGACCCCAAGGAGGCCGTTCAGGATGAACGCGACACTGCCGGTACGATCCTGTCCAGAGATGCAGTGAAAGACGATGGGGTAATTCGATTTGTCGAGGAATTTCTCGAATACGTTAGCGAACAGTTCCTGCCCTTTCTCAGACACCATATTGCCATAGCTCCAGGATGGAACATGTACCCATCGGCAATTTTTCCCAAGTGGGGATTCCACAAGCCCAGCCGTTTCGCCATCGGAACGCAAGTCGATTTCGGTTCGGACGCCGAGCGTCTCAAGCATGTAACGCCGCCCAGCGGAAGTGACGTAATCCTTTCCCCTTCGCCATTCCTTTATGATACGCGGAGGTTTGCCGTCTGTACGCTTTTCTCGCTCCTTGCCGGACAGATCGAGCCCCGGAGCACGCAATTCCTCTTCAGTGAAAAACACCGGCTCGGAGTTCGCATTGAAACCAGCAGACCTGATTGCAAGTCCCTGCCGCACCCTGCGTCCGCCAAGCCCGACATATCCACCGAGATCACGGGAATTGGCTACGCCATCGATGCGGATCGTGCGCGGCACATCCCCGGCAGTTCGGAAATGCCCCGTCGCCACCATATTGAGCTTCCGGCCCATCAACACGGGCGTGACATGCCATACGTATTCCGTAGCCACCTCCAGATTGTCTATCGTGACATTGGTGACGGATGACGAGACGAGTGCAACCGGCAACCCGTCCTTCACACGATTTACTTCCACGGTAAACACTGGAACACCTTCGTCTTGCGGCAAGTTCCAAGTCCACGACAACTGTACCGGACGCTGATGCCACTTGCCTTCTGCAAGTACACGACGGTAATCCGCATCCGCGAAACGCTCCCGGCGGACTTGACGCGGAAGCGACAAAAAATCTTTCTGGAGTTTTGTCATGAGTTCAACTTCTGATCCATCCGCAGGAACCGTCGTCATGAATCCTGACGAGCCTCCAGCGACGCCGTTCAATGTCGTGCAGGACACCAGCACAACAGACGAAAATGCTGCGGCAGCAAAAAACACTATTCTTGAGAAAAGATTAGCGGACATAGTCTATCACTCCATCAAGTATCGCCGTTCCCTCCGGTTTGCCGGATAGGAGGTCAAGGCCGAAGCTTTCCACAACTACACCATCGCCGACATTACGCCTGCCAAGATAGGCGAAGCACTTCTCTCCACCCTCTCCGACCATGAAAAGGTCTTCTTCCTTGTATGCCGCTCCGTCAAGCGGCTTGCCCGTTCCGACAATCCTGAAAAGCAACGGCGAAAGGAATCCTTCGTGCGGCAGATCGCCAAATACAGGATGCTTCAAGAGCGCCGTGCCTACCTGATTGCCCATCCACCACCAGCCAAGTTTCACATTCGGAATATCCTCGGCTTTGCCTATGGCGACGACGCGGCAGCCCGCCTTGAGCGCCGCTTCCGCCTCCGGCGAACCCGCTTCGGCGACAACAATCCGGTAGGGCGTGTCGCCCTGCGACCGCCGATCGGCGGGCAGAGGGCTGCCCGCCCTACCTTCAAACACCGTAAAACCGTAGTAGAGTTTCGCCATCTTTTCCTTGAGCGACGGCGAAACTGCAAGGTTTCGCCCGTCATGCCGCTCTCGGCGCGGGAACACCCAGAATTCCCAGTCGTTGGAGATATCACCGACACTTGCAACAAGCGTGGCCTTCATCGGTTTCTCGACGGACGGGAAAACGATCTTCTGCGATGCAATCTTCCGTGCAGGGCCGATGGCGATGTCGCCAATTGGAATGCGGCGATGCAAGGGAGGTACGCAATTCATTGCGTCCGCAGACTTTACGGTCGCAGTAAACTGCGATCCTCCCAATTCAAGGCTCCACTCCAGCGTTGCGCCCGTAAGCGGCTCTTCGCCATAATGCGCGAAGAGGAAATCCGCCTCCAGCGCCTCGCCCGAAACGAACACCCTGTTGTCCGCCGGCATGTCAAGGAGGATGCAGGACGGGCTGTTGAAGCGAGCGAACTCCGCCGCCGAAAAACCGCCGCGCTTCTGCCGCCAGAACGGATTGAACAATCCCTGCGCGGTGTACGAATCGCCTTGCGCAACAACGACATCCACGATTGTCCAGAAGCTGTAACCGTCGCAATACGGATCCCTTCGCGCCGACTCCACGCCGTGCTTCTGGTAATGGCGCTGAAGGGCGTGCTGGGCATCCTGAAGCCTGTCGCCCCATTCCATGCCAAGGCCAAATTTCGCAAGCCATTCGGAGCGAGCCGTCCGCGTCGTAGGCGGAAGCCACGCGCCCGAGTATTCGCCCTCGTCGCGCGAATCCAGCTTGATGCAGAGGTTCAGATATTCGTGCGCCACGAAAGGACGGTCAGGATCGAAGCTTCCCGGTTTCCATACGTTTATCGGTCCGCCAAGATAATCGGCCGCATCCGGCGGATTGATGCGTTCCAGGTGACAATCCTGGTTGATCTTCAGCCGATCCGGATCCATCTTCTTGACATAGGCGTGAAGCAACCTGTCAAGTCTCTCCCCGAACGATCCCTCGTTGCCCATGGAATAGACGGCGAACGAAGGATGGCGGCGGTAGTTGCTCCAAAGCTCCGTCACGTCGCGCTTGGGATCGAACGCGAAGCCCTCCGTAGGCACATCGCTATAGTACGGCAGTTCGGCCTGGATCATGATTCCCAGTTCGTCGGCCATATCGAAGTACTCCGGCAGCTCGCAATGCGTATGCAGCCGCACGAAGTTGAAGCCGGCCTCGCGCGCCTTGGCGAGATGCGCCCGGTGAAAATCGCGGTTCGCCGACGAAAGCCCCGTCAGCGGATATACGGCATCGTCGCCAAATCCGCGCAAATAGAACGGTTTGCCGTTGAGGTAGAATTCCTTGCCGCGCACCTCTAACTTCCTCACGCCAAAACGTTCACGCCGTACATGCACCACCTTGCCGTTCTCGACAAGCTCCACGATGCCTGTGTACAGATTGGGATGTTCCGGCGACCATGGACGCAGTTCCGCAAGCGGAACTGCGAATGTATAATTGAGAATGGAGAATGGAGAATTGGTTGATACGGCCTTGGCGTTCGCCATGTCCAACTTAAGGCTTTCCGTTTTTCCATCAACCGAAAAACGAATTTCACGCTCCACAATTTTACACTTTACACTTTCCATTTTACATTTGTTTCCGTCGCCACAGGAGACGGAAACATGAACCTCGGCGGTCCTCTCGTCGAAGTCGCCGCGTATCCACGCGTCGTCGATGAACGTCCTCGGCGTCGCCTCGATCTCGATGTCGCGATAGATGCCGCCCCAGCGATGCATCGCGCTCATCAATCCCTTGCGGGACGGACGCACGTTGTTCACCTGCGCTACAACCGTAGCGTTAGAGCCGGGCGTGACGAGATCGGTCACTTCGTATTTGTACGTCCCGCAATAGCTGTCCACGAGCGCGACCTGCTTCCCGTTCACCCAGAACCATCCGCACGACTTCACGCCGCCGACCTTCAGCCAGATGCGCTTGCCGGTCCAGGACGAAGGGATCGCGACCGTCTTGCGGTACCAGCCGTCGCCCATGTACTTGTGGCGGATCGGCTTGGCGTTGTTGTCCCACACCGGATCCCAGCACTCGGCCTGTCCCGGTTCGCCCACGCCTTGCGCCTCCCAGCATCCCGGGACGCTTATCTTGCGCGAATCCGGCCAATCCGCATCGCGGTAGAAATGCTTCCACACCCCGTTCCGCCACGGCGCCGACATGGTCTTGGCAAGAAACTCCCATTCGCCGCGAAGAGAGAGCACGCTACCTGACCCGTTCCCCATGACAGGATTCACCACGGCCAGACGTTCTTCACGCCCGCCCCAGTTCATCGGGAAATCACCACATGTCACGCCACCACAAAAGGCCGGCGTCAATACCAAGCACAACGGTACTACCGTTGTAAGAATTGCTCCAAGGCACGTTCTCATTTCGACGCTGGATACGGATAGCAGTTGTACACGTGACCCGGCAACTTTTCGCTTGAGCCATCGCTCTTGTCGCGTACCACGAAGAACGGCGGTTCTTCCTTGAAGTTGAACCCCACCGCGTCCACGAACGTGATGTCTGGATTCTCGCAAAACACACGTGCGGCAGCCCTCGGCGGACGCAGTCTCCAGTTGCCAAAGATCGCCACCATGCCATTCTCCACGTATGTGGAAGCGCCGTTGTAGTGGTAAATTGGCGAAAGACCGCCGAACTCCCCTCCGAAGCGATACTGGTATATGCGCATCGTACCGTAGTTGTCGATCCAGCGGTAGTCGCCGACAAGCGATTGGTCGTACTTGACGCCGTTTATCTCACTGTCGCTGAAATAGCACGGAACGCCGAGCATGTCCTGCGCCTCGAACACACCGCCAGGCAGGTTTACGATGGAGGCGAACGACTTCTTGAGCGGTTTGCCGAGCGGCGTTTCCTGCCCGACGGTTTGCCATGTCCCGTCTATCAGAAACGGAGCGGCATTGCCCTTGTAGAAGAACGGCGTGTTCGCAACGCCGCCTGTCAGTTCAATGCGCCACTTGGAGCGCTCCGTACAGCTCGCAGATATCGACTCCGCCAGCTGCGAATAGAAGTTGCAGTGGCGGAAACGCAACGTCCCCTTGCCGCCCACGCAGCAAACCGCGTTGCTTCCCCTGTTGAACGTGACGTTCTCAAACAGCACGTCGCTCCCCTCGCGGACTCGAAACGCCTGCCCGCCATCGTTGGCCGTCACCAACACTTGTCCGTGCGATGTCACATGCACGCGCCCCCTGACCTCAATCGTCTCGGCAAGACGTATCCACTTTGGCGGCAGAACAATGGTCGCGCCGCCGGTTTTCGCCGCACGTTCAAAGAGCGCACGCACCCGTGCCGTGTCGTCCTGCCCCTTTTCGCCAAAGCGGTCGCGCCCGATTGCGTCGTCCGCAATCTCCATTCCGTATTCCGGCAGAGGCGAAAGCCGCACTCCGCCTCGTCGCCGCACACCGTCGGGAATCGTGCGCCGAAACGGCTCGAGCGACGCCGGAAGCGACGTGTCAAACTTCTTGGAGACATTTACCACGTTGACGCCAATGCATTTGCGAACGTCGATCACAGGATGTCCCCACACAGAGCCCTTGGAGTTCTCCTTCGACCAGGACGACACCTCTTCATCCGTTGGTTCGCGGACGAACGAAAACACCTTCTTGGGCGCAGCAGACGTGCGACCTACGGCTTTCAGTCCATCTACAACAAGCATGTTGGGGAACGCGCCTTCGTCGAAACGCATGACCGGCGCATCGCCGGTATCGCATGTCGTGTCCTTGAGAACGAGCCTCGTAGCGTATGAGCTGCAGCAGGCCTTGGCTTGGCCAACTACCGCCACAACCGGGCCGACTGACGCGAACGAACATTCCGTCAGCTTGGTATTGAGCCTGCAACTGAGTGCGCACTGGTCTGATGCCGTCAGGTTTCGCACTGTCTTGAACCGCACCCGGCCCAAGTGCGCCGTACCGCCGACTCGTGCGGCGGCACCTGTCGCCGTGGCGTTCGCAACAACATCGCAGTCGCGAATAAACACGCCGTCGGACGCCAGGTTGAACGCGCAGACGTTGTTCAAGAACCGGCAGTTCTCCACTACAATCTCCGTGGAGTTTGGCCAACTCTTCAGCGTGGCCGGATCGCGCCGTTTGAGATTCACGCGCCCGTCAGCCTCCCGCGAGATTTCGTAGGGCGGACACCCAACCATCGAACGCCCGTCGTAGTTGTTCGGTTGCCCGTTGTCGATCCGCCACGAATCCGAGACGAGCGCCTGCCCGGCGGCATTGGAGAACGTGCAGCCCGTGACGAACATCTGGGCTTCGCTGATGTTCTGCGTCCAGTGCCGTACCTGAATGTAACCGCCCTCGAACGCCATGGTATCGAGCCGGACGCGAAATCCGAGATGGAAGTAGAACGTGTCCTGGTCCCGCGTCTCGTTGCGCACGACCGTCCCCTTCTCGCCGCGTACGTTGACGCACCAATAGAACTTGACCGGACCCGTCACGCGGTAAACGCCCTTCGGGAAGAACACTTCGCCCGTGGCGCCATCGTAAACATGGTAGCGTCCCAGAGGACGGGCCAGGTCTATATTGTCACGTCCGTTACCCCATTGCTGCTTCTGGTTGGGATAAAGCGCATCCACCGCGCGCTGTATGGCCAACGTGTCGTCGTGAATGCCATCGCCCACCGCGCCAAAGTCACGCACGTTGAGCGATGACGCGGCGAACACGGCAGGCACGGCGAAAACCAGAACCGCCGTAGCCGCGCCACGCACATGCCGTAGCATTGTCAATAGCATTGTCAATCCTCCCAAGTCGAGCCGACAGGGCAGACAAGACGTACGCCGTAATAGTACCTCGCACTGGTGTCGCTTGACCCAAACGGATTGGAACGGTCTGCCGAGCGGCAGCAACGAGAATCCCAGTCATAGAACACGCTGCCGCCGCGGAACATGCGCCCGCCCGAACCAGCAACTGGGCCCTCTGGATCGACAAGCGGATCTTCCGTTCCGTTCACGTCGATGTCATCTGTTCGCCAATCAAGACAACACTCGACTACGTTGCCCAATATGTCGTAAAGGCCAAATGCGTTAGGCTTCTTGGCTCCCACGGCGTGCGTATATGGATAATTGACGCCAGAAACTGTGACAATTGTGACGTTCCCCTTGTACCAGGCAAGCGGATCAACATTAGCGGATGAGCTGGCAAATCCGGAATAGAGCGGTGCCGTAGTTCCGGCACGGCAGGCGAACTCCCACTGCGCTTCTGTCGGTATGTCGAAATCGATTCCGAACTTGGTGCGCATCTTGCCGCAGAGGCTTTCCCCATATACGAGGTGCTTATAGCTGTTTGTGGGCCAGTTGATGTTCTCGCCGTTCGCGACACGGCTTGTACCACCGCGTATGTCGTCATACGATACGTAGCTCACGGGGTGATATGCGGAATCCGGAAATCCCTTGTACAGGGCAAGCGACGGATTCGAGCCGCAGATACGTTCATACTGATTCTGCGTTACCTCGAATACGCCGATGTAATAGTCCTGAGTAAGTTTCACGTCATGCTGCGTCTCGCTGTAATGATGAGTGGCCCACTCTTTAGCACCATCGGAAGACGACGAGCCGATCTTCCAGTCCACGTTCTTCGCCGGGACCTTGCGCATCACGAGGTGCGTGGTCTTGTAGGCCGGGTTGTTCGTGACGTCCGTCCAGATGATCACGTCGTCGAGCGACGTCCTGAATTCGCTACCGATATTTCCGAAGTCGGTCTCTATCGTACCGTATTTTCCGTTCAGCAGATCGGCGCGCCGCACGTTGACGCATGTGTTGTTGGTAAGGCAGAATATCTTGTAGAGCACATCGCTCATTGCCGCCGCCGATTCCACAGTCTCCAGCTCCACGCGGAAGTCTCCGATTGCGACCTTCTCGTTGCCGAACGCCTTGACTGGATCGAGGATGATCGTGCCTGCGCCGGATTCGGCAATGCCGTAGCAATCGCCGGAAAGCGCAGACGAAATCTTGGAGCTGTCAAGCGGCGTCGTGCCGTTGTACGCCGTAACCGATATGTCCACCGGCGTAGTCACGCCGGAGATGCGATATTCAATCTTCACGTCGGTTGACCATGGCCATTGCTGGCGCACGATCACCTGGTCGATTGCAGCCTCCGCGAGCGCAGAGCCCGGCATGGAAAACTGGGAGCAGAGAATTGCGGCCGCAAGCGTCGCAGACTTGATTGATGGCACTGTGTTCATTGTGTGTTTCCTTTCTTGGAAGTTTAGAAGTTTGATGTTTAGAAACTGCCGGGGTTTACTTGTACATGAGAATCATTCCACATGGCACTCCGTAGAGCGACGCAGAGCAAGTCTGCCCGTCGGCTGTCATCGAGAGAGACGCCTCATCGCCGATTTGCAACCCGAGTGCATACCAGCCCTGTGCGCCGTCAAGACCTGCATCCGCCGCAATTGGCTCGCCGTTGATCGACACAGAAAATGCCGTCGTACCATACGGTATCGGCATGACCGCCCGTACACCCTTTACACGATTCCAAGCGCGCTGGTCGCTTGGCGAAAGACAACGCGTGCGGCCCACCCGACCGATGCTCAGGCTCTGTACTAGACCAAGCCTTGCCGTGCGCACCGTCCCATCGCCGAACGTAAGCGTCAGGCTGTAAACGTTCTCGCTCGCGGAATCCAACGCCTGTGGCAGCGACAACTCGAAAGACGAGTCTGTAATGTTCGCGTACGTCCTGGAGTATCCCTGTCCGTCCACAGTCAGCGTAGCCGTACTGACGCCGGCAGGATAGTCTATCGGCAACGTTACCACGTTGTTTGTGGCCGTACTCCAGAACGAACTGGCCTTATGATTCAGGAAGACGAACGTCGGTTCGCTCGTCCGTTTCGCAGCGGACGCTGCCACGGCAAGGACACACGCCCCAGCCAGCAACATCATCTTTCGCGTCATGATCATGTTTATGCCTCCTTGTTTGTTTGGACAATTTTCGTCCGTTTGCGCGGATGATAGCACAATTGTTTCCAAAGGCGCAAGCGAAAACCGCAAGACCTAAATTAAAACCTCAAATAATCAAAAACGCCTAGACAGCGGCGACAAATCGCAGCCTGTTTCGAGGAGGCGCAGCCTTGCGCCCCTCGAGAAGCGCGACGACGTAATTCGCGATGCCGTCGCCTAGGGCGACAGGGTTGTTCTCGATGCGGGAACACGGCACTCCGACGAGCATCTCGTCGTCGTGGTTCGCATACGTAACCACGCTGACATCCTGCGGGATGCGAACGCCCATCGCCAGCAGGGCAAGCGTTCCACCTAAGGCAAGATAATCGTCATCGAAAAGAATTACGTCCGGCAAACGGCCTCCGGCTCTTGCGAGAAACCTCTCGACCGCACGATAGCCCTGCTCCCTCACAAATCTCAAACTAAACACAGTTTCGTTGTTGAACTTGCACAGTTCCCGTCGAACAGAGATTCCGGCATTCGAAAGCTGCTGCTTGAACGATCGATCCATCCGTCGCTCAATGTCAACCTCCAACATTGTTTTCTTGCCGCGTTTCCTCATGAAATCGATTAGTTCTGCATAGCTGTCGGCGATGTCGTTCTTTATAACCGCACGCGCATTGGGGAAAACCCGCGTATAGCCGTCAAAAATGACATACGGCACTCCCGCCATGTCAAGAAGTTCCGCTATCTGCCGGAACTCGCTCATCACGACGGCAAACGACAGCCCGCATGCGACATGGCGCATGAGTGGATCGACGTCGATCTGTCCGTCGCTGTTCGCTTCAAGAAACACAGACTGCATGGCCCATCCTGCCGCCTCGAACCGCCGCGCGAGCTGAACGGAAAGCCGCTGCGGAAAATAGGCGCTGTTAGTTGACGTGTGGACGAAAGCGACATGCCCTTTCCAGGCAAACACCGACTTCCCTGTCGGAATCACGCCGACGTGTTTCTTAATCGTGGCCAAACCCTCGTCGCGCAGTTTGTGCAATGCACTCCTCACGGCGTACTCACCTGCCGCAAACCGCTCGCGCAGCTCCGCGACGGAAGGGAGGCGTTCATTCGCTTTCCAGCGACCGGCCTCGAGTTCGCCCTTAAGCGCCTCGGCGATCCTCTCCGACTCCAGTTTCTTCATAGCCCGAACACCCGGAACCGTTATTGCCCAAGTTCTCGCCAGCCGCTCGGCAGGGAAACGGCGATGTCGGTTTTGTCGCCAGCCCGCGTCCATTTTACATGGCACGATTGACCTGCAGGAAGCGGTATCGTTCCTTCGCACCAGTCGAGCGGGATGTCGGACGGCGGGGAGACTGCAACCGTCTTTGCCGCGCGGTCTATAGCCTTTACGCCAAGCGCGTCGCGCACGAGAAGCCACGCGGCCATGGACGGGAAGCCGTGGCAGCAGCTGTAGCCGTCGGACGACATCGCCTCCCACAATGTCCCGGTCTTCTCGGCCATCGGCAGATAGCACGATTTCACCTCTTCAAGCATCCGGGCAGAAAGCCCAGCCTCGGACAACATGACGAAGCGAAGGCTGTAGCCAAAGAGCAGGTTCGACTTGTGGACAGCAGGGTATGCATCAGGCCTGCGCATAGGCCCCATCTCATCGACGAGCCGACGCCAAAGGAGAGGATTGCGTTCGGGCGTAGCAACGCCGGAGAAGAACGCAAGGTATTGGCAGATTTCTGTGCAGTCGTTTGGCGTTGTGAGCGCGGAGTGCACTTCGCGCACGGAATGGTCGCGGAACCATTCGCCGTTCCACGAGAGGCGGCGGATAGTCTCGCGAAGCCGCTCAGCCTCGGCGCGGCAGCTTTCGTCGCCGTACAGCTCGGCGAACGCGTCGAGGAAGCGGACGTAGAGCATGTTCGTCGGGTAGTTGATTCCCTTGGTGAATTTCGCAGCGTCGCTCCATTCGATGAACACCCATCCGGGAAGGTTCTCGAGAAGTCCGTCCGCATTGCGGCTTCTGCGGAACCATTCAAGAATCCCCTCGGCCCGTCTGCGGAATGCCGCAGCGAGCAGCATGTCGCCGCTTCTGCGGACGTAGTCCGCGAGCTGAACGACCGCCCACATGCAGAAGTTTGGAATCCAATGCGCCTCGCCGAGTTTCGTGTCGCCCGGATAGAGCATGGGCATCATCCCGTCAGGCACGTCAGGGAACCGTGGCGCAAGGATGTAGTTCTCGAACTGCAACCTCTCCATCTGCGTATCGCCGAGCAGCACGTCCGCGCCGCGTCCAGTAAACACCGTGTCGCCGAAGTATATGCCGCGTTCGCGTCCGGGACAGTCGGTGAAGCCATCTACGGCGTTACATGCAAGCGACTGCGCCGCCGCCGCGAATATCTTTTCCAGCGCAGGATCGGAGCAGCGGAAGGCCGCACGGCCTACCGCCGGATTTATGTAAGTGCGCACGTCGAAGCCAAGCACCTCCGCCTCCCCGCCCTCGACTATCACGTGCGCGCACTTGAGGCAGTATGGCTGGAAGCATTCAAGCGAATAGTCGCCCGGCGCATCCAGCCGCCACCCGCATGCGTTGACGCAGTTGAAGTAGCGCATGGGGTCAGGCAGTCCGTCCGGCCCAGCCAGTTCGTCCATGACGAGCCACACCGTCGTCGGCTTTGTGCAGCGGATGTCTAGCTTCGGGAACCCAGCCGTGTTGCGTGCGCTTTCAAAGACAACGCCTTCAAGGTTGGCATCTTCGACATTGTCCGCGACGAGATGCTGGATTGCATCGGAGAAATTGACTTCAAGCTCTTCTTTAGGGAACCCCTTGAATGAACCCTTGCCGCCGTTTTCCGTACATGAAACCTTCTTGACCTGCCTCTCAGGGTCGCGGTGGAGAGAGGTGCGGCGCACAGGACGAAACGTGCCATCGAAGGCGAATGTGGGATACGGCGCGACGCGCGGAAGCGGCTTGAGGGGCGCTGTCGATACGAGAGACAGCCCAGATCCGCACAGGCCGTTCGTGCGCCATGCGTAGCTTTCAGGCGTTACCGCGTAGAACTCGGCGAACTCGCGCTGATAGCTGAAACGCGATGTCTTCGCGACGCGGGGGAGGCGAACAGCGCGGAAGTCGCGACCCGTTGATGCCAGGAGTCTGCCGTTGCAGACGACTTCGGCGTCGAGGAATCCGCTCTGCTCCGGAAGGTAGAAGGTGTTGACTGCCGGATTCGACACCTCGATCGCGATTACGTTGCGGCCTTCCCTCGCAAAGTCGCCGAGCGGCCATTCATCGACGCGGCAGAACCCCTCGGGTGCGCGTGCAGGGCCGTAGCCCGCGAACTTGCCATTCACCCACACGCGGGCGATAGCACCGGCGGAGAGCCGCAACGTCGGGCGTTCGCCCTCCCCAACGTCGAACTCGGCGGCGAAGCCGTAGAAGGTGTTCATTTCCCTCTCTGCCCCGGCAATCCACACCGGCGCACCGTCTGCGACCATCGCAAAGAACGCGACGATGCACAAAAACAATATCTTCGTCGGCTGCATGAGGGACTAGATATCCACCTCTACGTCAACGTCCTGCTTTTTCTTCTTCTTGGACGCATCGTCGCTGTCGGTAATGGCCTTCGCCGCCTCGGTCTTCGTTGTCGGAAGGTAGCGGTAATAGACCATAAGCTGCAGTGCGCAGAGACACGTTGCCATCGTATCGCCAGCTCCACGGCACGTCTCGTCGGCGACCCAAGGCCAGTAGCCGATTGCCTTCGGCTTGCCGTCAATGCCAGGAATCGTTTCGGGCAAAGTCTTTATGGTCTTCGGGTAAAGCTGCTTCATGGCGGTGTTCCAGTCCTGCCAAGCCTTGACGTTGGCGGGCGTCGCGCCCTGGCACATGCCGGCCTGGTACTTGCACTGCGAGGCATAGTAGCAGTAGTACTGCGGGTTGTGGGAAGGCAGAGCCTCGGCGAGCTTCTTGCCCTTCTCGCCAGTGAAGCTCGGCTTCCACACGCGCATCGTGTCGAGCGAGGCCTTTACCTCCGGCTCGTTCATGTAGCCAAGCAGCTGCATCGCAAGGCAGCCTGTCGCGGTAAGGCCGGTCGGGCCGCCGCCTGCGGTGTAGTTGAAGCCGCCGTTCTTGAAATTGCGCGTCTTGAGGCAGCGAACCGCCTTCTTGATGCACTCATCAAGCCCCTTCGGATGAAGACCCGCCATCTTTCCTGCCTTGAGGGCCTGAAGCGCCCAGCCGGCATAGGACATGTCGTCGCGAGTCGAGGTCTTGTTCATGCCGTAGTCCCACCCGCCGGTCGGCGACTGGTTGTCGACTATGCGCTGCAAGGTCTGGAGCGCGACCATCTTCGTGTTCGGATTCTTCGTCATTCCATACGCCTCGCAAAGAGCGTAGGTCGCGATAAGCGTCGCATACTCGTTGCCGTCCGCACCCTTGAAGGTAACGACGTCTGCGCCCGTCTTGTCCTTCTTCGTTCCAAGCGAATTGATCAGGAACGTGAGCGCGCTCTCGACCGTGTAGCCAAATTCCTTCGAAGCGGGGGTCTCGCCGTGGGCGAGGTACGCGAGGATTGCAAGGCCCGTGTTGGAAACCGGCTGGGGAGCCCAGCTTCCGTTGGACTTCTGGGTCTTCTTGAGCCACCTAAGAGCCTTGAGAACCGCCGCTTCGGTTGTCGCATCGCCGTAGCCGGCGCCGCCGCGCGTCATCGCGCCGATGGAGCCTGGATTGCGCGAGCCCCTGATTCCGCCCATCGTGATAGGCGACTTGATGAGGGCGACGGAATCCTGCGAAGCCGGCTTCACGGAGACTGGCTCGTTCACCGGCGTAGTCGTCTGGGTGACATCGGGGGAATTGACGACTGGCGTATCGACGACGATGTCCACCACCTCGTCCGGCGGCGTTACGTCTTCGATTTCCTGCTTCTGCTCCTCTTCAAGCGGAGGTTCTTCCTCGATGGCCTGCGCGATGTCGACCGAGATCGTCTCCTTGTTCGCGCCCGTGACGGCAGTTATGACAATCAAGGTCGTAATGCCTAGAACCGGCAGGAGTATCGCGAGAATCGGCGCCGCGAGACGCTGAAGCTCGGTGCGAGCGATCTTGTATTCCGCGGAGGAGTGCGGCTTGGAAAGGCCGGAGAACATCTCCGACAAGCGCCGGAAGAACCCCTTCTCCTCGAAGGCGCTCTCGATTTCAGCCTTATGCTGTTCGAAGATCTCCTCCGCGGAAAGCGGAGCCTCTTCCTCCAGCAGTTCTTCTTCCATCAATACATCGGCCATATTCCAAACCCTCTAAAACCTTTTAAACCAAGCGCCGCCGCCGTCACAGCGTGAAGATGCTCACGCTGAAGAGCTTGTTGCGGTAGCAGATGTCAAGAACGTCCACAAGCGCCTTGTGCGGAGAATCCTCCGTGCACTTGACGATTATGGGCGTCTTCGTAGATGTGCGCGCGACCTCCCTCAAGTTCTGGTCGAGTTCCTGCCTGCGCACCTCAAGCTTGTTGTACACAAGAACTCCGTTCGCGTCGCGTCCCTTTCCGATTTCAATCGTAACCGTCGTGTCGGACGAATCCGACGACGATCCGCTCGAGGGAGCGGGACGGTTCGCGTTGAGCTTCGTGAAGATGTCCTCCTGCTGGATCGTGACGACGAAGAAGATGATGAGCTCGAAGACGACGTCGATCATCGGCGTCATGTCGAGAGCAGGATTCTCCTGTTGTTTGCGAGCCATCTCTATTCGCCTCCCTTCGCCTTCTTGGGCTTCTGGTTGGGGAACCTCGTGAGCAGACGCGCGCGCGGACCGCCCTTGACGATCTTGCCTTCGCTGATCTGCCGCATCTTCTGCCTGAGGCCGGACTCGTCCTTGTACGTCTTGTCCTCGCCGATGGCGACGAACGAGATCTTCCAGATTCCGTTCTCAGTGCATGCGTTCATGACTTTCGCGACCGCAATGTGCGGAACGGCAAAGTCGGCGCGGATTAGCACCGGGAACTCGCCGTACTTGCGCATGCGGTCCCTGACGCGCTTTCCGATCTCGGCAGGCGTGATCTCGCGATCGCCCATCGAGATGCGGTACTTGCCCTTGTTGGGGCCCTTCGGCACAATGCCAATGTCAACCTGCATGTGCGAAGGAGGCAGCTCCTCCGGCGTAAGCACGATGCCGTGGCGACCGTCCTCAAGCTCAATCGTCTCGTCCTTGCGCTGCGCTTCCGTAAGCGTGACGACGAAGAAGATGATGAGCTCGAAGACGACGTCGATCATCGGCGTCATGTCTAGTGCCGGATTCTCCTGTAGTTTCTTACCCATTGCTTCTCACCCCCGCGAGGGGCGGTGTCGTCACGCCTGGACTTCCGCCGCCACGCCTTCGGCGCCCGCATCAACGGAGACGTTCCTGAGCCCGTTCAAGATTTCCATCGTCATCGCGGTCATCTTGAGAATGAGGCGGTTCGCCTTGTTTCTGAGCGAATAGAAGATGGTGATCGAGGGGATGGACACGATAAGGCCGCCGGCCGTCGTCCAGAGCGCCTGGCCAATCGACGCCGCGAGCGCAGATGCGTCGCCGGCACCGCCGGAGGCGAGGGCCTGGAACGTAAGGATCATGCCTTGCACCGTACCGAGAAGTCCGAGCGACGGGCCGAGGTTTCCGCACACGGAAATCCAGTTCAGCCTCTGCTGTATCTTCTCCTGCTCGAGGTCGGATGCCGCGGTCACGGCCTCCTGAATCGCCTCAAAGCCCTCCTCGATGTGCTGGAACGCAGCAAGGACGATGGACGCCATGGCTGACGGATTCTGCTGGCAGACCTCCATCGCCTTCACGACATCGCCCTCGGACATCGCCGCCGTGACGCCGTCCATGAGCTTCTTAGGCATCAGCTTCTCGGGCTTGATGAGGATCGAGGAGTCGATTCCGAAATAGATCGCAAGCGCACCGTCGCCAAACAGCGCAAACCAGAGGATCATGCCGACGATGCCGGATCCGAAGACGATGTCATAGAACCCGCCGCCTGATTTCTGCGTAGGAGCCGCAGCATTCGACGAGACGGCATTGCCCTGCGCGTCTGTGAGTTCCTGGCCAAGCGACTGGAGAGCCGCGACAGGTGCGACGCACGTTCCTACGAGGATCGACATCGCGAGCAGTGATTTCTTCATCTTGTTCATTTGGTTTTTCCTTGGTTGTTTTATAATTTTACACTAAGTTTAACTTGCAAATTGCGATTCCCCTATATTTCCTTCGCCTGTGAGCGAAGTTTCTCCGCACGGGCGACCTGCCCGAGCTTTTCAAATACTGTGGCGGCCTTCATCATCGCCTCCGCGCGCTCGCGGCGGCACTCCGGCTCCTGGTACATCAGGACGACGCGCAGGTATCCGTCGCGAAGCGACTTCTTGAGTTCGTCCGGCCTGTCGCCCGACGCATTCACGATGATGTCCCCGCGCATCACGAGCGCGGCGGCGGACGAAGCCCGGTCGCCTGACGTCGCGGCCTTCTTGAGAAGACCTTCAAGCTGATCGGTCTTGCCGAGCTTCAGAAGCGCCTGCCAGTAGGCGGCCGCAAGATCGCCTGCATAGGCCGCCGACTTGTCTCCGGCAATAATATCATGGCATGTGCTCAGCGCCTTCTGCGGCTGGTTTGCCGCAATGTACGCAAGAGCGAGATAGCGACCGGCCGGCTTGTCCCACTGGAGCATCTTGTAGTCAGCCACGATCTTGGCAAGCGCGGGGATCGCCGACGACCCCTGCCCGGCCTCGACCTGCGAGACGGCCTTGTCGAACGTCGGCGGCTTCGGAATGTCGAGCCCCGTCACGTCTGCAAGGGCGAACTCCTTGGTGATCTTGCCCTTTTCGATGACGTACTTCTTGTCCCTGGCGTGCCACTTGACATCGCCGGAGAACGTCTCGGTCTCCGTCGAGACCGAACCCTGCATCGCGAACGCGCCTGCCGCGCCCGCCATTGCAATCGCCGTTATGAGTTTCTTCATCATGTCTGCCTTTCTGAAATTGAAATCACTGCTGCTTAGCCGCTTCCGCCGGGAGATCCGCCTTCGCCTGGTTCATGCAGTTGACGATCTCCGTGCGCGCCTTGCCCTCCGGGAAGAGGTCGAGGTACTGCTGCCCGAACTTCATCACGCGGTCGGCCTGCTCCGCGCCCATCTTCGCGAAGAGCGGAACCATCGTCGCATACGCGCGCTCCAGGTTCTTGACCTGGCCAGGCTCCATCTTGTCGAACGGAACGGCCTCGGTAGGCCCATGCGCCTGAAGGAAGACCTGGAACGTCGCCGCCGCCTTTCCGCAAGTCTCGCGCGCCTCTTCCTTGAGGCCCATCGCCTCTTCGGCCTTCATGCGGTCTATGAGAACGTCGCCGGAAAGAAGGTCAAGCTGGTCCTGCTCCCACTGCGGCTTGTTCTTCCAGTACTGGCGCACCTTCTTGAGCGAGCCAATCGCCGCGCCGAAGTTCTTGCCGCGAAGAGTTGCGTCCTTCTCGACGCGCCCCTGCTCCGAGGCGATGGCGACGAGCATGAAGTGCGCGTCGGCCGCAATTGCCATAGAGGACATCTTCTTGTCGGACAGGAACTGGTCGAGAGCCTCGCGGGCTTCGGGGAGAGACCCCTGCCGCCATGCGCACTTCGCCTCGCCGAGACGGGCCCTGGCGACTATCGTCGTCTGGTTTGTCGCAGCAAGCCTTATCGCCTTCGCGAACGCCTGGTTCGCGTAATCCCAGCTCTTCGCCTCGATAAGCGCCTCGCCGGCGTTGAGGAACTGGCCGGCCGTGTAGGTGCCGCCTTCCGTGCGAAGCATCTCGGCGTAGATATCCGTACCTTCCTTCTTCATGCCCATCTCGATGAGGTTCTTTGCAAGACGCGGCTTCGCGTTCTTGGCCTCGTCGGAATCCGGGAACTTCTTGGAAAGGCGGTCGAGCGCGTCCTTGGACTTCTCCATGTCGCCCATTGCCGTGTAAATCGTTCCGAGCTTAACGTAGCCGCCCTTCGCCCACTTGCCCTCCGGGTATGCGGCAAGATACGCTTCGTATCCCTTCGCCGCGCGCTCGCGGTAGGCGGCCAGTTTCTTTTCAGGCCGCTTCATGCGGCTCCAGCACTCGCCCACCATGAACATCGCGCCCTCGCGAAGCTCCTTGTACTTTCCTGCGTCCTCTTCGTTCGTCGAAGGATCCTTGAGCGCCTCGTCTGTCGCCGAAACAAAGCCGGAGAACTCCTTGATGGCGCGCACAATCTGCGCGGTGCCGCGGCGCTCCTCGGCCTCAATGGCCTCTGTGGCCTCGGCATTCTCGTTGGTAGCGCACGCCGCGAGGATGTCTAGCCCGTCCTTTTGATAAAGCTGCGCCAGCTGGAACTTCGCCTGAAGCCGGCGAATGTTCACCGTCTCGACGCCAAGGTACTTGTTCTTCCACTCGATCTCAGCCGCCTGATCGCCCAACTTCCCGTAGCACTCGGAAATCTTCGCAAGCGATATGGCATATACGGACGAGTTGGTGTAGGATTCCGCGATTATGCGCCAGAACTTAAGGGCGCCTTCGTAGTTCTCAGCCTTCTGCTTGTCCGTAGCGCGCGCCGCCGCCATGTTTGCGGCGGACGGATGACGCCTGTAATTGCGGCAGAACTCTTCGTAGAGGGTGTCGGCCCACTCGAAGTTCTTGAATTCGACTTCCTTGGCCGCGAGGCGAAGCACCGCGTCGCCTGCCGTCGTCATCAGAACCTTGTCCTTGTTGCCGGCAAAGCGCTCCGCGAGGTACCCTTCCACAGCCTCGGCGTTCTGCCTATACTCTTCCTTATGCTTTGCGTCCTTGGTCTGAAGCGAAAGGTCGATGTAGGCAGAGGCGATGTTCTCGATCGCGGGGACGGACTCCGCAATCTCCGGATACTTCGCGAGAACGGCGAAATACGCCGCGATCGCATCCTCGTACCGGCCTTCGTTCAGTATTTCCGCCGCGTTCTTGAACTGCGCCGCGCGAACTTTCGCAATCTGCTCCGCCGTTATCTTCGCGCGAACGACGACCTTGCCGTTGCCGTACGTCGCGTTCACGAAATCGCACACCGTCTTCGAGAGCTCGCCGGCGTTCGCCGCCCAGGAGGACGAATCGTACTTGAGGAACACTAGCGTGGACATGCCGAAAGCACCCTTGGAGGTATCGCGCTTGCCGCCTTCCTTTGGCTTTGGCCCGAGAAGGAGCGCGAGAATGCGATCCTTGTTCTTCGAGGGCTTCTTGAACTCGGCCTGCGCTTCGTCCCACAGCATCTTGGACTGGAGGTAGAGGCACTCCGGCAGCGGCGATTGCTTGAGAAGGCCCTGCTTGCCGTCCGGATCGTACTCGACGATCTTGTCGTGGATCTCCTGAAGCTGAGGCTTGTACTCCTCAATAATGTCCGTAGCCTTCGTTATGTCGCCGCGCATCTGCTCGATGTGGGCCTTCATGGAAACGGCGCGACCGAAGATAACGGCATTGTCGATCTGCCAGAGGAGCTTGTCGACGATGACGGTGGCGGCCTTGAGCGCGGCATCGCGCTCTTTCTTCTTCTTGGGATCGGAAAGGGTGTCTGCGACCTTGAGGTAGAGATCGACCGTATCGCAACCGAGGTTGCACCACTCGAACTCGCCCTGCTTGAGCTGCTTGAGAAGATCTTCGTAGCGCTGCGCCGCCTTTGCGTACTGCTTGTCTTGCGCAAGAAGCTGGCCGTAGGTGTAGCATGCGTCGTTGTAGAACTTGCGAATCTCCGCCGGCGGCTTCGCGAAGGCCTTGAAGAACTCTTCGTATATCTTCATGCACTCCGCCTTCTGTCCGCGCCCGAAGTAGTTGAGCGCTACTTCGAGACGCGCCGCCCAGAACTTCGACGACTTCCTGTCGGGCAGGGCCGCGATCTTCTTCTCGGCTTCGTCGAACTTGCCGAGAGCCAGCATGCTGCGGATCTCTATCGCGAAGAAGCGAGCCTCGGACTTCGGCCACTTCTTCTTCGTCTCCTCGATGACGGGCGTCGCGATGTCGGGATAGCCGTAGTTTACAAGCGCCTCGACAAAGGCGATTTCACCCTCGAGCACGGGATCTTCCTGAGGCGTCTCCGTAGCCTCCTGCGCAAGAAGAGGCGACGCGAAAATCGCCGCCAGCGCAAACACTCTAACTGCCTTGAATCTCATGGTGTTTGAAATTATACTATAAACACCCTCGTAAATGCAAGTGGCAAAAGTTGCGCAAAAGTCTTCCGTGAAATACAGGCGCAAATTTCCGCTGCAAGCACTTGGGATTGCAGAGCTGCATCAACAGGCAGGCGGCGGCGGAAGACGGCCCTCGAGAGCGTCGGCGGCAATTGCCTTGGCATCGGTGTCGAAGTCGCCCTTCACCATCCAGCGAAGAAAGCTTGGCTCGCTGATCATTATCTTCTTGAGCGTCTCGCCCTTCTTCTTTCCGAAGTTGATGCAAAGCTGCCCGTCGCGCCAGCGGAACATTCCGCCGCGGTCCGCGTTCAGGGGATCGTGCGGGACGAGATACTCGTCCAGCTCAGCGATGGTCTTGCCCTTAAGCTCCGCATAGCGGTCGCCTGCCTCGGCGGCCTGCGCCCTTGCGAGCTGCGCCATCAACACATCGCGCGTCGCCTGCGCGTCGGCAAGCGCCCCGTGCGCACCGACGTGGGAGCGCCCGCAGTAATACTGCAACGCGGTGGAAAGGTCGCGCGGCTCCATCCTATGGTATATCCGCTGCACATCGACCCTGTTCACGATCGCCGCGCCAAGATTGCGCCCGACTCTCAGCAATTCCGCCTCGAGGCACGGTATGTCGTACCGGTCGGAGTTGAAGCCGGAAATGTCGCACCCCTTGAAGAACGCATATATCTCGTCAGCCGCTTCGGCGAACGTCGGGCAGTCCTTCACGTCGGCGTCGGATATGCCATGCACCGCCGTCGCCTCGGCAGGAATCGGCATCCCCGGATTTAGCAAACGTTCGAGAGTCTCTTCCGTGCCGTCTGGATTGACCTTTACGGCGGCGATCTCCACTATGCGATCCTTGCGCGGGTAGAGGCCCGTCGTCTCCAGGTCGAATATGACGATCGGACGCTCGAGCTTTATCGGCAGTTCCATGACCTTACCTTCAGGTTGCGGAACGAAACCGTCGAGTCGGAATGGTCCTGAAGAAGAAGCCTCCCCTTCGCGTTCTCGCCCCACGGACGCGGCTCGCCGTTGGGACCGACGCCCCACTTGGCGTACTTGGACGCCATGACGGCCTCCCTGAACGCGGCGCTTCCGCGCTCGTACTCGACGACCTTCACGCCGTTGAGCCAGTGCTCCACCTTCTTGCCGCGCGAGACGACCCTGCCGCTGTTCCATTCGCCAAGCGGCTTCAGTATCTTGTCTGCGTTCGCCGGAATGAGATCGTAGAGGGACGCGGCCTTGCGGTTGCCGTCCTTGCCCTTTGTCGAGTCTGGATGCGCGTTGTCTAGTATCTGGTACTCTTCGCACGTGCCCTTGTCCAGCTTCTCGTCGTAGAAGTACTTGACGCCGGAGTTGCCAGCTTTCGTTAGCCTGAAGTCGAACGAGAACTCGAAGTCGGAATACATCGCCTTCGTCACGATGTCGCCTCCACCGCCAAGCTTCTGAAGATCTTCCGGCAGCGGCACGCTCTTTCCATCGACGATCTTCCTTACCGGATGCATGGTAAGGCAGCCGTCTTCAACAGTCCATCCCTTCGACGGAAAAGCCGCGCACTTCTCCTTCACTCCGACCCATTTGTCGGACGGAAGGTTCACTCCGTCGAAAAGGAGTTCCCACCCTTCTGCCTTCTCGGCTTCTGTTAGGGCGTTAGGCGTCTGGTTCGTCTGCGTGATGCACCCAGCAAGCGCGAAGGCCGCCGAGGCAACGAGAATTTCGATTTTGGTTGTTATCTGTTTCATGGCTGATATTATATCAAAAAAGCGATTCTTACAGCTTGTTGCGCATTATCTTGCCGGAAACCGTCTTGGGAAGCTCGTCACGGAAGACGACGATCCTCGGATACTTGTATGGAGCCGTGTGGGTCTTCACGTATTCCTGAATCTCCTTCTTGAGCTCCTCGGTGCCTTCCTTGCCCTTGACGAGTTTAATGGATGCCTTCACCACCTGTCCGCGAACGGGGTCGGGCGCGGCGGAAACGCCGCACTCCACGACATACGGAAGCTCCATGATTACGTTCTCGATCTCGAACGGTCCGATGCGGTAGCCGGACGACTTGATGACGTCGTCGGCGCGGCCAACGTAATGGTAGTAGCCGTCTTCGTCCTTCCACGCAAGGTCGCCCGTGTGGTAGCAGCCCTGACGCCATGCATCCGCAGTCTTTTCCTCGTCCTTGTAGTAGCCAATGAAGATTCCAGGATGCGGATTGGAGCGCGGCGTCCTGACGACGATTTCGCCGTGTTCGCCAGCCGGCACGGAATGTCCGTCCGGATCGACGAGATCGATGCCGTAGTCGGGGACTGGCTTGCCCATCGCACCTGGCTTTATCTCGTCCCCGAAAAGCGTACCGAGCGCGCATGTCGTCTCCGTCTGCCCGAAGCCCTCGTAGATGGAAAGCCCGGTCGCACGCTTGAACTGAGTAAACACCTCTGGATTCAGCGCCTCGCCCGCAGTCGTCGCATGGTGGACGGAGCTGAAGTCGTACTTGGAGATGTCTTCCTTGATGAGCATTCTGTACATCGTCGGCGGAGCACAGAACGTGGTGATGCCGTATTTCGCGAACATCGGCAGGATGCGATCCGCGTGGAAGCGGTCAAAGTCATATACGAAGAGCGCCCCTTCGCACATCCACTGTCCGTAGAGCTTGCCCCAGCTCGCCTTGGCCCATCCCGTCTCGGAAATCGTGAGGTGCAGCCCGTCGCGCTCGATCTGATGCCAGTATTTCGCGGTCACGAAATGGCCGAGTCCGTAGAGGTGGCTGTGCAGGGCCATCTTCGGGTAGCCCGTCGTCCCGCTCGTGAAGAACATGAGCATCGGGTCCTTGCCGCCGGGAGCGTCTGGGCCTCGCCCAAACACGCGCGGAAAGCCGACATACTCGCGGTCAAAGCTTCTCCAGCCCTCGCGGTCGCCATTCACGATCATCTTGATGAGCGGTGCGCTTCCAGGCTCATCCTTAAGCAACTCCGCCTCCGCAAGCTCCGCCTCGTGCGCCACGTCGCCGTCCGCAGTGCAAAGAAGCGCCTTCACGTCCGCCGCCTTGAAGCGATACTTGAGGTCGTGGTCCTTCAGCTGGCTCACTGCGGGAATCGTTATCGCGCCAATCTTGTGGAGCGCGAGGACGGCAGGCCAATACTGCCAATGGCGCTTCATCACAAAGAGGACCTTGTCGCCCTTGCCGATGCCGAGCGACTGGAAATAGTTCGCCATCTGGCTGGAGATGTCGCTTATCTCGCGGAAGGAGAAGCGGCGCTCCACGAAGCTGTCGCTGACGTGCAGCAGCGCGAGCTTCTCTGGGTATCTCGCCGCGATCTCGTCTATGATGTCGAACGCAAAATTGAACTTCTCGGTGTTCTTGAACTTGACGTGCTCAAGATGTCCAGACGCACTTTCCTCAGTCTCGACGAACCGATCCACGACGAGCGGCACCCTCTCGCTGCGCGGGCGCACCGTCTCGAGCCCGAGATGGCTGTCTCCGTCCTCTCCCGCCATGACCATGGCGAGGAACGTGACGCCGTTCGGGTCTGTCGCCGCCATGCCGTGCGGGGTCGATGAACGATAGTAGATCGAATCGCCTTCCTTTAGTTCTTCGACGTGGTCGCCGACACGAATCTTCATCGAGCCCTTGAGGACGATGTCGAATTCCTGTCCGGCGTGCGTCGTCGTAGCAATAGGCTTTTCGAGAAGCGAGGGGTCGTACTTGTACGTCACCCAATACGGGGTGCCGAGCCTGTTCCTGAACATCGCAGCCTGGTTGCGGATGTCCATGTGCGACTCGTGCGCGGTGAGCGGACCCTGCCCCGCACGCGTCACTTCATAGCCGGAGAGGTGAGCGCTGTGCCCCTTCAGAAGCGCATTGATATCTACGCCGAACGCAATGGCGCACTGGTGCAGGAAGTTAAACGTCGGATCAAGCCGCCCTGCCTCGACAGCCTCGTAGTCCGCGACGGATACCTCCGTCTTCTCCGCCATCTGCTCTACCGTATAGCCGATGATCTCGCGCATCTCGCGAATGCGCGCTGCCATTTCCATCAATCTACGTTCCGAATCGGCGCTGCTCATTTTTGGTTCCTCTTTCAAATTATGAACTGCGTATTATATCAAAAAGCCCTTGTAGTATTCTTCCCAGCCCTTGCGCGGCGCGGGACCCTGAAGCAGGAGATCGACTTCGGCGTCGCCGATGGCACGCTTCTTCTCCGGGTCAAACCTGAAGCCACGGTTAAGACGCTGCGCAATCACGCCAAGGCAGAATATCTCCGATAGCGGCGCGGTAATGTGGAATGGACTCTTCGCCTCTTCCTCTCCCTTGACAGCGAGCAGGAAGTTGCGGTAGTGGTCGTTGTGCGCGCGCTCGAAATCGGGGACCTTCTCGTCCTGCGCTCCGCAGCGAACCAGCGTCGAGGCGTGGGAGAGCCCCTGCCAGACCGTGCCGTCGGCAAGATATATCTCCTTGCCCGGCTTTAGCGGAGGGTCGATCAGCCCGTCGTTCGCAGTCGATGCCGGGAAAAGGCCCTTGTTGTCGGCGTAGCGAAAGCCTTTGGGAAGTTCGGGCTTGTTGTCGAGGCCCTCGTACCATTCAAGAGTCACGCCGGGGAACTTCATCGTGAGCGTATCCTGGATCGGGAACACAAAACTGTTCCATCCCGTGACATTCGATATGGCAACCTCGCTCGGCAAGGCGCCTTTGAGCGTGAAGCGGTGTACGCAGTCCAGTATGTGCGCGCCCCAGTCGCCCATGCATCCATTGCCGTAGTCGTACCAGCAGCGCCATTCGCCGTAGGCAAGGTCCTTGGAGAAGTCGTGCCATGGCGCGGCGTTGCACCAGACCTCCCAGTCAAGCGTCTTCGGCATGGCCTCGGCCTTAGGATATGAAGAGGTCTTTCCGCCCCACTTGTGCCAGCGGCGCTGCATGTTCATGTGAGAGACGACTTTCTTGACGTCCTTGATTACGCCGTTCGCAACATAGTCACGGTACTGGTAGAAGTTGTCGCCGCTATGCCCCTGGTTGCCCATCTGCGTGACGACGCCGTACTTCTTCTCCGCCGCCATCAGAAGTTCGCATTCGCGGAATGAATGCGCGAGCGGCTTCTCGACATAGACCGCCTTTCCAAGACGCATCGCGTGAATCGCCGCGCAGAAGTGCGAGTGGTCCGGAACTCCGACAAGGACGGCGTCGATACGGTCGGACATCGCATCGAACATCTTGCGGAAGTCCTGAAAGCGAGGAAGGTCCGGAAAGCGCTTTAGCGCCTCAAGCGTGTGCGGCGCGCCGATGTCCGTGTCGCACAACGCGACGACTTCGCAGATGTCGGCGTTCTCCGCGAATTTCTTGAGGTCGAACCACGCCTGCGCACCACAGCCTATCGCCGCAAGGCGAACCTTGCCGTTGGCAGCGTACGACTTCGATGAAAAGCATCCTGGCAGAAGCGGATACGCCCCTGCCGCAAGCATCGTCGCGATAAAGTCCCTGCGTTTCATTCTCTTCATTTTACTGTTCCTTTCTTTGCGAAATTTCTCACCTATGCAAGCGGCCAGCAGGAGAATTCCATCCCTCCATACGGGCAGTTGCGCGAAAGCGACGCGAAGGAATCGACATCGACCGTGCGCGGAGATCCAACGACCACCTTAGTCGTGGAAAGGGTCCTCGCGACCGCGGGGTCGGGAAAGAGGCCGAGCGGCATGTCGTGCCACGCACGAGCCCAGCCGTCTATGGACATGCCCTCTTCCTCGACCATGACATGATACGTTATCGGAATCGCGGTCTCCAAGCCGATGATGCCGTTCGCCGCCTTCGCGTAGCCGCAGTTCTTCGTCCGCGCCGGATGCGGAGCGTGATCAGTCGCGAACATTATCGCGCCAGCCTTAACCGCTTGCCGAAGCGCGGCGCGGTCTTCGCCGGTCGCGAGCGACGGCGCCATCTTGTAGTTGCCGTCGTCGCCCTTTATGTCGTCGCGGCAGAGAAGAAGGTGGTGCGGCGTCGCCTCCGCGCTCACGGGCAGGCCTTCGCGCTGGGCATCAAGCACAAGCCCGACGCCTTCCGCAGTGGAGAGATGCTGCACGTGGAGGCGGCAGCCCGTCTCGCGGCATATCGAAAGATCGCGGCGAATGCAGTCCGCCTCGGAAAGGCCTGGCGCCAGCGCATGCTGGGAAACGACGGCGTTAAGCTCGCGGCACCTCTCCATCGCCTCCTCCATGACCTTCGCATCGGAGACGTACGCGCCGTCGTCCGTGAAGAACGTCGCGCCGGCATCAGCCAGCGCCTCCAGGTCGGCGACTTCGAGTCCCAGGCGTCCGCGCGTTATGCAGGCTGACGTAAACAGCTTCACCGGGCCTTCGGCGCTGGTGTGGCTCTTGACCATCTCCGGCGAATCGAGCGCGGGCGAGGTGTTAGGCATCGTCACGACAGCCGCGAAACCGCCGCGCTGCGCCGCCTTGAGCCCTGACGCAGTGGTCTCGGCCTCGGGAACGCCGGGATCGCGGAAGTGCACATGCACGTCCACAAAGCCCGGAAAAGCCAGAATCTTTTCAGTGTCCGGCACGGTCATCAGCCTTCTTGGGGAACTCCACCGCCACGCCGCTTTCGTCAATGGCGTAGCGTATGTTCGACTGCGCGATCTTCATTGAGTCGTACTTCAGCGTTAGCGTCTTCGCCGAAACATCCCAGACGTACGAATCCTTTTTCACTCCGTCGTACTTCGCAAGCGCCTGGACGACGACAGGCATGTTCGTCTGGTTCAGGCCTGGAATTGACACCGTCATCTCGCGCACGTCGGTACGACGGCAGCCTGCGGCGGCAAGGAGAAGCGTTGCGGCAAAGATCGCGGAAGGCGCGGCGACATTGTTCATGTAAAACCTCACTTGAATGTTGTAGGATCGGAGTTCGGGCCGAACGGCGATATGCGACGCAGTTCGCCGACTACAGACGAAATCTTGTCGAGGACGAAATCGACCTCGTCCATCGTGTTGTACCTCGAAAGCGAGAAGCGGACGGATCCGTGCAGGGCGATGAACGGAACGCCCATGGCGCGGATGACGTGGCTCGGATCGAGCGAACCTGACGCGCAAGCGGAACCTGTCGAGATGCAGATGCCAAGGTCGGACAGCCTGTACGCTATGGCCTCGCCCTCGATATACTCGAACGAAACGTTGAGCGTGTTTGGAAGCCTGTTTTCCCTATCGCCGTTGACGCGCACGTTCGGGCAGCTAGCCAGTATGCCGGCCTCAAGCCTGTCGCGCAACTCGGCGAGCGCCACGGCCTCATTCGCCATTCCCAGCCGCGCAAGTTCGCAAGCCTTCGCGAGGCCGATGATGTACGGCACGTTCTCCGTCCCGGCGCGGCGGACGCGTTCCTGATGCCCGCCAAGGAGAAACGGCTTGAGCTTCACGCCCTTCCTGACGTAGAGAACGCCAATCCCCTTCGGCGCATGGAACTTGTGGCCGGAGATGGAAAGCATGTCGACATTCGTCTTCTTTACGTCGATTGGCGTCTTGCCGGCGATCTGCACGGCGTCGGTAAAGACTATCGCGCCCTTCGACTTGGCGATCTTCGCGATTTCGGCAATCGGGAAGATTACGCCTGTCTCGTTGTTGGCGCTCATCGCCGCGACGAGGACCGGACGCCCCTTCGCCGCGTCGATTTCAGCCGCGAGCATGTCGAGATCCAGCCTGCCAAGGCCATCCACGGGCAGCTCCACCGTTTCATGTCCAAGCGCCTTCAGGCGGCGGACGGGCTGCAGAACGGCCGGATGCTCCACGGCTGTCGTTATAACCTTCAGCTCCTTGCCGTACATTTCCGCAGTTCCGCGTATCGCGGCATTGTCGGACTCCGTCGCGCAGGACGTAAAAACGACCTCCTCCGGGTCTGCGTTCAGGAAGCGCGCAACCTCTTCGCGCGACCGCTCGACGAATCTTGATACATTGCCGCCGAACGCATGCATCGAACTCGGATTGCCATAGAGATCGCTGAAGAACGGAAGCATGACGTCACGCACTTCGGGTGCGACTCGAGTGGTGGCGTTGTTATCGAAATATATCACCTTGTCCATGAAATGTGTATTATCCTAAAAATCGCGATTGAAGTCAATGGTAGGCGCAATAGTGGAACCACCGCCGCTATTCGAAATCCCTCAGCGCGGAAAGTATCGCTTCCGGCGTTATCGGCTTGCCCTTCACGCGCAAGACGAACAGTCGCGAGATAAGCGCGGACTCGAAATCCGAAAGGCATACGCCGTCCTTCCTGTCGCGCAGGATGCGCATGAGATCCGCCGCGGTAAGAGAGTACTTCTGCTCCTTCCGCGGCATGAACATGTCCGTGAACTTCATCGCGAGGAACGTTAGCGGCGAGAGGATCCGCGACATAACCTCGTATGCGTCTGCAAGCGCAAGGGTGCGGCGGAGCGGTCGCGCCGCGAAGAGAAGCTTCGGCATGAACTCCGACACGTACAGCACCGTGAACGCGGCAACGAAGCTCCAGATCGCGCTCGCAGTGACGTTGCCGCCGAAGAGCCTAGCCGAAAGCGCCGCCGTCGCGGACGAATAAAGCACGGACGCCATGTTGTTTCCGATGAGGATCGTCGTAGTCGTGCGGCCCATGTCGCCTATCGCCTTCTGAACCTTGATCGCCTTGCGTCCGCCCTCTCGCGCCAGATGGAGCACGCGTTCGCGGCTTACGGACAGAAAGCCCGTCTCGGCGCCCGCGCAAAACGCGGCCCAGGCGAGCGCCAGAAGAGCGCAGAGAGAGAGTAAGAAGACCATCATGCGTCCTCCTCCTCCGTCCGCTCCACGGCCTCGTCGGTGTCTGCGATGATTTCCGCCTCGTCAACCTCCGATGGACGCGACAGCACTTCCAGCCTCACCTGCGTGACGCGGCGATGGCGGCGCTTGAGAACCGTCGCCCTGCATCCGTCCGCCTCGATCTGCTGCCCCACATGTGGGATGCGCTCGGCATGGAACTGCACCCACCCGGAGATTCTGTCCGCGTCTTCCGCCTCAAGCTCGATGTCCAGTTCGCGGTTTACTTCGTCCAGCGACGCCCGCGCGTCTATCTCCCACACGTTCGCGCCGCGCTTGACGATCTGCGGCTCCATCCCCGGCTGCGCGAAAACGCCAGGTCCTACGATAAGTTCGAGGATGTCGTCAGGCGAAATTACTCCAGCCGTGCCGCCGTATTCGTCGAGAACGACCGCCAGGGGCTTTCCGCTCTTTGCGAAGGTCACGAGAAGATCGTCGAGAGTTACCGTCTCCGGCACGAAAAGAGCATCCTCAATCTTGCCGCTCGCACGCTCCATAACGCCCTCCACCACGTCCGGAGTGCGCCGGTACACAAGCAGATAGTGGTGCCTGTATGACGCCAGCGCGGCGGCCTTGTCCTTCTCGCCCCACTCGAGGTCGATCCCCTCCACGTCAACGCGCGGGGTCATCTCGTCGTTAGCGTAGAGTTCGGAAAGGCGAAGGACGCCTTCCACCATTTCCGCATCCTTCGCGCTCACTTCGCCGCGCTCCGCCGCCGATTCCATGACGGAGATTATCTCCGCGTCGGAAAGCGCGCGACGCTCCCTGGCAAGGGCGGGCGCGAAAGCCTTGGACGTAAAGCGCAGCACGAAGTTGAACGGCGCGAGCAGAACGCGCCAGAACCATAGAAGCGCGGCAACGGAAGGCGCGAGGTTTTCCGTGAACCGCAGGGCAAGCCGTTTCGGCGTTATCTCTCCGAACACAAGCAGCACCACCGTGACCACTGGAACCGTAAGCCACTCGTTGCCTGGAGTCCATCGCGAAAATAGCCGATACCCAATCGACGCGATCGCAAAGTTTACGAAGGTGTTTCCGACGAGAAGCGTGGAGAAAAGCACGGCCTTGTCGGCAAGGCACCTTGCAATGAGCGCGTCAGCCTTGGGATTCCTCGCCCTTATCCTCGCTCTCTGCGCTCCTGTCAAGGAGAACAGAACCGTCTCCGCGCTCGAGAAGAACGCAGAAAGAACGATCAGAGCAAGCACAATTATCGCCATGTCAGAAATATCTTAACGCGCATTGCGGACTTGGCTACGGACGGTAGGCGTAGCCGACGCCACGTATCGTCTCTATCGCCTTCCCCTCCTCGCCAAGCTTTTCCCTCAACTTGAACATTACCATGCTCAGGGAGTTGTCGTTCACATCCTCGGCGACGCCCCAGAGCTTCGTCAAGATGTGGTCCCGGCTGAAGACCTCGCCCGGATGCGAAGAGAACATACGCAAAATCGCGATCTCCCTCTCTATGAGGCGTTCGCTCTTTCTGCCGCGCGTCATCACCAGGCGCGACACATCGACATGCCAAGCTCCAAAGTCGAAGTCTCCGCCGACGGACGGCTTCATCACGCGCCTCAAGGCCGCCGCGATGCGGGCAAGAAGAATTTCATCAGACGCGCTCTTGGAGATGTAGTCGTCCGCGCCGATGCCAAGGCCCGCAAGCTCGTCCTTCTCCGTATCGAGCGCAGTAAGGAACAAGATCGGCGTATCGTCGTCTGCCTTCCTGATTACGCGGCACGCCGACAGTCCGTTCATGACTGGCATCATGACGTCGAGAACGACAAGGTCAGGACGCTTCTCGCCGAACGCGGCGACTGCGCGCGCACCGTCGCGAACGGCCCGCACCGAGTGCCCCGCCCCCTCTAGCATGGCTACAAGCGTTTTTCTGACGACTCGGTCGTCCTCTGCAAGAAGTATATCCGCCATCAGGCGAGCTCTTTCGATCTCTTCGCGGCCGCCGCGAGCGTCTTCGCGACTATGCGCTTGAACTGCGGACGATCAAGATGCTTCATTCCCGCGGCGGTCGTGCCGCCCTTCGTGCACACGCCTGCGATGAACGGCCCCAGCGGCATTCCCGTCTCCTTGAGGAACTTCGCCGTTCCGTACATCGTCTGCTCCGCGAGAAGACGCGCGACGTCCGGCTTGAGACCAAGCGCGACGCCGCCTTCCGCCATCGCCTCTTCCATGTACGCGAAGTAGGCGGGGCCAGACCCGGAGAGCGCGGTGACCGCGTCAAAGTCGCGCTCCTTGAGAAGCGCCGTCGCCCCCGCGCCGCCAAGAATCGCCTGCACCGCCGCAAGATGCGCCTTCGACGTGCGCGGCGCAGGACATATCGCGCACATCCCCGCCCCGACGCGCAGCGCGAGATTCGGCATAACGCGAATCATGCCGACCTTCGTGCCGAATGCCGCGCGCAGCTTTGCAATGGTCTTTCCGGCGACGATGGAAACCAGCGTCTGCTTGGAAGATAGAAGCGGCTTTACTTCCACCGCGACGGAATCTACATCCTGCGGCCGCACCGCGAGAAACACTATCTCCGCTTTCGCGGCGACTTCCTTGACGTCGCCAGCAATTGCGACGCCGTACTTCTTCGAAAGCACTTTCGCCCTGTCGGGATTCTTCTCCGCAATGACGACGTCCTTCTTGTTCGCAATCGCCGAGAGAATCCCCTCGGCCATGTTGCCTCCACCAAAAAAACCGATCTTCATTTTTGCCTTTCGTTAGGGTTTAAGATAAAGTCTGCAATGGCACAGCCCATGATATTCCGGATCGCGCAACTGCGACTTGAACTCGTCGCAGGGACAGAAAAACTCCGGCAGCTTCGGAAGCCTGCACGGACAGAACCCGTTCTTGCGGACGACTCCGGCGCGAACTGCCGCGACGATCTTCTCGTCGGGATTGAGCGTTACGCCGTTCTCCTCGAACAGCGTCCGGATTTCGGTTGACGATTCCGGCGTTCTTGGATACGACTTGAACGTGACGAGACGCCTGAGTTCGTCTATGTCCTTCCAGCCGTCCAGCCCTTCCACGGAATCCTCGCCGATAATGAAGAAAAGTTCCGCGCCTTGATTTTCCGCCGCGATCTCGCGGACGGTGTCGATTGCGAAGGAAACTCCGCCGCGCCTGATCTCGCGCTCGTCAACCTCTGCTTTCTCAACCCCCGAGAACGCAGCCTTCACAAGCTCCAGCCTGTCCCAAGGCATAGGACGCGGGGCTTCGCCAGTCTTGAACGGACTCACGTTCGCAGGAATGACTATAAGACGTTCCAGGCCCAGTTCCTCAATCGCCTTGCGAGCGACGTTGACATGCCCGAAATGCACGGGATTGAAACTGCCTCCATATATGCCGATGCGTTTTTCTTCCACGACTGCTCCTATTCTTCAGTAGTATTTGCCGTATTCTACCATAATTCCGGCAACATCGCAAAGTCCGGCTAAAAGCGCACCGTCGGCATGACGGACTAATAGGGCACCAAGTCTAGTATAGGAACCCAAAAAGCCAAAGAGGTATCTTGTTGCCGATGCGCAGGGGTTTGGGCCGTATCACACCAAAAAACAAGGCTACTTGCCAACGCCCAGGACCTGCCCGTCCGCCAGCAGGCGGGCGGAAAGTTCGGCATACGAGACGTCCTGCACGGCGACGCCGTCCGCCGCAGCGATCGCGCCGGACGTCCCCGCGACCTGCCCGAGCGCGAAGAAGACGGGCTCCATGCGGATGGAGCCGAAGGCGATGTGCGACGCCGACATGCACACGGGGACGATCAGGTTCTCGCACTCTCCGCGCTTCGGCACGACCGCGCCGTAGCCGATCGGGTAGGGCTTGAAGCGCTTCCCGGTCTTGGCGTCGACCTTCACTTCGACGTCGCCCTCGTTATGGACGAAGCCGTCGGCGCCGACATAGCGGCGAACGTGGTGGGAGTCCATCTGGTAGGCGCCCATCGCGACGGGCTTCGGTGCAACGGCCGCGCCCCAGCAGTTATGCTCTGTCATGACGTACTCCCCTACCATGCGCCGGGCCTCGCGAACGTAGAGCTGGGTCTGCCAGCCGTCGCCAAGTCCATCCGCAAACTCGTCCCTGCACGTGCCCCACTTCGAGACTTCACTGCGGATATTCTCCGGCACGCGCGGATGGTTGGCAAGCGTCCACATAAGCCCGCGTTGGTACTTTAGGTGCGCGGCGCGTATCTTCTCGCGCTCGGCGTAGGTCGCCTCCGGCCACGCCCAGTTCTGCCCGATGAAGTCTGTGGAGAAGCCTGTGCGGTTGTTCGTGTCGGTCTTGCGGTTCGGCATCTTAGAGTTGATCCACGGCATGCCGCTGCGGTCGAGCGGCGCGATGGCGAGGTGTCTGAAGAGAAGCTCGTAGTCGCGCTCGTCGTAGCCCTCTGGCTTCTTGAACGGAATGCGGTTCTCGGGGTCGTCCGTAAGGCACATGCGGAAGCAGTACGCCTGCACGCGCCTGTCCCCGTCGCCCGGCTTCATCGCGGGGTCGTAGGGCTCCACGCCGAAGAGAAGCCCGCTCTTCGGGTCGCCCCTAACGACGTACGGATCTACGCCGACGTTCAGCTGGTGGAACTTCGCCTGCTCCGGCTGGTTGCCGTTAAGCGTCTCGCCATAGACGGCGTTCGCCTCGCGGCCGACGGTGTACGAGACGCCTGCGGCGGCCATCAGGTCGCCCTCGTACGTCGCGTCGACGAAAACCTTGCCGCAGTAGACGTTGCCGGAGAGCGTCTTTATAGAGACGATCCTGCCGTTCTCCTTCACGACGCCCTTCTCGCGGTCGAGCCATTCGCCGCGCCTGATGTCGAGTCCGTCGCGCTTCTCCCAGCCCTCGAGTATCTTCAGCGCGGCGGACGGTTCGAACGTCCACATCGACTCCTTGCCCTTCGACCCCGCGCACTGTCCGTCCGGGAAGTACGACTCGGGCGTCTGCCGCGTCCAGTTGGCGCCGTCCGCGTAGTAGGCAGCGACCGCCTTGTAGAACTCGAGCGCAATGCCGCCAAACGCGGCCTTGTTGCCGATGTCGGTCTGTCCGAGGCCGCCAGTCGTCAAGCCGCCGATTCGCGTCTCGGGCGAGACGATCACCGCGCTCCTGCCCATGCGCTTGGCCTGGATTGCCGCGGAAATCGCCGCCGGGCTGCTGCCGTATATCACGATATCGCAAACCTCATTGGACGTCGGAGCGGAGTTAATGCACCCCGCAAGCGCACACGCCGCTACACATGCAGACACCATCATCTTCGTATTCATCGCATTTTCCCTTTCATGACTGATTAGTCGCACCGCGAGATTTCAACGACGTCGAGGCGCACTTCCTTCGTGGCGCCAATGCCGCCGCCGCGCTCCCACGGCCCCGAGCCAAACTCAAACACCATCCTGTCGTTCAACACTGTCGGGCGGAACTCATACCACTCGTAGCCGTCGCCGACTTCGTCGACACGTCTCTCTACGGCCTCGCCGCCCCTGCCGAGCGTCTGCGCCTCTCCGAGATTCGTGATCGCCACGGGCTTCGCGCCCTTCTCCGCAAGCGTCGCCCTGAATGCCGCGCCCTTGCCACCGTCCCGCACTACCTTGACGCGGAAGCGCACCTTGTACGGCACGCCATCGTCGAACGCCACCTTCGAGAACTCAAGCCTCGCCATCGGCTTTCCGCTTGACGGCAGGAACGAGAGCGCCATTCCGCAGGTGGATTCCGCATCGCCGACCAGCTTTGCATGACGGCCCGAAACGATGAAAAGATCCTTTGAAGGCACCACTGCACTTTCGCTCGGACCCGGCTCCACCTCTCGCCCGTAGATGCGCTTCCATTCCACAAGCTTGCAGGGCTCCCAGCAAAGACCCGCCGCCAGACGCATCGGATGTCCATGCCTTTTCGTGAAGGCCATCGTATCGACCACCCGCTTCCAGTCGTCGCGCAACGCCTTCGGCGCCACGTGCGAACCGGGAGTACGCGAAGCGAAGATGCTCTTGGCCGTCCCCGCATACCGGTCCAACTCCGTGACGATCGGCACAAGCCCCGAATAGCGGACGTTCTTGTAGCGGACGGGATCGTCCTTCACGGCATCTTCCGCCTTGGCGAAGAGCGCCTTCGCCCAGGCCGTGAAGTCGGAAGTGTACCACGAGGGAGGGTTCGCGTCGAAGATGCCAAGCCGCTCCTTTGGATGCGCGACGGCCTCCTTCCTGAGTCGCTCGAAGTATTCGCGCACGAACGGGGCGGCTGCGCCGTAGTAGCCGGCGAAAAAGCGATCGAGGAGCGCCTTTTCGTCCTGCTCGGGATTCCACATCAGCTTTGCGAGAAGCCATGCCTTCAGCTCCTCGAAGTCGCAATGGAATGCACCGCTGCCCTCCATGTACATGTATTTAACCCCGTTGGCCCGATACGTGCGCAGGTTCGGGGCGAACGTGTGCTCGGCCGGGAACGAATAGAGGAAATTGTGGTAGTTGGTGGAGTAGTCCCATACGAGCAGATGCTCGGAGATCCTGCCCCACTCAACAAGGTCGTCCAAGTAGAGCGAGTCCGCCTTGAACGCACGCTCGGCGAACGGCACCGAATGACCGATCTCGATGGCGCATAGGCACGGCATCACGTTGCGGCGCGGGCGCGTCAGCTTCGGCGGCTTGCGGGAATACTGGAAGATAAGCGTCTCGACCAGCACGTCTGGCCGCACCTTCTCCACCTCCGCCGCGACGGCGTTCACAAACCTCATGAGCGAGCCCGTCGGTCCGCCCTCCTCTTCATCTACGGCCCTGCATT
>Ga0310696_10000705_pt1 | contig 50547 bp, 36 predicted proteins | sample AusTroGonzalo_MG_4_FD_203885 | JGI IMG/M metagenome (GOLD analysis project Ga0310696, IMG submission 203885) | Bovine rumen microbial communities from tropical cattle in Woodstock, Queensland, Australia - Gonzalo_02 (v2) (version 2) | ecosystem: Host-associated > Mammals > Digestive system >...
ATTTCAAAACCAACCCGAACCCATGTAATGACTGGCCTATAAACCCCTGGTTGCAGGAAACCATCATGGAGTACCGCAGTGTTTATTCCGATGAACAACTGCGCAGCCAATATGACAAATCCTGTGAAACAAAACGTGTCAAGACCTGGATTGCTTTTGTATCCGACCAGGCACTGCAAAGAAAGATAGACAACAACCCTTCACTGCTTACGTATATTGAGGATACCAGTCTGGACGAGTCCATAAAGAAGAGCCTGATACGGTTTAAGATTCCTACACTAGCCAATCTGTTACAGTTTACAGACAAGGAACTTGAATTGCTGTTTGACGGAGACAAGAATAAAGTAAGACTGATAGATAAATATTTGAAGAAAAAAGGGTTACATCTATATCACTCAGACCTTCTTTCCTACAAGTTATCCAGGAAAATACGTCAACTGCTGGACCAATCTAAAAAAGATTGACTCCATAATACCAACAAAATGACTAATTTTGCGCATCAAAATAATTGCACAATATGATTCAGTCAATGACAGGTTACGGCAAGGCAACAGCCGAGGTCGGAAACCGTAAGGTGATAGTTGAAATAAAGTCGCTCAACAGCAAGGCCATGGATATATCCAGCAAGATCATCCAGGCATACCGCGACAAGGAACTTGACATACGTTCACGCATAACCGCTGCTCTGGAGCGCGGCAAGGTGGACTTTTCACTTTATATTGATGCAGCTGCCGCCACAGGTGCGCAGACCATCAATACAGCCATCTTCAACAACTACCTGCAGCAGATTGAATCAATCGCAGCCCAGACCGATTATAAGGTTCCGGAGGATATAATCACCACCGTTCTGCGCATGCCCGATGTAATAAGCAGCAACCAGCAGGAAGAGGTAAGTGAAGAGGAATGGACCGCAGTGTCAAAAGCTGTTGACCAGGCTATCAGCGCTTTGGTTGATTACCGCAAGGTTGAGGGTGCCGCACTTGAAAAGAAGTTCCGTGAAAAGATTGCCAACATATCGGCTCTGCTGGCATCGGTAGAGCCCTATGAGAAGGACCGCGTAGCCAAGATCAAGGAGCGTATGCGCGCCTCAATGCAGGATGCCGTAGGCAAGAACTATGACGAGAACCGCTTTGAGCAGGAGATGATATTCTACATTGAGAAGCTTGACATAAGCGAGGAGAAGCAGCGTCTGTCAAACCATCTGGACTACTTTATCAAGACACTTGAGGATGGCCACGGACAGGGCAAGAAGCTGGGATTCATAGCTCAGGAGATGGGCCGTGAGATCAACACCCTGGGCAGCAAGAGCAACCAGGCCGAGATGCAGAACATAGTAGTCCGCATGAAGGACGAGCTGGAGCAGATAAAGGAACAGGTTCTCAACGTGATGTAAGCTATGCGCGGCAAGTGTCTCATATTCTCAGCCCCTTCAGGCTCCGGCAAATCAACCATCGTGAACTGGCTGCTGCAGCACCCTGAACTCAAGATGGTCTTCTCCATATCGGCCACCAGCCGTGCCCCGCGCGGTACCGAGAAAGACGGTGTGGAGTATTTCTTCCTTACGGCCGATGAGTTCCGCACCCGCATTGCCAACAATGAGTTTCTTGAGTATGAGGAGGTCTATACCGGCTGCTTTTACGGCACACTTAAGGAGCAGGTCGAGAAACGCCTCAATGAGGGCATGAACGTAGTCTTTGACGTTGACGTGGTAGGCGGCTGCAACATCAAGAAATACTATGCTGATGAGGCTCTCTCCATGTTCATCCAGCCGCCATCGGTAGAGGAGTTGGAGCGCCGCCTCAAGACCCGCGGCACCGACAGCGACGAGATGATAGCCAAACGTGTAGCCAAAGCCAGCTACGAACTCACCTTTGCACCCAAGTTTGACGTTGTGATAGTGAACGACAACCTTGAGGAGGCTCAGCAGAAAGCGCTCTCCACCATCAAGTCATTCCTTAATGTCTGAGCGCATCAGAACAGCACTTTTTGGAGGTACCTTCAACCCTCTGCACAACGGTCATCTGGCCATTGCACAAAGTGTTTTGAAGCAGAATCTGGCCGATGAGGTCTGGCTGCTTGTCACCCCCTGCAATCCTTGGAAAACAGAGCAGGTGCTGCTTGATGACGGACTCCGCTATGACATGGCCGCCCAAGCTGTCAAAGATATAAAAGGCATCGTGGTTTCTGACTACGAATTCCGCCTACCCCAGCCCTCATACACCGCAAACACCCTGCGTCATCTGTCGGCCGATTTCCCCGAACGCCAGTTCATACTGACCATCGGAGCCGACAACTGGGTCAAATTTGATGAATGGAGAGACTACGCTTTCATTGAAGCAAACTACCCTATCATAGTTTATCCCCGCAAGGGCTGTATCACACAGCAAATCCCCTCTACCGTCACCCTTCTGGATATGCCTCTTTTTGATATCTCATCGACCGATATCCGCAACCGCATCCGCAAAGGGCAGCCCATAGAACACCTTGTTCCTTTTTCCGTAGCCCGTTTTATCGCGGGGAAGGGTCTGTATACCCTATAAGTTTTTCTCGATTAAAGCTACAGCGTGGGCGGAGATGCCTTCTTCGCGGCCGGTAAAGCCCAGCTTCTCCGTGGTGGTAGCTTTGATAGATAGCCGGTCCGGATCAATGCCCATGACTTGAGCCATGACACGCTGCATCTCAGGGATGTGCGGATTGAGCTTGGGGCGCTCGGCACAGACGGTGGCATCGATGTTAACCACCTGCCACCCCTTGGAGGCCAGCAAATCAACAGTACGCTTAAGCAGGATCTTGCTGTCAATATCCTTGTACTGCATGTCATTGTCAGGAAAGTTATACCCAATGTCACGCAGCGTAGCGGCGCCCAAAAGCGCATCGCAGATGGCATGAATAAGCACATCGGCATCAGAGTGGCCCAGCAGGCCAAGCGTATGATCAATCTTGATGCCTCCAATCCAGAGATCACGTCCCTGGGTAAGACGGTGAACGTCAAATCCGTATCCTACACGTATGTTTGTCATCTTCCAAGTATCTGTTTGATTCCGTCCATATCAAATGAAAGGGTAAAACGGAGCGTCTGGTCCAGAGGGTTGCTCTGTGCTGTCGATACCAGATAAGCGGCATCAAGCGAGAAGACGTTCATCCTGAAACCCGCACCCACAGTAAAGTATTTGCGGTTACCCTTGTACTCGTTCTCATAGTGATAACCTGCACGCAGCAGGAACTGGTCATTGTAGTTATACTCGGCACCCACGCCCCAGTATATCTCACGGAGCTCCTCCTTCATGCCGCCCGGAGCGTCATGGAAAGACTTGAATATGCCGGCTATAGGTGACAGCTCATTGTAACCGGTCGATGCCACCCACTGGTTATATTCCGATATGTAGCTCATGTAATCCTTGTCCGATGACTCCACGCCAGGATAAGTCTCATCCATGAACTGGCGGTATGTAGGCTTGGTGGGAACCATCAGCTTGTTTGCATCGGCACTGATGGCAAATGAGTTGTACTCATCAATAGGAATGGTAAGCGATGCACCCAGACGCAGGTTGGTGGGAATGAACTCATTGGTCTGGCCGCCGTCATATGATATCTTGCTGCCTATGTTTGATGCGTTCAGTCCCAAGCCCAGCAGACAGTCCCTGCGGCCCACGCCGATGTAGTTCTGATAGAACATGGAGATATCGGCCGAGAAAGCCTTGCCTGGAAAGACATCGTCATCATAGGTGTACTGCAGGTCTGAGTAGATAAAACGCATGCCCACGGCTGCCGAGAAAGTCTCAGAGAGCTTGCGCGAGTAGTCAAAGTCAAGCGCCATCTCATAAGGATGGATAATGACATTGCCCGCTCCGCTGCCGTCAATCACAAACACCTCACCAAGTGAGAAATATGTAAGTGATCCGCTCAAAGCCGAGTAGTCATCCAGCTTATAGTATCCCGTAAGGTTGGCCAGGTCAATGTCGTTCACCAGTTTGCGCAGCCAGGGCGTGTAGCAGAACGAGAATCCGGCCTGACTCTTGGTGAACGGATACTTGGACGGGTTCCAGTACTGGCTGTTGTTGTCCATATACGGATCAGTGGCACAGCCCACATCACCCATGGCGCCTGCCCTTGAATCAGGAGCGATGGAGAGAGAGGTTACACCGGTATAGACAGGATTGAATTGAATCACGTCTCTCTCAGTCTTTTGAGAGTATGCGGTCTGACATGTAAAGATAAACCCCACAAGCAGGATAACAGTATTCTTTATATTGCGTTTCATCAGAATAAATAACTCAAAACAGGTTCTTTTATTGCATCATTGCCCCACAATAACCAGTTTGCACGATGCCTGCCCCGACCCATCCGATGACTCAACCGTGGCCCTTACAAAGTAGAGTCCCGGCTGCATGCGGTGTCCGGCGCTGCCGTGAAGGTTCCATCTCAGGGTGATTACGCCCGATGCCGACGCATCCGTAGCCGATCCAGTCCACTGCGGCGTTCCGTCCGAGCTGAACACCTGAACCGTCGCCTTGGTGTCACGTCCTGGCCGGTCATGCGTGATGACAAACGTTGTGCTCTCACGCGCCGGGCTCTCTGTGACATCGACCGTAAACTGCGGCTTAAGGTCATTTACCACCTTGAATCCAAGATAAACCGTAGATGAATTGTTCATCATATCCCACGCACGCAGCATCAGCTCATGCTTGCCCTCCGACAGTTCAGGTATGCTGAACATGACACGACCGGCAGTGTAATCACCGGGATGCTGTTCAAAGCAGCTGTTAAGCACCCATGTCCAGTTGGGGTTGTTGTCAATCACCAGCAGGATATCATGTCCCAGGCCGTTACCCGATGTGTTCAGTCCCGAGCTGTCGGCAAGTTCTGCCACCAGCATAGGCGTACGGTTCACGCTTTCCCCGTACTGGAAAGAGGGCGTATTGAGATATACATATATGTCAGGGCCGATGGAGTCAACAGCCAGGCCGGCGGCCGTGCCGTCCACCAGGAAGTTGGTAAAACTGCCCTTGGCGTTATGTCCGTCATTACCCCTGCTAAAGAGTATTATCTTTCCGCTCTGTCCCGAGTAGTTTATATCCATGGGAACAGGGAAGCTGAAACTGAAGATTCCGTTACGCACGGAGTCTGTGCCGGAGTAGAGCACACGGTCACGGTAGTTGAATGAGAATGGAGCATCGGCCGTATTGAGATTGTCACGGCAGGTTATGGTACGCTCGTTGTCATAGACGGTGCTTGACAGCAGGCCACGGTAACCGGTAACGCGCTCACCGTTGCACTCCACATGTCCGCTCACCGTAACCACCGATCCAGCCTTTGCCGTATCCATTACAGCGGCATCTGTACCGTTGAAAGTATCTATCACCGCCGTGTATTCAGCCACAGCCAGCCTGACAGCCGGATCACCCAGCAGAACATAGTGTATCTTGTTTTCTGACCGGTCATTCTCACCCGTACCGGCGGTAACCAGCTCATTTTTGGCCAGGCGCAGGGCATCGCCCAACGTGTTAAGACGGCCGTCCGCTCCACGTGACAGTGCGTATCGGCAGAAACTGCGGTTCATGGCGCCGTTAAGATTGGCAAACACGGTCCTTGTGGTGGAAAGCATTCCAATTGCTCCGCCCTCAGTATTGCTCACAAGATTCATACCCATGCTCTCCAAGGGTGAGTCAAACGGGGCAATGTCACACGATGCCGTTATCCAGAACGGCAGATGATTTGAACGGAGTTCCTTCATATCGGCCTTGTCCATGACAAGCTCATGCGACAGGACCTCGGTGCTGCCGTGACCGGAGTAGTTCACCATCAGGGCGCCCTCCTCCAGCTGTTCAAGCAGCAGTTTGCGTATGGACGGATAGCCGTTGTATGATGCAGACACCTCCATAGGATAAGCATCCCAGTATATCTTGCGAATGTCAATGGATGAATCGGCATCCTGACAGACGGCAGCCGCACGGTCAGCGTCACGCATATGGGTGTTGTTGTCGCCGTCATCGCCCAGCACCAGGATACGGTTGCACCATGCCCCGGCGTAGGTTCCGCGCATATAGTCAATTATCTGGTCTATCTTGGCACGTGCCTGGGCTGCCGAGCTTACGGGCAGACGTCCCACACCTATGTCCACCTTCTCTGTCAGGAGGCTCTTGCCCTCAGTGTCATCCAACAGTCCAAAGTAGTCCTCCATGACATATGATGTGATATGGTTCATGGACTCATATGACTCATAGCACAGCAGATAATCATCAGGGTTGCGGCCGCTCCAGTCCGATACATGCATGCGGTTGTCCCATGCACCGTTACCCATGAGCAGCAGATAGCGCGGGGCAGCATTGCCGCCACGGTCATAGAGCATCTTCATGAAACGGCGGATGGCGGTTGCATCAGGGGTGCCCGATGAGAACTCGTTGTATATCATGTCGGCACGCACCACGGCAACGCTCAGGCTGTCAATACTGCGGTGGGCAGCGGCCAAACGCTCTGCCTCGGCCGTGAGACGGCCCGATGCGGGCACTACTATCACCATATCCAGTGAATCCAGTCCGTGCAGGTTCTGGTTAGGAGTCTCCCCCACCTTGACCGGCTCCGGATGGTTCCCCTTTACGTTTACTGCCACCAGAATGTCATCAGTGGTATATGATGAGGCCAGCGTCACCGTACGGCCATCGGAATAGATGGACGGAACTATGCCCAAACTACCGTCCTTGGAGAGTTTCCATACCTGGACATCGGCCGTAGTTCCTTCTATGCAGAAACTTGCGTCATTCTCCGTCCTGCCCACACGGAATATGGTACTTGTGCCGTACATAGCCAGTTTGCGGCGGTAGTTGAGACGAATGTAATCAAGACGTCCCGATGTTCCCGACGGGCAGTCATGTACCAGACGCACGGTGTTCTGCCGTACAAACTGTCCCTGGCTCACAAACTGTCCCTCGCCCACGGCAGCCGCCTCCGATGAGCCCTTGCCGCTCACGCTCAACTGCCCCGTCAGGGTGCCGTTCACATAAACGGATAGCTTGCTCTGTACATCGGCCGATGACGAGAAAGCCACCTTGATGCCTACGCTGTCAGTTGCCAGTCCGTCCAGCTCAAAGCGGTATGAACGTGCACCGCCCTGATAATCATCATCCTCAAACATACGTCTGCCGGAGCGGTACCAGCTGAACTCATCCGGATCATATACAGTATAGTCCGGATATGAGTCTATGATGCGGCCCGGAACGGTATCGGCATCTATACGGTCAAATGATACACCAGCGGAGTCTGCTCGGTCTGTAAGGAAGTAATAGCCCCAATCGGAGTAGGTATTGACCTCATGCTCATAGCCCTGCGCAGTCCTGTTCCAACTTACCGGGCCCTGTCCGTAGAATAGCACATAGCCGTCAGTACGCCACATAGGCTGTTCCGGAAGGTCATCGGTAAGGTTGGCCAGCCCGGTCTCTGGCAGGACGGCACCGCCGTAGCCAAACAGACGTACCTTTGACGGATCCTTGAAACCCATGGAGCGGAGTGTGCTGCTTGAGAGTTTGTATATGCCCGTTTCCTGAACCTTTATCTTGACCCACCGTCCGCTTGAAAGCACTGATGAGTGTGTGTAACGCTCCTGAGGTGAGGCGCTGCGCAGAGTGCTGCCTGCAGCTGACAGGGCGGACTTGATGACAGGTTTATAAGAGACTATGGCATAATACCTGCCGTCACGCTTCATTATGGGCATGAACCCCGCATCCAGGGTGGCATCGCCGTGTGACACACCTATGGTTGACTCTACATCGGGCCACTCTGGTATGTCATCGGTCGCAAGGTTCCAACGCTTAAGTTCGGAGGCCTTTATCCTGAGCAGTTCAGGGTAACTTATGCCGGCGCTATAGGATGAATCCTGCCAGTTGCCGTCCAGGCTCACGCCGAAAGCACACCACGGACGTACCGAGTCTGTGCGCATGGACTGCCAGCCCGTATCAGTGATACCGGAACGCTGTGCACGCACGCCCACGCCTGCGCACAGAAGCAAAAGCAGAATTGCAACCGACTTTCTGATCAATTCCTATCTGATATGAAAATCCAACACATTGTCTCCTTCAAGGAAGCCTTGCAGATGCTGTCCTACACTTACGGGCCCTACCCCCACCGGCGTTCCGGTAAAAACCAGGTCGCCCGTCTTGAGGGTGCAGAAACTGCTCACATACTCTATTATCCTTGCTACGGGATATATCATCTGAGCGGTGTGACCCTCCTGCACGGTATTACCGTCTATATCCAGACGGAAATGCACATCCTGCAGATTGGCTATCCTCTCCTTGGGAATCCAGTCACCTATCACCGCCGACTGGTCAAAGCCCTTGCACAACTCCCACGGCAGACCTTTCTTGCGGAATTCATTCTGCATGTCACGTGCCGTAAAGTCTATGCCCAGTGTCACCGCGTCAATGTAACGGTCAGCAAAACGGGCAGCGATGCTCTTGCCCAGGCGGCTAATCCTCACCACAAGCTCCGTCTCATAATCCACACGGCCCAGATGGTCGGGCAGAAAGAACGGACGCCGGTTCCTGAGGATTGAAGAATCCGGTTTCATAAAAATAACAGGATTCTCCGGCTTTAATAACGTTTCACCCAGCTCTTTATTGTGCTGGCAGTAGTTCATGCCTACGCAGATGATCTTCATACTTTGCCTTTAATTGTATTGTTAGGCAAAGTTACTAAATTTGTAGGCGTTATGGGAAAGAATAGCAATAATGACTGGAAGGAGAGGCTTGGAGTGATGTACTCAACCAACCCTGATTTCAAATATGAGACCGATGAGCAGCCGGAGCAGGAACTCCTGCCGCCGCAGCAGCAGAAACTGCGCCTGCGCATTGAAAAGAACGGCCGCGGCGGCAAGACCGTTACCGTAATAAGCGGGTTCATCGGTCCCCAGGCCGATATGGATACCCTAGCCCGTACCCTAAAGACATTCTGCGGATGCGGCGGCTCCGCCAAGGACGGTGAGATAATCATCCAGGGCGATTTCCGCGAAAAGCTCAAAGCAAAACTCCTGCAACTGGGTTACTCCAATGCAAAATGATACAATTGGGGTCTGTCCCCAATTGTATCTTATCAATTGGGTTTACTTATCAACAGCCTTTGTGTCCATTCTCATGTTGCGCCTTGGCGTCAGAGTAGTTGTAGAGGTCTGTAGGATAATCACCGTTAAAGCAGGCAGTGCAGAGCTCACACTTGGCCATGTTACGGCCCGATGACTTATAGAGCGCCTCAAGTGACAGATAATAGAGAGAGTCTGCACCTATAAAGTCACGAATCTGCTCAACGGTATGTGTAGAACCGATAAGCTCGTCATACGTGCCGGTATCGACGCCATAGTAGCACGGATATGAATATTTGGGGCTGGCTATACATACATGAACCTCGGTAGCACCGGCCTCACGCAGCATACGTACTATCTGACGTGACGTGGTACCACGTACTATAGAGTCATCAATCAGTACAATACGTTTGCCGTTGACAATACTGCGTACGGGCGACAGCTTCATCTTGACACCCTTGTCACGCAGCTCCTGGGTTGGCTGGATGAACGTACGCCCAACATATTTGTTTTTGAGCAGGCCCATCTCATACGGGATACCGCTGGCCTCAGCGTAACCCATGGCGGCACTGAGACTGGAGTCAGGCACACCCACTACGATATCGGCCTCAACCGGATGCTCCTCATAGAGCAGACGGCCAGAGAGTTTGCGGAATGAGTGTACGTTACAGCCCTCAATGTCACTGTCAGGACGTGCAAAATAGATATACTCCATAACGCACATACGATGACGCTTAAACTTGGAGTAGTCATTGCTGCGTATACCGTGATGGTCTATTGATATCACCTCACCGGGATTGACGTCACGTATGAACTGGGCTCCGATGGTATCGAATGCGCAGGTCTCACTGGCAATGGCATAGCCGTCACCTATCTTGGCAATGGAGAGCGGATGAAATCCGTACTTGTCACGGCATGCGTAGATACGGTTGGGGGTCATGATGACCATGGAGAATGCACCCTCAATCATATTCAGGGCATTCATGATATTGTAGATACGATGGTCCTCGCTATGCTCCTTCTTGATGAGATGGGCAAACAGCTCGCTGTCCGATGTTGACTGGAACAGGCTTCCGCGACGCTCCAGATGCATGCGCAGCTCTGCAGAGTTGATGATGTTACCGTTATGTGCAAGGGCAAAATCACCCGTATGATGATGGAATGTGAAGGGCTGGATATTCTCCATACCACCCACATTTGTAGTCGGATAGCGCACATGACCTATAGCCATTGTGCCGGGAAGCTTTGACAGCGTAGAGCCGTTGAAAACCTCAGTAACAAGACCTGTGCCCTTATGCAGGTTAAGCTCACCGCCAACGTTGGCCGATACGATACCGCAGCTCTGCTGACCGCGGTGCTGAAGGCTGTGCAGAGCGTAATATGCGTACTGAGCAGCATTCTCTACGCCTATTATCCCGAACACGCCACACTCATGGTGCAGTTCCCTATCCATATCATCCTTCATCATAATGCCGATGTCAAACGTTCCGTAATCTCCTGATATGCCTCAATGATGTCGCCCAGATCAAGACGATAGCGGTCACGATCCAGCTGACGTCCATCGGCTATATTCCAGAAACGGCAGGTATCGGGGCTGATCTCATCAGTCAGGACAAGCTCATGGTCACTTGTGTAACCAAACTCAAGCTTGAAATCAACAAGCCTGATGCCTATTGACTCCAGCAGCCCTGACAGCTGACGGTTCACCTTGTGTGCCGTATCAATAATGAAATCTGTCTCCTCATAGCTTGCCACGCCAAGCGCATCAGCATGGTCACGGTTTATTATGGGGTTGTCAAGCTCATTATCCTTAAGAGTAAGCTCAGTTACCGGATGGCTGAATACCTTGCCCTGCTCTAAGCCAAGCAGCTTGACTATGGCACCGGCGGCAACGTTACGCAAGATGACGCGTATGGGGAGCACATCGGCCCTGCGGCATAGCTGCTCACGCTCACCTATCTGACTCAGGAAATGGGTCTTGATGCCGTTGTCATTCAGATAACTGAAAAGCAGTGACGAGATACGGCAGGTGTATATACCCTTATCCTTTATCTCGGCACGCTTTATGTTGCGAAATGCCGTAGCGGTATCCTTGAACCACAGAATGGTCTTATCAGGGTCATTGGTAGCATATACCACCTTTGAATAGCCCTCCTGCAGGCGGTCAGTCTTGACCACTCCGGTCATTTCAGCATCTTTATACATACTCGTCTATACGCTTTATGGCAAGTCCGTCTACTCCGATCTTACAGAATGCGTAAATGAATGCGCTGGCCTGACGTGCGTTTGTAATAAGCGGGATATTGAAGTCAACCGCCGTACGCCTTATCTTGTAGCCGTTCTCAAGCTCACGCTGGGTGTTGTTCTTGGGAATGTTGATGGCCAGGTCAATCTTGCCGCTGCGCATGTAGTCAATCACATTGGGTTTCTCCTCTGAATCCGGCCAGTGGAGCACCTCCTTCACCTTTATGCCGTTCTCCTCAAGGAACTTGGCGGTACCGCTGGTAGCATAAATCTTGTAACCGTATTCATCCAGTATGCGGGCGGCATCCAGCAGGTCAATCTTGGACTTGGTGGGACCCGATGACAGCAGGATACCCTTATCCTTGGACGGAACACGTGTGCCCACTGATATCATACTCTTGAGCAGAGCCTCATGGTAGTTGTCACCCACGCAGGCCACCTCACCCGTAGATGCCATATCAACACCCAGGATAGGATCAGCCTTGAGCAGACGTGCAAATGAGAACTGTGAGCACTTTACGCCAACGTAGTCAATATCGGCAAATGTCTTGCCAAAAGGCTCAACCTCCTTGCCCAGCATTATCTCAGTAGCCATGCCAATAAAGTTGAACTTGGTAATCTTGCTCACGAACGGGAATGAACGTGAAGCACGCAGGTTACACTCAATAACCTTGATGCTGTTCTCCTTGGCAAGGAACTGGATATTGAACGGGCCCGATATGTTCAGCGCACCGGCAATCTTCTTGGAAATCTTCTTGATCTGACGGATGGTCTCGTAGTAGAGCTTCTGGGCTGGGAACACCACGGTGGCATCACCTGAGTGAACACCGGCAAACTCAATGTGCTCACTTATGGCGTAGCACTTGATAACACCGTTCTGAGCCACAGCGTCTATCTCAACCTCCTTGGCGCGCTGCAGGAACTCAGTCACCACAACGGGGTGCTCCTGACTTACCACAGCAGCATTATTAAGCGCAGTCTCAAGTTCCTTACGGTCAGTTACCACACGCATGGCGGCGCCAGACAGTACGTATGACGGACGGATAAGTACAGGCAGACCCACCTCATCGACAAAGCTCCATATGTCATCCATGCTGGTAAGCTCTTTCCAGCGGGGCTGATCAATGCCCAGTGAGTCACACATCTCGGAGAACTTCTGACGGTCCTCGGCCATATCGATAGACTTGGCCGATGTACCCAGTATGTTCACACCCTCATGATCCAGCAGCAGAGCCAGGTTGTTGGGAATCTGTCCGCCGGTGGATACAATAACGCCCTTGGGAGCCTCCATGTCACATATGTCAAGCACACGCTCCAGCGTAAGCTCGTCAAAGAAAAGGCGGTCACAGGTATCGTAGTCAGTACTTACCGTCTCCGGGTTGTAGTTTATCATAACGGCACGGTAGCCCATCTCCTGTATCTTCTTGACAGCAGCCACACCGCACCAGTCAAACTCAACGCTTGATCCTATACGGTAGGCACCGCTACCCAGTACAATAACAGACTTGCCGTCCTTCTCAAATGAGGCATCGTTCTCAGTACCATTGTACGTGATATAGAGATAGTTGGTGAATGCGGGATACTCGCCGGCCAGCGTATCAATCTGCTTTACAACAGGCAGAATGCCCATGCTCTTGCGCAGTTTACGTACCTCACGGGCCTTGCTGTGAGCGTCAAGATTACCATCAATGGTAAGCTTGCCTATCTGGTAGTCGCTGAATCCCATGCACTTGGCCTCACGCATCAAATCGGCGCCAACCTTATCCAGGCCGCCGGCAGCCTTGAGCTGCTGCTCAATGTTATGTATGTTGGCCAGACGGCACAGGAACCACTTGTCAATCTTGGTAAGGTCATGCAGACGGTCAACAGTATAACCCTGTGCAAAAGCCTGCTCAATAGCCGGCAGACGGCGATCGGTAGGATTGACCAGCTCAGCCTCGATATCGGGTACATGAACGTTATTGCACACAAAGCCGTGCAGACCCTGTCCAATCATACGCATACCCTTTTGGATAGCCTCCTCAAAGGTGCGTCCTATTGACATGATCTCACCCACGGACTTCATGCTGGAGCCTATCAGACGGGATACGCCCTCAAACTTACCCAGGTCCCAGCGCGGTATCTTACATACCACGTAGTCCAGGGCGGGCTCAAAGCAGGCCGATGTAACCTTGGTCACGGAGTTGGGGATCTCATCCAGGCCATAACCCAGACCCAGTTTTGCAGCCACAAAAGCCAGAGGATAACCGGTAGCCTTTGATGCCAGGGCTGATGAGCGGCTCAGACGGGCGTTCACCTCAATTACACGATAATCATCAGAGTTGGGATCAAGAGCATACTGTACGTTGCACTCTCCCACAATACCCACGTGACGTATAATGTCAATGGCTATGCGGCGCAGTTTATGGTACTCATGGTCACTCAGAGTCTGTGACGGAGCCACAACCACACTCTCACCGGTATGTATGCCCAGCGGGTCAAAGTTCTCCATGTTGCAGACCGTGATGCAGTTGTCATAACGGTCACGTACCACCTCATACTCTATCTCCTTCCAGCCTTTGAGTGACTCCTCAACCAGGATCTGGGGTGAATATGAGAAGGCCGATGCTGCCACCTTCTTGAGTTCCTCGTCATTGGAGCAGAATCCTGATCCCAGACCGCCTAGAGTATAGGCGGCACGTACAATGACCGGATAACCAATCTCCTTGACAACCTTAAGGGCCTCCTCCATGTTGTTGACAGCCTCGCTGCGCGGGGTCTTGACGTTGATGGAGTGCATCATATCGGCAAACAGTTCACGGTCCTCTGTGTTGATGATGGCCTGAACCGGTGTACCCAGCACCTTGATGCCGTACTTTTCCAGTATGCCGCTCTTGTAGAGCTCAACACCGCAGTTCAGGGCTGTCTGGCCGCCGAATGCAAGCATAATCCCATCCGGGTGCTCCTTCTGGATAACCTTCTCCACGAACGTGGGAGTGATGGGCAGATAATAGATGGCATCGGCCACACCCTCGGATGTCTGGACCGTAGCCACATTGGGGTTTATAAGTATAGTGAACTTGCCGTCCTCACGCAGAGCCTTGAGGGCCTGTGAACCGGAATAGTCAAACTCACCTGACTGTCCTATCTTGAGTGCTCCTGAACCGAGCACAAGTACTCTCTTTACATCTTCCATAGTATCACTTCTTTGAGTATTGACGCATATTCTCCACAAACATTCCGAACAGGTTACCGGTATCGGTAGGACCGCTCGATGCCTCCGGATGGAACTGGGTTGAGAAGAAAGGCTTGGTCTTGTGCTTAATGCCCTCATTTGTGCCGTCGTTGAGATTCTCAAACATACGCTCCCAATCTGAAGGAAGTGTTGCATCATCAATGGCAAATCCGTGGTTCTGTGATGTCACATAGCACTTGTGGGTACCCGGAACACGTACCGTCTGGTTGTGTCCGCGGTGACCGTACTTAAGCTTGTAGGTCTTGGCGCCGGCAGCAAGAGCAAGCAGCTGGTTGCCCAGGCAGATACCCATTATGGGGCGGTCCTGCTTCAGGGCCTCACGGATATGCTCAACGGTCACACCGCACATGGCAGGGTCACCGGGGCCGTTTGATATAAAGAGTCCGTCATAATCCTCCTTGCTGAAATCATAGTCCCAGGGAACACGCTTGATCTGGACATCATATTCAAGCAGACAACGCAGAATGTTGTTCTTCATGCCGCAGTCAACCATGAGCACCTTGTACTTGCCGTTTCCGTAATGCTTTATCTCGGGGCATGAGACCTGGGCAACCAGATTGTCCTTGTTGGGGTCATAAAAGGGAATATCCTCATCACCGAACACAATCTTTCCCAGCATGGCACCCTTCTCACGAAGGCGCTTGGTCAGTGCCCTGGTATCAATTCCGTAGATACCGGGAACCTCCCATTTCTTAAGCCATTCACCCAGGCTCTTGGCCGAATCCCAGTGACTGTACTCGGCCGAGTACTGAGCAATGACAAGAGCCGAACACTGTATTCTGTCCGACTCAAAGAATTTTGAAATGCCGTTAACCGTCTCATCGCCCGGTACTCCGTAATTGCCTATAAGCGGGAATGTGGGTACCAGAATCTGTCCTTTGTATGAAGGATCGCTCAAACTCTCCGGATAACCGGTCATGGCCGTATAGAAGACCAACTCACCCGATACCGGCTTCTCGTATCCAAACGAGCGGCCGTAGTACCGGGTTCCGTCTTCCAGTATTAAAACTGCTTCTCTGTCCATTAGTATTATAATATGTTCTTTATTCTTTGCATCGCTTCTATGGTACGCTGTCGGTCGGCAAATGAGGTAATCCTGAAGTAGCCTTCACCAGCGGGTCCGAATCCGCTGCCTGGTGTTACAACCACCTGTGCTTTCTCAAGCAGCTCATCAAAGAACTGCCATGAAGACATTCCCCGGGGAGTCTTGGCCCAGATGTAAGGTGCGTTCTCACCTCCCTGCGGCTCCAGACCGGCCTCTGCCATATTAGTCCTTATTATACGTGCTGTCTCAAGGTAGTAGTCTATGGTGGCCTTTGTCTCAGCCTGTCCCTTATCGGAATAGACAGCCAGCGCACCGCGCTGCGAGATATAAGAGGCACCGTTGAACTTACAGCTTTGACGGCGTTCCCAAAGAGCGTTCAGATTTACCACAGCACCGCTCTCATCCTTGACGGTCAGCTCCTGAGGGATGACGGTATAACCGCATCTTACTCCGGTAAAACCGGCAGTCTTGGAGAAACTGCGGAACTCTATGGCGCATTTACGTGCGCCTTCAATCTCATATATTGAATGAGGAATTTCAGCATCACGTATAAATGCCTCATATGCAGAGTCATACATAATGAGCGCGCCGCTCTCAAGTGCATAGTCAACCCACTGTTTAAGCTTGCTGCGGGTTATCACTGCACCTGTGGGATTATTCGGGTAGCAAAGATACACAACATCCAGCTTTTCATGAGGTATTTGACCCGTAAATCCGTTATCCGCATTGCATGTTATATACTTTATAACATTGCCGCGCATAAGATTTGTATCAACATACACAGGATATACAGGATCTGTTATTCCGACCACTGTTCCGGGTGCAAGGATATCACCAATGTTACCGGTGTCGCTCTTGGCACCGTCATTGATGAAGATGTCATCGGGATCCATCTTTACACCAAGAGGAGCATAATCACCCTTGACAATAGCCTCGCGTAACCACTGATAACCACGCTCAGGGCCGTAGCCATGGAAGGTGCCCGATGCTGCGCAGTCATCGACAGCCTTGTGCATGGCCTCAATCACAGCCGGAGCCAGCGGCTGTGTCACATCGCCTATACCCATGCGGATAATGTCCGCCTGGGGGTGTTTCTCACTGAAAGCTGCCACTCTCTTTGCAATATCCAGGAAGAGGTATCTCTGAGGCAGCTTTGAAAAGTTCAGATTAGCTTTAACCATTTATCCTTATTCTGTTACTGTTCCGTCAAAAACAAATTCGGCAGCACCTGTCATGAGCACCTCCTTGGTCTGGGGGTCCCATTTGACATTGAGCGTACCGCCGTCCATTATCACATCACAACCGTCGGCATCGGTATATCCCTGCATGGCCGATGCCACCGCCGTAGCGCAGGCACCCGTACCGCAGGCAAAGGTGATGCCGCTGCCGCGCTCCCATACACGCATACGTATATGCTTGCGGTCCAACACTTGGGCAAACTCAATGTTTGCACGGTCAGGGAACATGCTGTTATGCTCCATGACAGGGCCCACCTCCGATACATGCGCCTTCTCGGCATCCTTTACAAACATGACCAGATGCGGGTTACCCATATCAATGGCCGAGCACACGGTAGGACCCTCACCCACGTTAAGAGTCTCGCCCACCAGCGTACCCGAGCCATGCCTTACCTTAAGAGGCAGGCCCTGGCCCATGTTTACGGTCACCGAATCAACCGTTCCATCCGATGCCAGATGCAGCTTGAGCACCTTTATTCCGGAAAGGGTTTCAAGCCTGATCTCGGTCTTATCGGTCAGTCCCTTGTCATGCAGGAACTTACCCACACAACGCGCACCGTTTCCGCACATGCGTGCCTCGGATCCGTCAGCATTGAATATTCTCATGCTGAAATCAGCAATACTTGACTTGCCAATCATTATAAGACCGTCAGAACCTATGCCCTTGCGGCGGTCACTCCAGCGTATGGAGAACTGCTCCGGGTTGCTTATGGGGCACTCCATGACATTGACATAGATATAGTCATTGCCAAGACCCTGCATCTTTGTGAAACGGATCACGCTCATATCATTTGTTCTTTAGGTATGCATCAACCTGGGCGGCAACTTCACGGCCGCTGGCCAGAGCACGTACAACAAGGCTGGCACCGTTCTTGGCATCACCTGCCAGGAACACGTTCTCGGCGTACTGCGGATGCTCGGGCTTGAGGAATCCCATAGCCAGAAGCACCATGTCACAGTCAATAATCTCCTTCTGTCCGGTGGGCTTCATGATAGGACGTCCGCCCTCGGGATTGGGTACCCACTCTACGGTCTCCACCTCAACACCCTTGAGGTTACCCTTTCCGTCATCCAGGAACTTGTTTGACGTAAGGCACCAGCGGCGCTCGCAACCCTCCTCATGGCTGGTTGTGGTCTTGAGGATGTTAGGCCACTGCGGCCACGGTGTAGCGGGGTTGTAACCCACCGGCGGCTTGGGCATGATCTCAATCTGTGTAACGCTTACGGCACCCTGGCGATGGCATGTACCTATGCAGTCACTACCGGTATCACCGCCACCTATAACCAGCACCTTCTTGCCCTTGGCCGATACAGTCTCCTCGGGAGTAAACTCCTTTCCGGCCAGACGCAGGTTCTGCTGGGTAAGCATCTGCAGTGCAAAATATACACCCTTGAGCTCACGTCCGGGAATCTTAAGGTCACGTGCGGTAGGTGTACCGTTTGATATGATGTATGCGTCAAAGCCCTTAGGCAGATCGTTCAGGTCAACCATGGTGTTGAACTGGAACTTGATACCCTCCTGCTCCATGATGGCCATACGACGGTCAATCACATACTTGTCAAGCTTGAAGTTAGGAATACCGTAACGAACCAGGCCACCGGCCGACGGCATCTTGTCAAACAGGGTTACGTCATAACCCAGGCAGTTAAGGCGTACCGATGCGGAGAGTCCGGCAGGGCCTGCACCTATGATGGCAACCTTCTTGCCGTTGCGTGCATATGTATTGGGCTGAACATAACCCTCACGGAAGGCGTGTTCAATGATTGAGCACTCATTCTCACGTACGGTTACGGGAGCATCGATGCAGAGGTTCAAAGCGCAGCTCTTCTCGCAGAGTGCAGGGCAGATACGGCCTGTGAACTCAGGGAAGTCATTGGTGGCGGAAAGCAGCTTGTAAGCCAGCTCCCACTTGCCTTTATATACTGCATCCTGCCATTCCGGCTGCTTGTTGCCCAGCGGGCATGCCCAGTGGCAGAACGGTACACCGCAGTCCATGCAACGTGAAGCCTGCAACTGACGGCTGCTGTCATTCAGGGTCTGCTCCACCTCACTGAAATCAGCTATTCTCTCATGTATTGGTCTATGACCGGCATCCTGTCTGGGTACGGTCAAGAAAGCTCTTGGATTTCCCATAGTAATCTTTAATAAACGGGTCAATAATCACGCTGCACACTGTCTATCTTCTGCTGCAACGCCTTCATCCTCTCCTCCTGCAGTATGCGGCGATACTCGATAGGTGTCACCTGGATAAACTCACCTACATAATGCTCCCAATCATCGAGCATCTGCTTGGCAAGCTTTGAGCCTGTGGCTGCATAATGCTTCTCAATGAGAGAGCGCAGTTCATCACGACCGGCCTTGTCCTCAATGAGATCAAGCTCAATCATATCCATGTTGCAGTAGTAGTCAAAATCATGGTTCTTGTCCCATACATATGCCAGACCGCCTGACATACCTGCGGCAAAGTTCCTGCCTGTAGTACCCAGAACAACCACGCGGCCGCCTGTCATATACTCGCAGCAGTGGTCACCTGTACCCTCAACGACTGCGGTAGCACCTGAGTTACGTACAGCAAAGCGCTCACCTACGCGTCCGTTGATGAATATCTCACCGCTGGTTGCACCGTAAAGGATGGTGTTACCTGCAATAATGTTATCCTGTGCCTCATATTTGGTACCCTCAAACGGCAGTATAGAAATGCGGCCGCCTGACAGGCCCTTGCCTACATAGTCATTGGCCTCACCCACAAGCTTGAAACTTACGCCCTTCATAAGGAACGCACCGAAGCTCTGGCCTGCCGAACCCTTGAAGGTCACGTTGATGGAGTCATCGGCCAGTCCTTCATGACCGTAGTGCTTGGCAACCTCACCTGAGAGCATTGCACCGGTTGAACGGTTGGTGTTGATTATGTCATATGACAGGTCAACCTTACCACCCTTCTCTATCACGCTCTTGCTGTCGGCAATGATCTTGCGGTCCAGAACATCGTCAATAAGATGATGCTGATCCTGAGTCTTGAAGAGTGCACCGTCTATCTTGGTGAGCATGCGGCTGAAGTCAAGATGAGAGGTCTTTTCTGTGAACTTGGTTGAGTCAATCTCAATAAGGTCGGTACGGCCTATGATATCCTCAAAGCGTCTGAAACCAAGCTGTGCCAGCAGTTCCCTTACGCCCTCGGCCAGGAAGGTGTAGTAGTTGATAAGGTACTGGCTGTGTCCGCGGAACTTGGCGCGCAGTGCGGGATCCTGTGTGGCAACACCTACAGGACATGCGTTGGTGTGGCACTTGCGCATCAGCAGGCAGCCCAGTACAATAAGCTGTGCTGTACCGAATCCAAACTCGCCGGCACCCAGCAGAGCCATTGATATGACGTCACGCGGGGTCTTGAGCTGGCCGTCCACCTGAACCTCAATCTCCTTGCGCAGGTCATTCAGTACAAGTGTCTGCTGTGTCTCTGACAGGCCAATCTCAGGTGATACACCTGCATAACGGATTGATGATGCGGGTGATGCGCCTGTACCGCCCTCAGAACCTGAGATAACCACCAGGTCGGCCTTGGCCTTGGCCACACCGGCTGCAATGGTACCTACGCCGCTCTCAGCCACCAGCTTGACGCTGATCTTGGCCTCGGGATTGACGTTCTTGAGGTCAAATATAAGCTGTGCCAGATCCTCAATTGAGTAGATATCGTGATGTGGCGGAGGTGAAATCAGTGAAATGCCGGCTATTGAGTTACGTGTACGGGCAATTACCTCGTTCACCTTAAAGCCGGGCAGCTGACCGCCCTCACCGGGCTTGGCACCCTGGGCCACCTTGATCTGTATCTCCTTGGCGTTGACCAGATACTCGGCAGTTACGCCGAATCGGCCGGAAGCAACCTGCTTGATCTTGCTGCTAAGCGATACGCCGTCAACATTGTTATAGAAGCGCTCGCTGTCCTCACCGCCCTCACCGGTGTTGCTACGTGACTCAAGGGTGTTAAGCGCAATGGCTATAGCCTCATGAGCCTCCTTGCTTATGGCACCGAATGACATGGCCGCACCGATAAAGCGCTTTACAATGTTTGATGCGGGTTCAACCTCATCAACAGGTATGGGGTTTGTCTTGAACTTGAAGAAGTCACGCAGGAACAGGGGCTCCTTCTTGTCATCAACTATTGAACAGAACTCCTGGAACTTCTTGTAGCTGCCCAGACGTGTGGCAAGCTGCAGGGTTGAGATAGCCTCAGGTGTCCATGCGTGACGGATACCGTCTTTACGGAATGAATACTGACCCACAAACGGAAGCACGCTGTCGGGGGTATCGGCACCAAAGCCCTGGCCGTGCATGCGCTCGGCGTCCTTGGCAAGACCCTCCAGGGTAACACCTCCTATGGTTGATGAGGCTGTTCCAAAGTATTTTGAAAGGAGCTCCTGGCTCAGACCGATAGCCTCAAATATCTTGGCGCCGCGATAAGAGCGGATGGTGCTTATACCCATCTTACTGAGTATCTTCTTAAGACCCTTGTCAATAGCTTTGATGTAGTTATGACGGGCTGTCTCCAGGTCGAGCTGGATCTCACCCTTCTTAACAAGGTCGTCAATTACGGCAAATGCCATATAGGGGTTCACGGCACTTGCACCGTAGCCCATGAGCAGAGCCACATGCATCACCTCGCGGATCTCGCCGCTCTCCACGATCAGAGCGGTCTGCACACGCTTCTGGACCGATACCAGATAGTGGTGAATGGCGCTTACTGCAAGCAGTGAAGGTATTGCGGCGTGAGTATCGTCAATACCGCGGTCGCTGAGTATGATATAGTTGATGCCGGCCTCAACGGATTTCTCGGCCTGACGGCACAGATCCTGAATGGCATCGGCCATACCCTTGGCGCCCTTGGCCTTCTCATAAAGGATAGGCAGGATCTCGGTGTTGAATCCCTTGTAACGGATGTTGCGCAGCGTGTCAAGTTCTGTGTTGGTAAGCACAGGCTGCGGCAGACGTACCATCTTGCAGTGACCCTCGCTGGGAGTAAGGATGTTCATGCCCACAGCGCCGATGTACTCGGTCAGAGACATTACAAGCTCCTCACGGATGGGGTCGATAGGCGGGTTGGTAACCTGTGCAAACTGCTGACGGAAATAGTTGAACAGCAGCTGCGGACGGTCAGAGAGAACCGCCAGCTGAGTGTCGTTACCCATTGATGAGAGCGGCTCCTGAGCCGTCTGACACATGGGAACAATCACACGGTCAATGTCTTCACGGGTATAATCAAATGCTCTCAAGCGGCGAGTGTAGTCCTGTACGGCATCCTCTGCCTTACGGCCGCTCTTGAGCTTGGCCAGCTCAACACGACCCTCAGAGAGCCACTCTGAGTAGGGGCATTCGCTAGCCAGCATGTTCTTTATCTCATCGTTGCGGATAATCTGTCCGTTGTCGGTATCAACGAGCAGGATCTTACCCGGCTGCAGTTTTCCTTTTTCTATGACTTTAGTGGCATCAACGTGTATGGTACCTGTCTCTGATGCCATAATAAGCTTGCCGTCATCAGTAATGAGATAACGCGCAGGACGCAGACCGTTACGGTCAAGCATACCGCCGGCATAACGGCCATCGGTAAACAGCATGGCTGCAGGACCGTCCCACGGCTCCATAAGTATTGAGTGATACTCATAGAAAGCCTTGAGCTTGTTGCTTATGGGGTTCTTCTCATTGAATGACTCCGGGATCATCATGGCCATTGCATGGGGCAGTGACATGCCTGAACGTACAAAGAACTCAAGCACATTGTCAAATGATGCCGAATCACTCATGTTAGGCTGTACGATAGGATGAATGTCGCTCACCTCACCCAGTGTCTTTGATGTGAGCACGCTCTCACGTGCCTCCATCCAGCCGCGGTTACCGCGAATGGTGTTGATCTCACCGTTGTGAGCCAGCATACGGAACGGCTGTGCCAGTGACCATGTGGGGAATGTGTTGGTACTGAACCTGGAGTGTACCATTGCAATGGCACTTGTAAAGAAGGGGCTGCTAAGATCAGGATAATACTCCCTGAGCTGTGTTGATGAAAGCATACCCTTATATACCATTATGCGGCTTGAAAGCGATACAATGTAGAAGTCACCGTCATCAATACGCTGCTCCACATGCTTACGGATCTTGTAAAGCAAGGTCTCAAGACCCTCCTGCTCAGATGAGCCGGTTACAAAGATCTGTGCAGTGAAGGGCTCGGTGGCCTTGGCTGCATCGCCCAGTATATCACTGTTTACAGGAACCTCACGGACATGAGTGAGTTCCAGGCCCATTCTGGCCACCTCCTCACGGATAATATCCAGATATGAGTCTCTAAGTTTCTTGTCCTTGGGCAGGAATACCAGTCCTGTACCGTATTTGAGTCTTTCGGGTACCGGAATACCCTGCAAAAGAATGAACTCATGAGGTATCTGCAGCATGATTCCGGCTCCGTCACCGGACTTGTTGTCGGCAGCCTCGGCACCACGGTGCTTCATGTTCTCAAGGATTGTGAGAGAGCTGTCAACAAGCTCATGCGTCTTGTTTCCCTTCAAATCAACCATCATGCCTATACCGCAGGCATCATGCTCGTTCTGGGGGTCATATAATCCACGTGTCTTAATCATAGAAATATTAACTGCAATGGTAATTGTACTACACTCCTGTTAATTTGGTAAAGGGTGCCGCGGTCAAGCGGCGACCCTTTTATAATTGAGAATTGAGAGTTGAGAATTGAGAATTATCAACTCGCTTTTATCAGTTGATAAAGAGAAGTTCGCGATACTTCGGCAGCGGCCACATATCGTTGTCAACAATCTCCTCAAGCTTGTCAATGGTCTTACGCAGCGGGAACAGGCTCTCGGCAATCTCATGATAAGCCTTGGCCTTCTTGTACTCATCCTCAATCTTGTTGGCTTTCTTGCGAGCCTCAACCATATCGTCAACCTGAGTGCGGAGCTTGTTAACCAGCTCAGATATCTCCTGCGCAAACTCCATGCTTACACCAGCCATCTTCTTGTAACCGGTTCCGTAAACATCCTTCATCAGTGAGATGTTCTTGAGCAGCTTGGTCTGATAAGCCAGAGCAGCAGGAATGATGTGGTTCAGAGCCATACGGCCTGTTACGCGGGCCTCAATCTGTACCTTCTTGGTATATATCTCCCACTTAACCTCGTTGCGGGCCTCAAGCTCCTTCTCAGTATAGACGCCCAGTTCAGTGAACATCTTGACAGCCTTGCGGGTAGTGAATGCCTTGAACATCTCAGGAACGTTGGTGCTGGTGTCCAGACCACGACGCTTGGCCTCGGCCTTCCACTCATCGGTATAACCGTTACCGTCAAAGCATACAACATCAATGATGCTCTTGATGATGGGCTTGAGGGTATCCATGATAGCAATGTTCATGGGCTTGCCGGCCTTCATTGCCTTGTCAACATCCTTCTTGAATATGATGAGCTGCTCAGCAACGGCGGCGTTCAGGGTTGTCATGGCACCTGCGCAGTTTGCGCTTGAACCAACGGCACGGAACTCAAAGCGGTTACCGGTGAATGCAAACGGTGATGTACGGTTACGGTCAGTATTGTCAACAAAGATCTCAGGTATCTCAACCAGACCTACTGACTTGCCCTTCTTGCCGGCAATCTCAATAGGAGTATCTGACGGAACCTCAAGCAGCTTCTTGAGAACGGCAGTCATGGTGTTGCCCAGGAAAGCCGATACAATGGCGGGAGGTGCCTCGTTGGCGCCCAGACGATGGGCGTTGGTAGCGGTAGCGATAGAAGCCTTGAGCAGGTCGTTGTGCTTCTGTACGGCAGCCAGAACGTTTACAAAGAATGTAACGAACTGCAGGTTGCCCATAGCATCCTTACCGGGAGCCAGCAGCAGTGTGCCGGTATCGGTACCCAGTGACCAGTTGTTGTGCTTACCTGAACCGTTGATGCCGTCAAAAGGCTTCTCGTGGAACAGAACAACAAATCCGTGCTTGCGGGCAATGCTGTTCATCACGTTCATCATAAGCTGGTTCTGGTCATTTGAAAGGTTGGTCTCACCGTAGATAGGAGCAAGCTCGAACTGGTTAGGAGCAACCTCGTTATGACGTGTCTTAAGAGGAATACCCAGCTTGTAACCGGCTATCTCAATGTCGCGCATGAAAGCGGCAACACGTGAAGGAATGGCACCAAAGTAGTGGTCATCCAGCTGCTGGTTCTTGGAAGATGCGTGACCCATCAGTGTACGGCCTGTAAGCATCAGGTCGGGACGTGCTGCGTAGAGGTCCTCATCAACCAGGAAGTACTCCTGCTCCCAACCCAGGTATGAATATACCTTCTTTACTTTGGAATCAAACATGCGGCAGATAGGCAGAGCTGCATCGTTGACAGCCTTCAGAGCCTTCTTAAGAGGTGTCTTGTAGTCAAGAGCCTCACCGGTATATGAAATGAATACTGTAGGTATGCAGAGTGTATCATCCTGAATGAACACAGGTGATGTGGGATCCCATGCTGTGTAACCGCGGGCCTCAAAAGTGGCGCGGATACCGCCACTGGGGAAAGATGAAGCATCGGGCTCCTGCTGTGCCAGGGCTTTGCCGTCAAAGGTCTCAATCATACCGCCCTTGCCGTCATACTCCATGAAAGAGTCATGTTTCTCAGCGGTACCGTCTGTAAGAGGCTGGAACCAGTGGGTAACGTGTGTTACTCCGTGCTCCATAGCCCAGGTCTTCATACCTGCTGCAACTCCGTCGGCAGTCTTGCGATCCAGAGGTTCGCCGTTGTCAATGCAGTTCACAATAGCTTTGAAGGTCTTGTCATCAAGATACTTGCGCATCTTGTCACGGTTGAACACCAACTCACCGAAATACTCCGATGTCTTGACAGAGGGCGTCTCCACTACAGCCGCTTTCTTCTTGAAAGCATCCTGTATCACATCAAATCTAAGTTCACTCATAATTGTATTATTTTGTGGTTTTTGTTTGCGACATACAAAACGATGCAAAATTAGTCATTTTTGCTCCATTTTGTACGTCATTGTTAATATTATTACTCAATTTGACACTTAAAATATGTTTAACACATAATACTGTCACTCCAGATGCTTATTTGTATGCATTTTCATGCACTCCTTTCACTGCACGGCCGCTGGGATCATTCAGTTTGCTGAAACTTGCATCCCACTTGAGAGCCTCGGCAGTTGAGCAGGCCACACTGGGAACACTCGGTACACAACGCGCTGCGCTGTCACTGGGAAAATGCTCCTCAAATATGCTGCGGTAGTAATACTCCTCCTTGTTCATGGGAGTGTTGATGGGGAACCGCTCGGCTGCATGCGCCATCTGCTCATCACTTACGGCAGCAGCTGTTATCTCCTTAAGTGAGTCAATCCAACTGTAACCCACGCCGTCACTGAACTGCTCTTTCTGACGCCATGCAACGCTCTCGGGCAGCATATCGGCAAAAGCCTCACGTACCACGCGCTTCTCAATCTCCTTGCCCGGGCACATCTTGGCTACGGGGTTCATGCGCATAGCCACATCCAGGAACTCCTTGTCCAGGAACGGAACGCGACCCTCAACACCCCAAGCTGCAAGTGACTTGTTGGCCCTGAGGCAGTCATAAAGATGCAGTTTTGATATCTTGCGTACCGTCTCCTCATGGAATGCCTGAGCATCAGGAGCCTTATGGAAGTACAGGTAACCGCCAAACACCTCATCGGCACCCTCACCGCTCAGCACCATCTTGATACCCATGCTGCGTATCACACGGGCAAGCAGGTACATAGGCGTGCTGGCACGCACGGTGGTAACGTCATATGTCTCTATAAAATAGATAACGTCACGTATGGCATCCAGACCCTCCTGGATAGTATAATTGATCTCATGATGTACGGTACCTATGTGGTCGGCCACCTCACGGGCCTTTGCCAGATCAGGAGCGCCCTTAAGACCTACTGCGAATGAGTGCAGACGCGGCCACCATGCCTCCTGCTGGTCATCGGTCTCAATACGGCGGGCAGCGTTCTTGCGTGCAATGGCGCTGATCACTGAACTGTCCAGACCGCCGCTCAACAGCACTCCGTAAGGAACATCACTCATAAGCTGACGCTTTACTGCCGCCTCAAGAGCCTTTCGCAGCTCGGCCACATCGGCCTTGTTATCCTTAACGGCATCATACTTGAACCAGTCACGGGTGTACCAGCGTTCCATATGACCTGTGCGGCTGCTCAGGAAATGACCCGGCAGGAACGGCTCATACTCAGTGCAGATCCCCTCAAGAGCCTTGAGCTCGCTGGCTACGCAAACATGACCCTCCTTGTCCTTTCCTATATAAAGAGGTATGACGCCTATCGGGTCACGGGCAATCAGATACTCGTCACGCTCGGCATCATACAGCGCAAAAGCAAAGATACCGTTCAGTCTCTCAATCATTCGGATAAAATCCTCCTGGCTGCCGCCCGCACGCACAGCATCGCGATACAGGGCCAGGATAACCTCACAGTCACTACCGGTTGAGAACTCATAGCGACCCTCATACTCACGGCGTATAGCCTGGTGGTTGTAAATCTCTCCGTTAACAGCCAGCACCTGCAGATGATCCATGCTGAAAAGAGGCTGACCGCCCGACTGAGGGTCCACAATACTCAGACGCTCATGAGCCAGAATGGCCGATCCTCCACACCATATTCCGTTCCAGTCCGGACCGCGGTGACGTATTCTGCGACTCATTTCCAAAGCACGCTGTCGGAGCTGTTCTGACTGCTTCTTAATCCCGAAGATTGAAACTATTCCACACATAATGTTCTGTTATTTTTTTGTTCTTTTTTTCAGTCTGGCAGAAACAAAAAAAAGACTGATCAAATTGACCAGTCTTTTATATTGTTTCTTGAATTTTCTTTAATGATTAGCTTTCCCGCTGGTCAAAAGGAGCAACCATCAAAACCTGATTATTATTCTGGTTCTGATTATTATTCTGCTGATTATTATTGGTTACAAAGACCAAACCTTTTGCCATATCTTTTTGCTAATTATGCCGCGAATTTAAGCACTTATATTTTATCCGCCAAAAGAAAATGGAAGAAAATATCACTTTATCGCCAAAAATTTTTCAGTATTGACATTTTGCCAGCTTAATTTATAAAACCGCATCAATTTGTCAAGTTTTAAAGCAGACCCCACTTGCCGGCAAAAACAAGCACGGTGTATCCCAGGATCAGGCCTATGACACCCATTATTATGCCCACCCTGACCATATCCTTCTGCTCAATGAAACCGGTTGAATGAGCCAGTGCATTAGGCGGAGTTGATATGGGCAGTATCATTGAGAGCGATGACCCAAGAGCGACACCGGCCAGCAGAGTAGTCACACCGCCAAACGGCTCCAGGTTCTCAGCAGCCGACATTCCGGCAAGCGCCAGAATAGGTATGAGCAGGTTGGCCGTAGCCGTATGTGATATGAAATTGGCAAGTGCATAGCAAATAAGACCGGAACCTATTATCATTATTACAGGAGGCCACTCATTGAACGGTATCGATTCAACCAGATGCTTGGCCAGACCTGAGTCCTGCAGGGCAAGTCCCAGCGCAAAGCCGCCGGCCACCATCCACAGTATGCACCAGTTTATCTCGGCCAGATCATACTTGGTTATGATACGTGTCACGCAGAACACGCCCACAGGGAGCATGGCAACCACGTTGGCATCAACATGAGTCCACTTGTCACTCATCCAGAGCAGCACGGTGAGCGCAAAGGTTACATATACAGTAATCTCCTGCCATGGTTTGAGCACACGTTCAGGACTCTCCTCAATCTTAAGCTCAATCTGTTTCTGTGTAAACGGAAACAGCAGACGTATTACAAGCCATGAGATAACCAGCAGCACAAGGGTGAGCGGCAGCATTATCATCATCCAATCACCGAACCCTATATTCATGTTCATGCCGTTGGGATCATTCAGGAACTTCATTGCGATAGCATTCGGAGGCGTTCCTATAGGCGTGGCTATACCACCCAGATTGGCGCCCACCGGTATGGCCAGGGCCAGCGCCAGACGTCCCTTGCCGTTGGTGGGAAGTGATTTGATTACAGGAGTAAGAAATGTAAGCATCATTGCAGCCGTTGCGGTATTGGACAGGAACATGGAGAATATTCCGGTAACCAGGATGAATCCCAGCAGCACGTTCTCTGATTTTGTGCCGAAAGGCTTAAGAAGTGCTTTGGCCAGTTTTATGTCAAGTCCGGCTTTTGTAGCGGCAAATGCCAGCATGAATCCTCCAATGAACAGCATTATTACAGGATCGGCAAAACATGCCATTATCTTCTTGCTTGACATCAGCGTGCCGAACAGCTGATTATCCGTTGCATGCAGCCTGAACAGGCTAAGGCTGTTGTCACTTGCCGTAAACAACAGTATAACTATTATTGCTACCGATGTTGCCCATGATGGAATACCCTCAGTAATCCACATGAGAGTGGCAAAACAGAACACGGCAATAACACGCTGCTCAATCACCGTAAGGTTCTCTATACCGAACACACTTGACGGCAGATTCCACACCACAAGTCCTACAACAATCCCCAATAAGACTTTGAGCGCACGCAAAGGAATGGGCATGAATGATTTCTTTTGAGCCTTCTTTTTATCTTTCTCCTTGACAAGCTCTGAACCTAAAAACGTCTTCTGCATATGCTGTAATAAGATTAATTGGGGCGAAGATAAGCAGAAAGATTATTCCTTTTTATCGTTACATTTGGTTTGTTTCTATATAATTAATAGTTTCTATCTATAAATAGGGATCATTCCCTTACATTCTAATCAATTAGGATCTTCCGGGCTACCCCGTTTTTGAAAATAGGCTTATATTTGCATAAGCCTAACACTACCGTTAATGATATGATTATACCTGAGCAGATACTGGCAAAAGCAGAAAGACTCAATGCCCAGAACATTTCATTCATCCAGACCAAGGATGGATATGACGTTTTCCGGCTCCTTTTCAAGCAGCCGCACGTACGGCTTAACGGCGATGAAATATCACTCAACACCGGAATGCCTGTTATCCTGTTGTACAAAGATGGAACAGTAGCTACAGCCGATACATCATGCCATGCCTACTGGCTTGAATAAAAAAAACTCCGGACGACTAAACGTCCGGAGTTTTTCATCATACCAATATCCTGTACTTACTTTTTAGGAGTAAGACGGTACATTGCAACATCGTGACCGGGAACGGTAACCTTAAGAGCCTTCTTTGTGGTGCCCACTTTGGCTTTCCTGGCGTTGGATTCCCACAGGTTCTCAATACTGTAGGTAACAGCATCAAACGATGTAGAGAGCTTACTCACCTCATCATCGGTAAGGTTGTAGTCCTGCCAATTGATGTCGCACTCAACAGGCTCCGTAGAGCGGTTGAGCAGGCAGAATGCCCAGTCACCACCCTCCAGCGGTTTGAACCAGTACTCTATCTCATTCTCTGTCTTGTAGCGTAGCCCCTGCACACCCAGTCTGTCCTGATCAATGGCAATGACCTTCTTGTTCAGGATGATGGCGCGGGTCTCATCGGTCATTTTTGAAAGGTCGTTTCCAAGGATAAGCGGAGCGGCCATCATGCACCACATGCTGAAGTGGGCACGATCCTCATTTACGCTCATGCCGTTGCCAACCTCAAGCATGTCGGGATCATTCCAGTGTCCGGGACCGGCGTACTTGCGCAAGGGTGCATTCTGATCAATGATACTAAGAACGGTCTGGCCCCAGCCGCGCTGACGGGGGTTACCGGCAAAACGGGCGGTGATATCGCCTGTGGTACGCCAAGAGTGACCTACATTCTCGGCCCACTCCCATGGCTTGTTGGTACCCCACTCACACATGCTAAAGAAAATAGGTCTTCCCGCAGCTCGCAGGGCATCACGCATCAGGGTATAGGCACCGCGCGGGTTAATGTTCTCACTTGAGCACCAGTCATACTTAAGGTAGTCTATTCCCCAACGGGCATACTGAATGGCATCCTGATACTCATGCCCAAAGCTTCCGGTACGACCGGCACAGGTCTTGCGGCCGGCATCGGAGTATATACCAAGTTTCATTCCCTTGGAGTGAACATAATCTGCCAAAGCCTCAATGCCATTAGGAAAAGTCTTTGGATCAGGCTGCACAAAACCGTCGGCATCACGCTCCCCATGCCAGCAGTCATCCATATTGAGATAGATGTATCCGGCGTCAACAAGGCCTTCGGCCACCATGGCATCAGCCTGCTCGCGAATAAGTTGCTCACTGATGTTCTGTCCAAACTTGTTCCAGCTGTTCCATCCCATCTGAGGGGTATCAGCCAAACCTTCCCATTTCTGCGCTGCGCTCCAACCCGGAACCAGCATTGCCGCCATAAGCAGCATTCCTGTAAGTTTTCCCATATATCTTGATTACGTAAAAAGTGATTTATGCAAAGATATAAAAATCCCCGGAACCGCACGAATCAAACGGTTCCGGGGACTCTGGCCAGTCCTGGCTCACTCAGAACGAGATGCCCAGAACAAAGTAGGCCATCTCCGAGCACGGGTTAAAGGTAAGTCCGGCCGATACGGGAATGCTGAAGCTCTCTGTTACGTCCAGCGACTTGCCTGTAGTCAGTGAGATATTGGTCACTGCAAAACCATCGGTGCCGTACAAGGGTGTCTCCATGGGTACGAATCCCAATGTTGCGGTCCAGTCAAGTCCGCCCAAGCTGAAGGGTGCAGCCAGTTCGCAGTATGAACTGAAGGCGCGATCACCGTTTGCCTTGAAATCATTACCTGCAATGTTTGTGTACCAACTTACCGATGCAAAACCAAAGTCATATCCGGCAAATGCCTCAAAAACATGGTTGGTGGCATCCTCCTTATACTTGAAGTAACGTCCGTAAGGCTCAGTACCTGCGCTGAACCAATAGTCGGTTACACCTACGCTGGCTCCGGCAATTGAATAGCTCAAGGTAAGGTCAAGCTCCTTGGTGTCAAAAAGATTGGCTATGCCTACTGATCCCCATGCGGACAGCTCAACTCCAGCGGCACTTACTGCCAGTGTAGGCTGTATTGCAGCATCACCACACTTGGCTCCACGCCATACATACTCACTGACTACATCAGCACTTATACTTGTCTCTATCTCTGCGTGCAGCGGTGCTACTGATGCTACCAATGCACTTGCTATTAAAACTATCTTTTTCATAATCATTTGTTTTGTAAGATTAAAATCTAATTATTAAATGTTGTAAGCAGTTTCTCCGTGCTCGTAGATATCCAAGCCTTCCTCCTCAACTCTAGGAGCAACACGGATACCGTGAACCTTCTTAAGGATTACGAATGTGAGCAGACCAAGTCCGAATGACCAAACGCATGTTACCAGTGAACCAAGGGCCTCAACACCCAGGAAGTGCCAGCCACCACCGTAGAACAGGCCACCGTCAACAGCAAACATACCGGTCATAAGAGTACCCAGGATACCGCAAACTCCGTGAACAGATACAGCGCCAACGGGATCGTCAATCTTGCAGATCTTATCAATCAGGGCAACAGAACCAACCATTGCAACACCACAAACAGCGCCGATGATAGCAGAACCGCCTATTGATACAAGATCGCAACCTGCAGTGATACCTACCAGACCAGCCAGGATACCGTTGCATACCAGTGAGAGTGAAGGTTTGCCGAATACAATCCATGTAAGGAACAGTGTTGCAAGTCCGCCTGTTGCCGCAGCCATGTTGGTTGTGCACATTACGTGTGAGATTGCGATTGCGTTCTCAGCACCTTCAGCAGCCAGCTGTGAACCGGGGTTGAAACCGAACCAACCGAACCAGAGGATGAATACGCCCAGAGCACCGAATGTCAGGTTGTGACCGGGAATAGCGCGTGACTCACCAGTCTTTGAATACTTACCGATACGGGGGCCGAGTACCATAGCACCTGCAAGAGCAATCACACCACCGCAAGAGTGAACAACGGTTGAACCTGCAAAATCATGGAAACCAAGCTCTGAAAGCCAGCCACCGCCCCATGTCCAGTGACCCTCGATGGGATAGATAAGAACGGAAATGATGATTGAGATGATTACGTACATGGAGAACTTGGTTCTCTCGGCCATACCGCCAGATACTATGGTAGCGGCAGTGGCACAGAATACGGTTTGGAAGATCAGGGTGCACTCAGCAGGAACGTTTGAGTCACCTATGAATGACCAGTCAAAAAGGTGAATACCACCAATAAATCCGTTGTTTACTCCGTGCATCAGGCCAAAACCTATCATCCAGAACAGGAACGAGCCCACCATGAAGTCAACAAAGTTCTTCATCAGAATGTTGGCAGTGTTCTTGGAACGGGTAAAGCCCGCCTCAACCAGGGCAAAACCGGGCTGCATAAAGAACACCAGCATTGCAGCTATCAAGACCCAGACTGTATCCAGTCCGCTGATACCACTCTCAGTTACAGCGCTTACGCTTTCCTCAACTGCGCTTACACCTTCAACTATATCTAAAAACATAATCTTAATCTTTAAATGGTTTTACTTTCTGTCTGCCAAAACTATATCTCCGTGTTCTCCAGTACGGATTGACCAGGTATCATCGACCGGGCTGACAAATATGCGGCCGTCGCCTACCTCTCCAGTTCTTGCTGCGCTCATTATGGCATTGATTGCAGGCTCAACAAACTGATCGCGGCAGATGATAGTGATCTCAATGCGTGAGATGATATCAGTACTGTACATCACACCACGGTAGATTCTGTCCTGACGGTCCTGACCTATGGCGTGGACTTCAGAGTACGAGAACCAGTTGATGTCGGCCTCAAAAAGAGCCTCCTTTACATCCTCAAACTTTGTCTTTCGGATGATCGCTTCAATCTTTTTCATAATTAAAGTTGTTTTTGGGGTTTGATAATTATTTGTTTTTTGGATCCGTCGGGTAAAACAAAAAAGGCCGGTCTCAAAAAGACCAGCCTTTTAAATTTTGAATCTATAATACAACAGTTACATACCTGACCGGTCAAAAGGTATAACCATCGGAACCTGATTATTATTCTGGTTCTGATTATTCTGCTGCTGATTATTATTCAGCTGAACAGTGGTTATATTTTTGAATCCGATAAACATAAAAATGTTCTGTTGTTTCTGATTTCTGGTGCAAAGATAAGTATCATTTTGATACATTGTTCTCAAAATGGGAGGAATTTTTACTTTTTTCTATCATTTTTCCATTAATCCTTACATTTAGAAAGTGCAACTAGCAAATTTGCAGCATCTTGCAAGATGACACAAAGTTTGCCATCTTCATGAAAAAGAGTATATTTACGTCCAATAAAGAGGAACTGACCTGATTATGAGACTATCAAATTACCTTTCGGTCATGGCTGTGCTGACCATAATGTCAGCAATGCCTGCTAAAGCACAGATTACAATAAATGAGGTATTGGCATCAAACGGCAGCACCAATACGGATCCTGATTACGGAACAAATGCTGACTGGATAGAACTGTACAATGCCGGACAGGCTGATGTAAACCTGGGCGGATGGTCAATCACCGACAACCTGGGCAAGCCCAAGAAGTATGTACTGCCCAACGGTACAACCATCAAGACCGGAGGTTACCTGCTTATTTGGTGCGATGACATGGGTACCGGCCTTCACGCCGGATTCAAACTCAGTGCCGACGGTGAAGAGGTAGGTCTTTTTGATGCTGACGGCAAGATGGTTGACAGCATGTCTTTCGGACCGCAGTATGGCGATATCAGTTTCGGCCGATCCATGGATGACGCCTCAGTGACACTATTCTTCATGACCCCTACTCCCGGTACCGCCAACAACACCCCAGGCTACACCGGCAGGTCCAACCAGCCGGTAATACTGACACAAGGCGGAGCCTATGCTGGATCAGTTACGGTAACAGTGACCAATGATCAGGGCGGCACGGTTTATTATACCACCGACGGCTCAGAGCCTACAAAGGAGTCAAACGTCTACTCTACTCCCCTCACCTTTACCAAGACTACCGTACTGAGGGCACGCATACTGGAGGACGGCAAGATGCCGGGTCTGACCAAGACCATGACATATTTCCTTAATGATGAGTTCCGGGGCCACAGTCTGCCTATTGTATCTCTGGCAACTGACAGCGAAAATTTCTGGGACACAGAGAAAGGAATATACGGTTGGACCAACGCAAATAATGAGAAGGCTGACTTTGAGATTCCAGTAAATATTGAGCTCTATGAGAACAACGGCAGCGACAGGGCTGCGTTCAACGAGCCCGCAGGCGTAAAGATTAACGGCCTGTACGCATGGCAGCTGCCGCAAAAGATGCTTGGAGTATATTTCAAGAAGAAATACGGCGAGAGCAAACTCTCATACCAGTTGTTCCATGACGATCCGCGTAACGAGTTTGATGACTTTGCACTGCGTGCATCGGGCAATGACTGGAACTACACCATGTTCCGTGACGGACTGCTGCAGCAGGCTTGCCGCAGGGGCGGACTCAACCTGGCGCTGCAGGCGTTCCGTCCATCGGCCGTATATCTTAACGGCGAGTTCCTGGGTATCCATAACATTCGTGAGAAGGTCAACGAGGAGTACATAGAGACCCGCTACGGGCTTGAATCCGGCACTTTTGACATGATTGAAGGTGACCAGAACGTCGAGGCCGGCGATTGGGAAGAGTGGAACCACTACAAGGAGGTGTGGCAGAAGGACCTGAGCGTTCAGGCCAACTATGATGCTCTTGCCCAGATTATGGATGTGGAGAACTATACCGATTTCATGGTGGCTCAGATATGGAGCCATAACACATCGGTCAACCATAATCCCATGGCCTGGAAGCCTAAGGGCGAAGGCGTGTGGCGCTGGATATTTACCGACGGCGACCGCGGTTTCAACAGTTATGCCGATGACTATGCCGACTGGTATGCCGGGAAGGCCAACATGCCATTCGGATCAATGCTGAAAAATGACGGTTACCGCAAATATTTCTGCAAACGTACCGCCGACCTCCTGTTTACGGCATTCAACCCCGAGGAGATACAGCGGCAGGTGACAGAGCACATGAAAGATATTGAACCGCTTATGGAACAGCAGGTCCAGAGGTGGCTGGGCACCACCAGCTCCTACAGCGGTAATGCGCTCACATCGACCCGTCAATGGCGCAGCAGGATAAGTTATCTGCGTGATTTCTGCAACGGCCGCCCGATTGTGCTGCTTTGGGACATGTATGAGAACTACGGCACAGGAATGCCCGCCCTGCTCACCCTTACCGGCAAGAACGGCTTTGAGTTCAACGGCCTGGCCATCAACAAAAACAAGTGGAGCGGATCATATCCCACAAATATGGAGATAACCCTTACCGCCCGACAGCGTGTGGGTTATACGTTCAAGGGTTGGCGTGAGAATGCCGTTAAGAAACTGATTTCCACCGGCAGCCAATGGAAGTATCTTGATGACGGAACCAGCCCCGCGTCATGGTATACAGCCTCTTTTGATGACTCAGCATGGAAATCGGGAGCATCGCCTCTGGGATATGACACCGACAATAAGATGACAGACCTGATAAAGACCACCGTGAACTACGGCTCAAGCAACTCCAAGTATGTCACCACATATTTCCGCCGCAAGTTCACAGTCGATGAAGATCCCTCATCCTACCTGCAGATTAAACTCCGCCTGTTGCGTGATGACGGCGCTGTTGTATGGATTAACGGCAAGGAGATAATCCGCAGCAACCTCAGGGAGAACTTTGAATCCAATCCGCTGGCTGACAATTACGCCATCCCAAAGCGTGCCGCCATCAGATATCTCACATATGACATTGATCCCTCCTGGCTCCGTCAGGGAGAAAACACCATTGCTGTCGAGGTTCACCAGACATCCAAGACCAGCTCTGATATCATAATGGACGTAGAGATTCTGGCTGTGCTCAACCAGACCGCGTCACAGAACCGTTTAAGCGGCCAGACCCAGCCCACAATCAAGCTGTCCATTGATTCCGACATGGCGGTAGAGGCAATGTATGAGTCGGACGGCCTCAACATGCTGCCCGATACCATATACTCTGACATGACCCTGCTCAAGTCCAAGTCACCCTATTATACCGCGGCCGATGTCACCGTCGTCAAAGGCGCACGCCTGACCGTTGAGCCGGGTGTGGAGATAAGGTTTGCACCCAACTCAAACATGATTGTACACGGAGGCCTTACGGCTCAGGGCACCGGCTCAGACAGCATACGTTTTGTGCTCAATCCGCAATATGCCGGACAGTCCTGGGGAGCCGTATGTCTGATTAACAGCGACTCCAGGTCAACAATCAGTTATGCCACCATGCGAGATGCCAATCAGGGACCGCGCATGTACAACTGCGTTGCGGCCATATCGGCCTACAACTGTCAGCAACTGGTGCTTGACCATCTGAACATAACTGATGTGGTCAGCAATCCCATAGCGGCCCGTTACAGCGACGTGACGCTTACCAACAGCATAATACACAGCCGTGTTACAGGTGATCTGATAAACGTCAAGTACGGCAAGGGACGCGTTGAGCACTGCACATTCATAGGCAATGACCAGGTTGATACCGATGCCATTGACTTTGACGGCATAGACGGCGGTATCATCAGAGACGTCGTAGCCCACCACTTCCTGGGTGACAACAGCGATGCAGTGGATATAGGTGAACAGGCCATCGGCGTTATCATTGACAGTCTGCTGGCATACACCATAACCGACAAGGGTATCAGCGTAGGACAGCGCTCAACAGTGAAGGTGAGCAACTCCACATTCATTCAGACCAATATGGGCGTTGCCGTAAAGGACTCATGTCATGCCGATATTGACAAGTGCACATTCTTTGCCGTGGCAACTCCGGTGGCCTGCTATGAGAAGGTTGACGGCCGTCTGGGCGGTAATGCAGTGATAACAGAATGCATACTGTCCAACAGCTATGACCGTACATATGAGTGCGATGACCGATCCAGCATCAGGTTCAGCGGATCACTCTCAGACGGTGACACGCTCTCCTTAGGCAACCTTTACGGTGATCCGCAGTTCACATCGGCCACAAACTACATTCTGACGCCTGCAAACCTGAAAATAGGCTCCAACTACCTGCCTGAAACTCCGCAGAATGAGCCCGTGATAAGTGAGATCTGCTATCACCCCACACTTGATTCAGAGTCTGAGTACATAAGGATTTACAATCCGACCGATGCTCCGTTTGACATAAGCGGATACATACTCAGCCAGGCATTTGACTTTACGTTCCCTGAAGGAAGCCTGATTCCTGCACGCGGCAGCGTCTATGTTGCAGCCAAGTCCTCCAAGCTCAAAACGGTAATCAGGTATGACCAGGTATGGCAGTGGACCGACGGCAAACTCTCCAACGACGGTGAATCCGTGCGTCTGAGCAATGCGGCAGGCATAGTCGTTGACCAGGTTACTTACATGAGCGTCTCACCGTGGCCCGCTTCAGAACAGTCAGGCACATCGGTACTGATGCTGCGTGATACGAATGCCGATAACCACATGGCAGCCAACTGGACCGTTATGCAGTATCCCACTGATGTGGAACTGATACCTGCGGCAACGGGTACGGATATTATCTATGACATAAACGGCCGCCCCGTAGAGGGACAGCCGCGTGGTATGGTAATAATCAACGGTAAGTTGTACTACTGTAAGTAAGCCCTATTCACTTTATCGCAGCAGCGATGAAGGCCTTGAACAGAGGATGCGGGTTCTCCGGGGTGCTCTTGTACTCCGGATGGAACTGTGAGCCGATAAAGAACGGATGTACTGACTGCGGCAGTTCCACAATCTCCGTCAGACCTGTCTGCGGGTTGTGGCCCGATGCCACCAGACCTGCCTTCTTAAACTCATCAGCGTACTTGGCGTTGAACTCGTAGCGGTGGCGGTGACGCTCTGAAATCTGCTTGGTTCCGTATATCTTGTATGCAAGCGTATCCTTTGTGATTTCACAGTCATAGGCACCCAGACGCATGGTTCCTCCCTTCATGGTGGTCTTCTTCTGATCCTCCATCATGTCGATTACGGGATGTGTGGTATCGGGATTAACCTCGGTCGTATCGGCATCGGCAAAGCCCAGTACGTTACGGGCAAACTCAACTACGCACATCTGCATTCCCAGGCATATTCCAAAGAACGGGATCTTGTTCTCACGGGCGTATCTGATAGCCTCTATCTTACCCTCCAGACCGCGTGAGCCGAATCCGGGTGCTACCAGGATTCCCTTCATGCCTTTCAGCTTATCGGCCACATTGGCTGCGGTTATCTCTTCGCTGTTGACCGAGTGGATATGCACCTTGCAGGAGTTGGCGGCACCGGCGTGCACGAGAGCCTCAAGTATTGACTTGTAGGCATCCTGGAGGGATACGTACTTGCCCACCAAAGCCACATCAACTTCTGTTTTGGGATGTTTCAGCCTATCCAGGAACTCTTCCAGTTTTGACAGATCGGGCTGATTAAAGTTCTCTATGCCCAGTTGCCTAACCACAATCTCGTCCAGGTGCTCCTGATGCATGTTGAGCGGAACCTGATAGATGCTCCAGGCATCGATGCTCTGAATCACGTGACCGGGCTTGACATTGCAGAACAGAGCCACCTTGCGGCGCAGTTCATCGGACAGAGGATGCTCGGTACGGCATATTATGACATCGGGCTGCACACCTGCCTGCTGCAACATCTGCACGGAGTGCTGCGTTGGTTTGGTCTTAAGCTCCTTGGCGGCGCTCAGATAAGGCACCAGCGTAAGGTGTATTGACATACATGAGCCCTCGGGGAGTTCCCACTGGAGCTGACGCACAGCCTCAATGAACGGAAGTGACTCCATATCACCCACCGTACCACCTATCTCCGTTAACACCACGTCAAACTGGCCCGTCTGTCCCAGCAGGAGCATACGGCGCTTTATCTCATCGGTAATATGAGGAACAATCTGGACGGTCTTGCCCAGATAGGCGCCCTCACGCTCCTTGGTTATGACAGTATTGTATATCTTACCGGTGGTTACGTTGTTGGCCTTTGATGTATGCACACCCAGAAAACGCTCGTAATGACCCAGATCCAGATCGGTTTCGGCGCCGTCATCGGTCACATAGCATTCACCGTGCTCGTAGGGATTGAGCGTACCCGGATCAATATTGATGTACGGGTCAAACTTCTGGATTGTAACTCTGAGACCTCTGGCCTGCAGCAGCTTGGCCAGTGACGCAGCAATAATACCCTTTCCGAGCGACGAAACAACTCCGCCGGTAATAAATACAAATTTTGTCTCCATAATTCTTCAAAATGATACAATTGGGGCGCTCGGCCCGAAGGGACGCTTTTACAAAGCGAAGCGACTAAAAGACTGTCCCCAATTGTACTTTTTTTATTCTACTGTTACTGATTTTGCAAGGTTGCGGGGCTGATCCACATCACGGCCCTTGGCAATAGCCACGTGATACGCCAGAAGCTGCAGCGGAATGACAGAGAGCAGCGGCACCAGGCACTCCTCGGTAGCCGGTATCTCAAAATAAAGATCCGACAAAGCCTTCACATCCTTATCGCCCTCGGTCACAATACTGATAACACGGCCCTTACGCGCCTTGACCTCCTGTATGTTACTGAGAATCTTGTCATAGTTACCACACCGCGGAGCGATAGCCACAACAGGCATCTCCTCATCAATAAGAGCAATAGGTCCGTGTTTCATCTCGGCGGCAGGATAGCCTTCAGCATGGATATACGAGATTTCCTTGAGCTTGAGAGCACCCTCAAGAGCCACCGGATAGTTGTAACCGCGACCCAAATAGATAAAGTTATGAGCATAAGTAAACGTTTTTGCAATCTCAGAGATCTGGCGGTTGTGCTTGAGTATCTGAGCAATCTTGTCTGGTATGGTCTGCAGTTCACGTATTATACGCAGGCGATACTCCTCGGACACTGTACCCTTTTCCTGTCCGATGCTGAGAGCCAGCAGCAACAACGTCTCCACCTGTGCGGTAAAGGCCTTGGTCGATGCCACACCAATCTCAGGGCCCGCATGCGTATAGCAGCCCGTATCGGCCGCACGTGCTATGGATGAGCCCACCACATTACATATGCCAAACAGGAATGCACCCGATGCCTTGGCCAGCTGCATGGCAGCCAGAGTATCGGCCGTCTCACCGGACTGCGATATGGCAATCACCACATCATCCGGATATATCACGGGGTTACGGTAACGGAACTCCGACGAATACTCCACCTCAACAGGAATGCGGGTAAGATCTTCAATAAGATACTTGCCTATCAGACCGGCATGCCATGATGTTCCGCAGGCGCATATTATGATACGGCGAGCCTTGAGCAGACGCTCCTTATGGTCAATCACGCCCGACAGTTTGACCAGTCCCAGATCCGGATGCAGACGGCCGTTCATGACAGTACGGCAGGTATCGGGCTGCTCATGAATCTCCTTAAGCATAAAATGCGGGAAACCGCCCTTCTCTATCTGGCTCAGGTTAAGTTCCAGTTTCTTGATGACGGGGGTCTGCTCAATACTGCGAAGGTCAGTTATCTTAAGCTCCTTGCCGCGTTCAATGAACGCAATCTGCTCCTCACCCAGATAGACCACACGGTCTGTATATTCAACAATAGGAGTGGCATCGGACCCCACCAGGAACTCGTCATCGCCCACACCTATTATCAGAGGGCTTCCCTTGCGGGCTGCAATCATCCTGTCAGGATGCTCCTTGTCTATTATCACAATGGCATAAGCGCCTATCACGCTGTTAAGAGCGAGCGGCACAGCCTCCTCAAGCGTAATGCCGTGCGAATCCATGATATACTGGATAAGCTGAATAACCACCTCCGTATCGGTCTCACTCTTAAAGTGATAGCCCTGATTCTGGAGCTCGGTCTTAAGTGAGCGGAAATTCTCAATAATGCCGTTATGTATAAGTGCCAGGTTGCCCGATTCCGAGAAGTGCGGATGGGCATTGACATCGTTAGGTTCACCATGTGTAGCCCAACGGGTATGCGCTATACCCACCGTTCCGCTCAGGTCCTTGCCCTGTACGGAGCGGTCCAGATCGGCTACCTTACCCTTGGTCTTGTAAATGACCAGATCACCGCTGTTGTTGATAAGCGCCACACCCGCGCTGTCATAGCCACGATACTCAAGTCTGGACAGTCCTTTAATCAAAATAGGATAAGCCTCACGCTTACCGATGTAACCTACAATTCCACACATATTATATCCTTAAAAAAAGAGGAAGGCTGGTCCTGCTTGAACCAGCCTTCATTCATATTATCCAATAAATATTTCCAAAATCTCCGTCATATTATCCGACTGGTGAAACAATACGGAGAAACAGGAACCTGATTATAATTATAATTAAGTTCCAGTTTGTCATTCATCTGATTAGAAAGACAATTGTATGTAACTTTTCTACCCATTATTGTTTCAAACTGACGGCAAAATTAGATATTCATTTTCAAACTGCAATAAAAACAAAAAGAAATATTACCAATTAACATTTAATCCGCTCAAAAAAACAGAGAGGAGCTCCCAATAAGATTGGAAGCTCCTCTCTATAATTATGTAGAGTCTGGGATTATTCAGACTTCAGAGTGAATCTGCGGAATGCAGTAACTGTCAGGTCCTTATCCAGAGCCTTGAGGTACTCGGCAACGGTCTTCTTCTCGTCAACGATGTACTTCTGGTTCAGGAGGCAGCTCTCATCGTAGAACTTCTTCATACGACCCTCAGCAATGCGCTCAATCATGTTCTCGGGCTTACCCTCCTCACGAGCCTTATCGGCAGCAATCTCCTTCTCACGAGCCACGATGTCAGCGGGAACCTCCTCAGGCTTAACAGCGATAGGATTCTGAGCAGCTACCTGAAGAGCAATCTCGTGGATGTACTCCTTATCGGCAACCTCCTTGTTGAAGGCAACCAGGCAGCACAGGAAGTTCTTACCCTGATGGTTGTAAGAAGCAATCTCAGTAGCCTCGAGGTAGTTGTAACCATCAAGCTCAAGCTTCTCACCTACAATACCGGTGCGCTCCAGAACGATATCGGCAACGGTCTTGCCCTGGAAGGGAAGAGCCTTAACCTCATCGAGTGACTTAGCCTTTGCAGCAACAGCAGCGTCAAGGATTGACTGGGTCAGAGCCTTGAAATCAGCGTTGTTGGCAACAAAGTCAGTCTCACACTTAAGAGCGATGATGGCACCGAAGTTACCGTCAACCTTAACCAGAACGCAACCCTCGGAAGCCTCACGGTCAGAACGCTTTGCAGCAACTGCCAGACCCTTCTTACGGATTATCTCAATAGCCTTCTCAAAATCGCCTTCAGCCTCAGTAAGAGCCTTCTTGCAATCTGACATACCGGCACCGGTCTTGGTGCGGAGGGCTTTAATATCATCAAGTGTTACAGCCATTTTCTTTAATGTTTTTACGGTTAATGAAAATCAAGCCTCAGCCTCGCCCTCTGCCTTGGGAGCAGCAGCCTTGCGTGTACGCTTGGGTTTTGCGGGAGCCTCCTCAGCAGCAGGTGCCTCAGCAGCAGCCTCAGCTACAGGTGCCTCCTCGGCAGCGGGAGCCTCATCAAGAGACTCTTCCTTCTTGGCAACCTTACGGATGCGCTCCTTGCGGGGCTTCTCGGCCTTCTCCTCATCATCGGCAGCAGCCTCATCACCCTTCTCAGCCTTGCGCTCAGCCAGACCCTCAGCGATAGCATCGCAGCAAGCGGTCAGGATAGCGTCAACAGACTTGGTAGCGTCATCGTTGGCAGGAATTACATAGTCAATGTTTGAAGGATCGCTGTTGGTATCAACGATAGCGAATACGGGGATACCCAGACGGTTAGCCTCACGAACGGCGATGTTCTCCTTGAGCACGTCAATTACGAACAGAGCAGCCGGCAGACGTGACAGGTCGGCGATAGAACCAAGGTTCTTCTCCAGCTTGGCGCGCTGACGTGAAATCTGAAGAATCTCACGCTTTGAGAGGTTTGAATATGTACCGTCATTTGTCAGCTTGTCGATGGTGGCCATCTTCTTCACAGCCTTACGGATTGTGGGGAAGTTGGTGAGCATACCACCGGGCCAGCGCTCAATAACGTAAGGCATACCTACTGATGATACCTTCTGGGCAACAAGCTCCTTGAGCTGTTTCTTGGTACCTACGAAAAGGATCTTCTTTCCGTCACGGGCCATACGCTTGAGAACCTCAGCAGCCTGATCAATAGCGGCTACAGTCTGGTTGAGATCGATGATATGAATGCCATTGCGCTCCATGAAGATATAAGGAGCCATAGCGGGATTCCATTTGCGGCGCAGGTGGCCGAAGTGGCAGCCAGCTTCGAGAAGCTGTTCAAAATTTGTTCTTGACATAAATTGTTTTGATAGTTTGTTTACATTCTTTTTTAAAACAACCATCGGGTAGCCGTACTTGAAAGTACAGATCCCGACAGTTTAGATACTAAACACAGATCCCGTAGGCCTGATTCCAATTGAAAATTGAGAATTGACAATTGAGAATTGTACAGGCATGGGAATATATCCAGAGCTTAACGCTTGCTGAACTGGAATCTGCGACGTGCCTTGGGCTGACCGGGCTTCTTACGCTCAACAGAGCGGGAATCGCGTGTCAGGAAGCCCTCTGAACGGAGAGCCTTCTTGTCATCAGGATTGATCTTGACAAGAGCGCGGGCAATTGCAAGACGCAGGGCATTAGCCTGGCCATTGTAACCACCACCATCCAGGTTCACCTTGATGTCATACTTCTCTGCAACCTCAAGCTTCTTAAGAGGCTGGAGAACTACATACTGAAGCAGTGAAGACGGGAAATAAACTGTAAGATCCCTCTTGTTAATGGTAATCTTACCTGTACCCTCTGTAACAAAGACACGTGCTACGGCGCTTTTTCTGCGACCTATTGCGTTGATTACTTCCATTATCTCTCAAATTAACTAAGTGAATTGATATCGATTGCCTTGGGGGTCTGTGCCTGCTGCTTGTGCTCTGAGCCGGCATAAACATAGAGGTTACCCAGAAGCTGGTCACCCAGCTTTGTCTTGGGCAGCATACCCTTAACAACCTTGGTCATAAGTCTCTCAGCGCCGTTGGGTTTAGCCATCAGCTGGGCAGGTGTCATCTCACGCTGGCCGCCGGGATAACCGGTGTAACGCAGATAGACTCTGTCAGTCCACTTCTTGCCGGTCAGAACAACCTTATCGGCATTGATAACAATAACATTGTCACCGCAGTCAACATGCGGTGTAAAATTAGTCTTGTACTTACCGCGCAGCAACTTGGCAACCTTCACGGCGAAGCGGCCCAGAACCTGATCCTTGGCATCAACCACGACCCATTCCTTATTAGCGGTAGCCTTGTTGGCCGAAACAGTCTTGTAACTTAAAGTATCCATTCTAAACTTTAAATCAATAATTAAACAATTCGTTCTACGCAACCTTCCGTCATCCCGACGTCACGGAAACTCCCTAAACGCTCGCATTCAGCAGTTACGCTATACCGCAGAACCCTTACTCGGGGGTTTAACACGCTAATAACTAACCCTTTATCCAAGGGTTGATAATAATCGGCTCGCAAAATTACACTTTTTGAATGAATTAGCGTGCAAAAACAACAGATTTTTTTGACATCAACCGCAAAACTGTACATCAAAAATGTCTCAAACCATTTTGTCTCCAAGTTTGAAATATCAAGACTATTTTGTTTCTTTGTAAAAGAATGATTGTAAGGCGAATGAGTTTGCAAAAGACAAAAAGAAAGACGAAGGGTTTCCCCTCCGCCTTGAATGTTTTCACAACGGAATAATCCTTATTGTGATTTGCTTCAATTTTGTACTGCAAACATAAAAACATTTTTTCATTCCAACAACATTCTGACATTCATATTTTTCTAAGACTAAAAAGCAATATCATAATGAAAAAGATTTTAGGCCTGGATCTTGGCACCAACAGCATCGGTTGGGCTGTTGTGAATGCAGAAGAGACAAAACGAGATAATGAAACAACATACCTGAAACCTGTGAACATAAGTTCAGCAGGAAGTAGGATCATTCCAATGTCGGCCGACATTTTGGGAGACTTCGATAAAGGCAATTCGATATCTCAAACAGCAGATAGAACGCATTTCCGCGCTACACGCCGTCTATTGGAACGCAATCTTCAACGTCGCGAACGTCTTTTACGGATTCTCAAGAAAATGGGATTCCTCCCCGAACATTTTGCAAATAAGATTGACGAAATCGGCAATTTTTTAGACTATAGCGAGCCCAAACTGGCATGGCATAAAAGTTCTGATGGCGGGCTGGATTTCCTATTTAAGGATTCCTTTAATGAAATGCTGGCTGATTTTGCAATGAACCAGCCACAACTAGTTGCCAATGGAAAAAAAGTCCCCTATGATTGGACTATTTATTACTTGCGCAAAAAAGCATTAACCCAACGCATCTCAAAAGAAGAACTTTCTTGGATCCTTTTGCAGTTTAATCAAAAACGCGGCTACTATCAATTACGTGGTGAGGAAGAAGAACAAGATGGAAAATCTGTAGAGTTTCTTGCTCAAAAGGTTATTCGTGTTGAAGCAACTGATGAAAAGAAAGGTGATGATATTTGGTATAACGTTTACCTGGAGAACGGCATGGTATATCGTCGTTCAAGCAGGATTCCTTTAGATTGGGAAGGAAAAATAAAGGAATTCATTGTTACAACCGAACTCGAAAAAGACGGAACGCCCAAAATAGACAAAGAAGGAAATGTCAAACGCTCTTTCCGTGCGCCTAAGGAAGATGACTGGACATTGTTGAAGAAGAAAACCGAACATGATATTGATGCCAGCAACAAGACTGTCGGCTATTACATATACGATACTCTCTTGAGCAATCCGAATCAAAAGATCATCGGTAAATTAGTTCGTACCGTAGAACGCAAGTATTATAAAGAAGAATTGAGACTAATACTCACTAAGCAATCTGAGTTGATACCGGAACTACAAGACGAGTTATTATACAAGGCGTGCATTAATGAGCTCTATCCAAATAATGATGCTCACCGTAACAATATTGCAAAACCCAACTTCATCAATCTGTTCATTGATGACATTCTTTTCTATCAACGTCCGTTAAAGACAAAGAAATCACTAATAAGTAACTGTCCTTACGAATCACGTTGTGACAACGATGGTAATGAATATCCGATAAAGTGCATAGCAAAATCAAATCCTTTGTTTCAAGAATTCAGATTGTGGCAGTTTGTTCAAAACCTTAGAATCTATCAAAGAGAAAAAGCTATCGTAGGCGAACAAAACAAGCTGATAACAGATTTTGATGTTACCAACGAAATTCTGAGAACAGAGGATGATTATGTACGTCTATTCGAATGGCTCAACGATAGAGCAACCATCAAGCAAGATACGTTACTAAGTTCATTTTTCAAATACAAGAAAGAAAAAGGTAAGGATAAGTATCCCTTCCGGTGGAACTACGTTGAAGACAAGGAATATCCTTGCAATGAGACTAGGGCACTAATTCTAAATGGATTAGATAAATGCGGTCTAAATCAAGCCATACTGACGAATGAGTTTGAGACTTCACTTTGGCATATTTTGTATTCTGTTGAGGATAAAGGAGAAATCTGTAAAGCGCTCAGAACTTTTGCACAAAAGAACAATCTTCCAGATACTTTTGCTGACGTATTCTCAACAATAAAGCCATTCAAAAAGGAATATGGTTCATACTCAGAGAAGGCTATCAAGAAACTAATTCCATTGATGAGGATTGGTAAATACTGGTCTCCCAATCTGATCGATGCCAATGTAAAAGAACGCATTGACAAAATAATTAATGGAGAATATGATGAAACAATAAAAAACCGAGTACGCGAAAAGTCTATCAACCTATATGACATAAATCAATTCAAAGGTTTGCCACTCTGGTTAGCCTGTTACATCGTATATAACCGTCATTCTGAAAGTAAAGATAACGATAAGTGGAATAAGCCTGAGGATATTGACAACTTCCTTAATGGCTTCAGCCAACATTCCCTAAGGAATCCTATTGTTGAACAAGTTGTCACTGAGACATTACGTACTGTGCGTGACATTTGGAAACAAGAAGGCTCTATTGATGAAATACATCTTGAGTTGGGACGTGAGATGAAGAATCCGGCCGATAAACGCAGGAAGATGACAGATAACATCTTGCAGAATGAAAACACCAACCTACGCATAAAAGCTATGCTCATAGAGTTTATGAATCCTGAATTGGGTATTAAGAATGTACGGCCATATTCACCTAGCCAACAAGAAATTCTTCGTATTTACGAGGAAAATGCACTTGATAACCTTACTAAGGACGACAAGGATTTTGAATTTGTCAGCAAAATATCAAAGACAGCACAACCTTCAAAGTCTGACATCGTAAAATATAAATGCTGGTTGGAGCAAAAGTATCGCTCCCCATATACAGGTGAGATGATTCCACTCGCCAAACTATTCACATCGGCCTATGAAATAGAGCATGTAATACCACAATCAAGGTATTTCGATGACTCTTTCAGTAATAAGGTAATTTGCGAGTCAGAAGTTAATAAACTAAAAGACCGTCAACTGGGTTATGAGTTCATAAAGAATCACAAAGGAGAAAAAGTCCAGATCAGTTTGGGACATACAGTTGAAATCCTATCTGTAGAGGACTATGAAAAGTTTGTGAAAGACCATTACTCAAGCAATCATCTTAAAATGAAGAAGCTACTCATGGAAGACATTCCTGATAGCTTTATTGAGCGACAGATGAATGATAGTCGATATATCAGCAAATATATCAAAGGACTACTTTCAAACATTGTCCGAGAAAAAGAAACTGACGGCAATTATGAACCAGAAGCAGTTTCCAAGAATCTGATTTCATGCAATGGATCAATAACTGACCGACTCAAAAAAGATTGGGGCATGAATGATGTTTGGAACAGTATTATCCTTCCGCGATTCCAACGCCTTAACGATATAACCGGCAGGGATTGTTTTACGACTTTGAATGCCCAAGGTCACTTGATTCCACAAATGCCCTTAGAACTTCAGAAGGGATTCAATAAGAAGCGCATTGACCATCGCCATCATGCAATGGACGCAATTGTTATTGCCTGTGCCACACGCGACCACGTCAACCTCTTAAACAATGAAGCCGCTCATTCCAAACATAACGCAAACCGATATCAGCTGCAACGCAAACTTCGCCGGTATGAAAAACTCATTATCGACAGTAAGGAAAAAGAGATTGCAAGAGAGTTTCTAAAACCATGGGAGACCTTCTCCTCTGATGCGAAAAAGGTTTTGAGCAATATCATTGTCAGCTTTAAGCAAAACTTGCGCATAATCAATAAATCAACCAACCATTATCAGCACTATGATAATGGCAAGAAAGTATTTGCAAAACAGGAAAAGGGGGAGAATTGGGCTATTCGCAAATCAATGCACAAGGATACCGTATTCGGTGAAGTTAATCTTCGATTTATAAAGACTGTTTCCTTGAATGAAGCTCTCAAAAATCCTAAGCGCATAGTGAATAAAGACTTCAAAGAGAAAGTCTTAGAGTTGCTTGCTACAGGACGTGATGCAAAATACATAAAGAAATATGTAGAAGATAACAAGGATATCTGGTCAGATATTGACGTAAAGAAGATTGAAGTTTATTATTATACAAAGGAGACAAACGACCGTTTCTTTGCCACAAGGAAACCAATCGATTCCTCTTTTGATAGAAAGAAAATTGAAGAAAGCATAACTGATACAGGTATTCAAAAGATCCTGCTTGCTCATCTGGAAGCAAAAGGTAGTAATCCGGAAATTGCTTTCTCGCCAGATGGCATTGAAGAAATGAATCAGAACATAATACAACTGAATGACGGCAAGTTCCACCAGCCCATTCAAAAAGTACGTGTTTATGAGAAAGCCGAAAAGTTTGCTGTAGGACAAGTTGGAAACAAATCGTCTAAGTTCGTAGAGGCTGCTAAGGGAACCAACCTATTCTTTGCTGTATTAGCATCTGAGCAAGTTGACAAGCAAACAGGAGAGAAGAATATGGTTCGTTCTTATTTGACAATTCCTCTCAACGTGATGATTGATTGTCAAAAGAAGTATGGTTCAAACTGGAGAAATAACATTGAATCCTATTTGAAAGAACAAAAACTCATTGCAACAAATCTTGAACTTCTATTTATTCTTTCACCCAATGATTTGGTATATCTCCCCACAGAAAAACTAACAGAAACAAATGTGGCAAGAATATATAAACTGGTAAGTTGTACAGGAAATGAAGGACATTTTGTACCTGCATCAATTGCATCTCCAATTATTCCTACCACAGAACTTGGTAGCAACAATAAGGCTCAGAAAGCCTGGACTGGCGAAATGATAAAAGAAATATGTATTCCCATTAAAGTTGATAGATTAGGTAATATCATCGAACTAAACAACAAGAAGCTATGAACAACATCAAACTTTTCCAAGACAAGAAAATCCGTTCTATTTGGAATGGAGTAGAAGAACAATGGTACTTCGTTATTGAAGATGTATTAGAAGCTTTAACAGACAGTAAAGATCCTAAGCAGTATGTAAAACGCATGAAACTACGTGACCCAGAACTTGCTAAAGGGTGGGTACAAATTGTACCTACCCTTGTAGTTCAAACAGCTGGTGGACCACAAAAGATGA
>Ga0310696_10000706_pt1 | contig 50525 bp, 44 predicted proteins | sample AusTroGonzalo_MG_4_FD_203885 | JGI IMG/M metagenome (GOLD analysis project Ga0310696, IMG submission 203885) | Bovine rumen microbial communities from tropical cattle in Woodstock, Queensland, Australia - Gonzalo_02 (v2) (version 2) | ecosystem: Host-associated > Mammals > Digestive system >...
CGGCGGGGGGGGGGAAGACGATGTTCAGGTTCGACCTCAAGGCCAACGGCACCAATGTCCGGACGGAGGTGCTGGCCGGCGTGACCACATTTCTTTCGATGGTCTACATCCTCGCCGTGTATCCGAGCGTCATGTGCCGGATCGGCATCCCCGCCGGGGGCGCGGTGATCGCCGCCGCGCTGGCGGCGTTTCTGGGCACGTTTTTGATGGGCTGGCTCGGCAGATACCCCTTCGCGCTCGCGCCCGGAGTGGGGATCGTGCCGTTTTTCGCGCTCTCGGTCGTAAAGGGGATGGGGGTGTCGTGGCAGTTCGCGATGACGGCGGTCTTCGTCGAGGGGCTGGTCTTCCTCGTCTGCACCGTGGTCCCGCTGCGCGAAAAGATCTTCAACGCGATCCCGGCGCCGCTCAAGACGGCGATCGGAGTCGGCATCGGCTTTTTCATCATCTTCATCGGCCTGCAGGGGGCGAGGACCATCGTCGCCGACCGGAACAGCCTCACGACTCTGGTCAAGTTCCGCGCGGAGTTCTGGTCCTCCGGCATCTGCGCGGTGCTGGCGCTGGCGGGGTTGCTGGCGACGGTGGTGATGTACTACCGCCGGGTGCGCGGAGCGATACTGTGGGGGATACTCTTCACCTGGGCGCTGGGGATGATCTGTCAGGCGTGCGGCATCTACAAGGTGAATGCGGCGGCGGGGATGTATTCGCTGTATCCCGGCTTCGACCTGAAGGATTTCGGCAGGGCGTTCCGCGAGTTCGGCTCGCTCTGCGGCGGGTGTCTGAACGTCGGCGAGTGGAAGGTGCGGGGTTCGGAGCTCACGGGGTGGAAACTCCTCTTTTCCGGCAGTTTTCTCGTCGTGATGTTCACGCTGCTCTTCGACGACCTCTTCAACACCCTCGGCACGCTCACCGGGGTGGCCTCGACGGCGAACATGCTGGACAAGGACGGCAAGCTGCCGCGCCTCAAGGGGGCGCTGCTCGCGGACGCGCTGGCGACGACGGGCGGGGCGCTGATCGGGGCGACGACCACCACGACCTACGTGGAGTCCGCGACCGGAGTCTCGGTCGGCGGGCGGACGGGGTTGAGCTCGTACGTTACGGCGGCGCTGTTTCTGCTGGCGATCTTCTTCGCGCCGGTGTTCACGGCGATCCCGGCGTTCGCGACGGCTCCCGCGCTCATCATGGTGGGGTTCCTGATGATCTCGCAGATCGTCAGGATCAACTTCGAGGACGTCTCGGAGGCGTTCCCGTGCCTTTTGGCGATCATCGTGATGCCGTTTTCGTACAACATCGCGGACGGCATCTGCCTCGGCTTCATCGCGTGGACGGCGGTGAATCTCTGCTGCGGCAGGCGCGGGCGCGTCAACTGGGTGCTGGTGATTTTGTCGCTTTTGTTCGTCCTCAAATACATCTTCCTGTAAATGACGATCCTCGGTCTCAACCGCGACGGCGGCTTCGGGCGCAAGCTGACCGCTCTGGCGCTGCCGATCGCGTTCCAGAACCTGATGCTGGCGCTGGTCGCGGCGGCGGACGCGCTGATGCTCGGCCGTTTCGACCAGAACGCGATGGCGGCGGTGAGTTTGGCGACGCAGATCCAGTTCGTGCAGAACATCATCCTGTGGGGCATCGTATCCGGCGTCGGTGTGCTCGGCGCGCAGTACTGGGGCAAGGGCGACCGGGCGGTGATGGGGCGGATCTTCGGGATCAGCATCCGGCAGGCGATGTGGATCTGCGTATTGTTCTTCTTGGCCTGCCGCTTCTTCCCGGAGAAGCTGATGCTCTGCTTCGCCCACGACGCGGAGCTCGTGCGCATCGGCTCAGAATATCTGAAAGTCGCCGCGTGGTCGTATCTCTTGACCGGCATATCGCAGTGCTATCTCGGGATCATGAAGGTCAGCGACCACGTGCGCGAATCGACGGTCGTGAGTTCCGGCGCGGTGATCGTGAACGTCGTCTTCAACGCCGTCTTCATCTTCGGCGCCTTCGGCATCCCGGCGATGGGGGTTAAGGGCGCGGCGTCGGCCACCGTGCTGGCGCGCGTGCTCGAAGCGGCGTGGTGCGTGCTCCTTTCGTACCGCAAGTCTTACATCCGCCTCAAGCTCGACGACGTGCTCGCATTCGACCGGGCGCTGAGCTTCGACTTTTTGCGTTACACGCTGCCGATATTGGGGGCGGTGCTGCTGTGGGGGATCGGCTTCACCGCCTACACGGCGCTCATGGGACACCTCGGTCCGGACGCCGCCGCTGCCAACGCGGTCGCCGCGGTCGCCCGCGACCTCATGTGCTGTCTCTGCAACGGGATCGCCGGCGGGTGTGGGATACTCATCGGCAACGAGCTCGGGGCGGGGCATCTCAAGCGCGGGCGGCTCTACGGCGAAAAGTCGATGGTCCTTTCGTTCGTCGCGGGCGGCTTTTCGACGCTGGTGATACTCGCGTCGATCCCGCTCGTGTCGTGCTTCATCCCGCTTTCGGAACAGGCGCACCGCTACATGACGGGGATGTTCATGATCCTTTCCGTCTACATGATCGGGCGGTGCGTCTGCACGGTGGTCATCAACGGGATCTTTTCGGCGGGCGGCGACACGCTTTTCGACATCTACAGTCTGGCGGTGTGCATGTGGGGCGTGGCTCTGCCCTGCGCGTTTCTGGGGGCGTTTTACTGGAAGCTCCCCGTGCTGGCGGTATACGCGTGCACCTGTCTGGACGAGGTCGGCAAGATCCCGTGGGTGATGCTCCACTACCGCCGCCGCAAGTGGGTGCGGAACATCACCCGCTAGAAGCTGCGGAACGTTTTTTTATGGATCAGCCCCGTTTTTTGCTCTCGGCTTCGATTTTTTCCAGTTCGGCCGGGATGTTGATCTTCTGCGGGCACTTCTTGAGGCAGGCTCCGCACCGGATGCACGCCGAGGCGCGTTCGTCCTCGGACATCTTGTCGTAGATCATCCGGAACTGCCTGAAATTCCCCGTTACCTTCGCGTGGTTGTAGAGCCCGAAGATGCGCGGTATCGCCACCCCGACCGGGCAGGGGGTGCAGTAGCGGCAGGCCGTGCACGGTATCGCCCCCATCTTGCGGTAGGCGGCGATCGCGCTTTCGATGACGGCGTGCTCCCGCTCGTCGAGCGGTTTGAAGTCGGTGAAGGTCTTTATGTTGTCTTCGAGGTGCTCGTACTTCGTCATGCCGGAAAGGACGCAGATCACGTTGGGCAGGCTCCCCGCGAAGCGGAACGCCCAGCTGGCGGTGCTGACGTTCGGGTTTGCCGCCTTGAAGATCTTCGTCGCCTCGTCGTTCAAACTGGCGAGCGCCCCGCCGCGCAGCGGCTCCATGACGACCACGGGGATGCCGCGTTTGGTGAGTATCTCGTACTGCTCCTTGGAGCGGTAGAGCGTCCAGTCGAGGTAGTTGAGCTGGATCTGCGCGAAGTCCCACTCGTGCGCCGAGGCGATCGTCTCCAGTATTTCCGGCTCGTCGTGGAACGAAAACCCGAGCTTGCGGATCTTGCCCTCCTTCTGCCGCTCCTTGAGGAACTCGTAGACCTTGAATCTCTTCACGTCCTCCCAGCGGTCGCGGTTCAAATTGTGGAGCAGATAGAAGTCGAAGTAGTCGACCTGGCACTTTTCCAGCTGTTCGTTCCAGATGCGCTCTACGTCCTCCGCCTTGCGCAGCGACCGCACCGGCATCTTGTCGGCGAGGTAGTAGCTGTCGCGCGGGAACTTGCCCAGTACGGCGGCGGCGCACCTTTCGCTGAGCCCGTTGTGGTAGAAGTACGCGGTGTCGAAGTAGTTCACCCCGGCCTCCAGCGCGCGGCGGAACATCCTTTCGGCCTCGGCGAGGTCGATCTCCGGTCCGTGCGCCTTGAGGCGCGGCAGCCGCATCATCCCGAAGCCCAGCAGCGGCAGCGTGAGGTTCGTATTCCTGTAACGGCGGCGCGTCACCTGCGCGCCTTTGGCGAAGTCGGAGCTCTTGTCGCCGTCCGCGCCCGCCTTGGCGGCGAGTCTGGTCAGCGGAGCCAATGCGGCCAAGGTCAGTGCGGTCTTCAGAAAATCGCGTCGGTCCATTTTTTTGTTCCTTCGATAAGTTTGTGTTTCCGAAAAGTGTCGGCACTGAAACATAATACCGCTTTCACACCGAAGTCAACCCCTCCGACCGAAAAAATCGCATGTTTTTTCCCGCGCGGGCGGAAAATCCGCCCCGCACGGCTTGATATGACGGCGTATCGGCTTTAAATTTAAGCGATGTCGGTGCGATCGCGCAAAAGGAGGAATTCATGAAGAGCGGAAAAAGGCGGGCATCCCTTTATCGTTTTCTGGGGGCGGCGGTGCTGGCGGTCTTTTCCGCATTGTACGCCTTGAGCCGGATCGGCACCTCGGGCAACGAGACCAGCCGTTTTGCGACGATCCAGGCGGTCGCGGAGCAGAACACCTTCGCCATCGAGCACACGGATTTCTTCACCGTGGACCGGGTGGCCTACAACGGACACCTGTACTCCGACAAGCCGCTCTTCATGCCGGCGGTCATCGGCGTGATGCTCAAGCCGGTGCGGCATTTGACCAAGTGGACCTTCCGCAACGACCGGGACAAGCTGGTGTATTTCGTGAATCTGGTCTTCGGCGGGGCGGTGAACGTTCTGCTCTTCTGGTGGCTATTCAATCTCTTCCGGCGGGTGCCGAGCGGCTCTTTGGAGGCGAAATTCCTGCTGGCGTTGGGGAGCGTGTTCGGCAGCTGGCTTTTGAGCTACTCGGTGGTGCTCAACAACCACACCCCGGCGGCGCTCTGCGTGCTCGGATTCTGCGTCGCGCTGCAAAAGTATTCGCGGCGGCCGACCTATCTCGCCGCCGCGATGGCGGCCTTGTCGTGCGGTATCCTCGGCGCGTTGGAGATCCCCGGCGGAGTCGTCTTTTCCATCGCGCTCTTGCCGGCGATCGCTCTGACGGCGCCGAAGGAAAAAAGGGTGGAGCATCTGCTCGCCGCCGCCTGCGTGGTGACGGGAGCGGCGCTGATCGTCTTCTCGCTCAACCGCTTCGCCTACGGGCACCCGCTGCCGCTTTACATGGTGAAGGGGGGGAGCTTCCAGCCGGGGACGCACAACAAATCCTTCCTCGGCTACGCACTCGAATGCCTCTTCACTTACCGCGGCGTTTTCAGCTACCAGCCGTTTCTGCTGCTCGCGTTTCCGGCGCTGTGGTTCTGCCGCAGGAAGCTCCGCGCCGCCGACTGGTGCGTCGTGGCGGCGACGCTCGTTTTCACGCTTTTCTACCTCGTCCTCACCAACGAGTACGGCGGCGCGGCGTACGGCTTCCGCTATCTCATCCCCGTGATCCCGGTGTGGAGCTTCCTCGCCGGGCGCTTCGTGCTGGAGTTCCCGAAGCGCGGGGGGCGGATCGCGCCGGGCGTGCTGGCGACGCTGCTCATTCTGTGGGGCGTCGTCACCTCGGCGGCGGGGGCGTACTTTCCGTTCTGCTACGCCTTCGAGGGTTTCCGGACTCCGCCGGGGCACTTCAGCCGGAGCGTACGCTCGACCTTCGGCGGAAACTTGCTCTGCTGGAGTTACGAGCACTATCCCGAGTCGGCGCCGACCGAGGCGCTGATCCGGCACTACGGCGGCCGACCGGCGCTGGAACACCTCTTTTTCAGCTACGTCAACATGCAGTATCTCGATCCGCGCGAGGTCGCCTTGTTCTGCCGGGCGAACGGCATCCGGTCGATGGGCGCGCTCTCCGACGACGATCTGCGCGCACTGCTCAAGATCCGGCAGTTGCTCGGCGGTGTTGAAAAAGCGGCCAAACAATAGTATTTTATAAGACGCTTATATTCTGTAACTGGTTTGATATTTTATAGGAGAGATCACAAATGAACAAGGTCAGAGTTGCGGTTTTCGGGGCGAGCGGTTACGCGGGCGAGGAGCTGTTGCGCATCCTGCTGCGCCACCCCAACGCCGAGATCACGGCGGTGACTTCGCGCAAGAACGCCGGGGAGCCGGTTTCTAACGTCTTCCCGCGCTACACCGGGCTCAATCTGAACTTCTGCGCCCCCGACGTGGCGGAGATCGTCAAGAAGTGCGACGCGGCGATCCTCGCGCTGCCGCACGGACTTGCGGCGGAGTACGCGGTGCCGCTCCTCGAAGCGGGGATCAAGGTCTTCGACATCTCGGCGGACTTCCGGCTCCGCAGCACCGCCAAGTACAAGGAGTACTACAAGGTCGACCATCCGGCCCCGGCGCTGCTGAGCCGCGCGGTCTACGGACTTCCCGAGCGCTACCGCGAGCAGCTGCGCAGCGCGGACCTCGTCGCCTGCGCCGGGTGCTACCCCACCAGCATCATCCTGCCGTCGACGGCGATCCTCGCCGCGGGCATCGCCTCGACCAAGGGCATCGTCGCGGCGAGCTGTTCCGGCGTGTCTGGCGCGGGGCGCAAGGTCGATCTGCCCTACATCTTCCCCGAGTGCAACGAGAACGTCAAGGCCTACGGCGTCGTCGCCCACCGGCATCTGCCCGAGATCGAGCAGGAACTCGCGGTCGCGGCGGGCGTGGACGAGATCGCGATGAACTTCATCCCGCACCTCGTGCCGATGAACCGCGGCATCAATTCGACGATCCTCTTCGACGCGAAGCCGGGCGTGACGCTGGAAGACGTCGGCAAGGCGCTCGACGACGCCTACGGCAAGGAGCAGTTCGTCCGCATCCTGCCCGCGAAGCGCACCTGCGAGACCAAGTACGTTTTCATGACCAACACCTGCGAGATCGGCTACAACCTCGATCCGCACACGGGCAAGATCATCATCACCAGCGCCATCGACAATCTGACCAAGGGCGCGGCGGGGCAGGCGGTCCAGTGCATGAACATCCGCTTCGGTCTGGACGAGGCGGCGGGCCTGCTGTAAGTGAAGAAGATCTGGATCATCTCCGGGGAATCCTCCGGCGACATCTACGGCGCCAATCTGGCGCGGGAGCTCAAGCGCATCGCCGCCGCGAACGGCGAGGAGCTCGAACTTTCCGGCATGGGCGGCGCGCGGATGATCGCGGCGGGGGTGAACGTGCTCGTCGACTCCACCGAACTGGGGGTGATGGGGGTATTCGAAGTTTCGAAACTGCTTTTCACCTTCATCCGCATCTTCTTCAAACTGCTCAAGGCGGCGAAGAGCGAACGCCCCGACGCGGTGGTGCTGATCGACTACCCGGGGTTCAATCTGCGCTTCGCCAAGGCGCTGTACAAGGCGAAGATCCCGGTGGTGTGGTACGTTTCGCCGCAGGTCTGGGTTTGGGGCAAGAAGCGCAAGCCGATACTGGCGCGGGTATGCTCCAAGATGCTGGTGATCTTCCCCTTCGAGACCGAGGTCTACGCGGACACCCGGCTCGCGGCCGAGTTCGTGGGGCATCCCCTGATCGACCTCGTCGCGGCGCGCACCGATCCCTCCATAAAGCGCGACGGCGACACGGTGCTGCTGCTCCCCGGCAGCCGGAAGATGGAGATCGAGCGGCTGCTGCCGCCGATGCTCGAAAGCGTGGCGAAGCTGGGCAAGACGCATCCGAATCTGAAATTCCACCTCGCGGCGCCGCGTGAAAAGATCGCCGCGATGTGCCGGAAGATGCTGGAAAAGTTCCGCCGCCGCCCCGACATGCCGGAGGTCGAGATCTCCACGGGCGACACCGGGTACTGGCTGCAGCGCGCCGGCAGCGGCATCGCTTCGAGCGGCACCGTGACCGTCGAAGCGGCGATCGCCGGACTGCCGCTCGTGATCGGCTACAAGCTCAATTTTTTCACTCTGGTCCTGGCGTCGGTGCTGGTCAAGCTCTACCGCGGTTTTTTCACCATGACCAACATCATCGCGAACCGCGAGGTGTATCAGGAGTTCTTGCAGTGGAGCTTTTCTCCCAAACACATCGTCCCCGCGCTGGAGGCGATCCTGCCCGGCGGCTCCCGCCGCGCGGAGGTCGAAGCCGGCATGACCGAGGTGCGCGAATCGCTTTCCGCCCGTAGCGGCAACGCGGCGCGTCAGGCGGCGCTGAGCTGTTGGGAGGTCGCCGCCCGTCGGATTTCGGAAAGGTCTTGAGAGATGCATCCCGTGTGGTCACTTCTGCTCGGCGTGGCGGGCGGCGTACTGCTGTGCTTCGGCGCGGACTGCCTCGTGCGCGGCGGAGCGGCGCTGGCGCGGGCGGTCGGAGTCCCGACGCTGGTGATCGGTCTGACGGTCGTGGCGTTCGGCACCAGCGCGCCCGAACTGGTGGTCAGCATCGACGCCGCCTGGCGCGGCTCCGGAGAGATCAGCATCGGCAACGTGGTGGGTTCCAACATCTGCAACATCGCGCTGATCCTCGGGGTGAGCGCGCTGGTGCGCCCGCTGCCCGTCAACAAGTCGCTCTTCAAGCTCGATCTGCCGATGATGATCGCTTCGGCGCTGCTGCTGGCGCTCTGGGGAATACTGCGGGGCGGCATCACGAGCGTCGGCGGAGTGCTTTTCTGCGTATTGCTGGCGGCGTATCTCGTCCGGCGCTTTTACAACGCGCGCCACGATCCGGCGGAGGCGGCCGCGCTCTCCGCCGAGGCGGGCGAAGCGCCGAACATGCGCTGGTACGCGGCGGCCGCGCTTACGCTTCTGGCGATAGTGATGCTGATCTCGGGCGGCAAGCTTTTCGTCAACGGAGCGGTGACGGCGGCGCGGCTGCTGAAGGTTTCCGAAGCGGTGATCGGCCTCACGGTCGTGGCGCTGGGGACGAGCCTGCCGGAGCTGGCGACGGGTGTCGCGGCGGCGCTCCGCGGCGAATGCGACATCGCGGTCGGCAATGTGATCGGCTCCAACCTCTTCAACGTGCTGTGCATTCTCGGCATTTCGCCGCTGGTTTCTCCCCTGCGTTCGGGCGACGTGACCTTTTTCGACTTCGGGATGATGGTCGGGTGTTCGCTGCTTCTGTACGTGATGATGCTGACGGGCCGGGTGATCTCGCGCCGCGAGGGCGGAGTCCTGCTCGCCATATACGTGCTTTACGTGGTCAAGCTGGCGTTCCTTCCGCGCTGGGGAGGCGTCTGGCAATGATCAGGCTCGGCATACTCGGCAGCGGCAGTTCCGGCAATTCGCTGGTGCTCGTGAACGACGACGGCGGGGCGCTGATCGTCGACGCGGGATTTTCGCGCCGCGAAACGCTGTCGCGGCTGTCGCAGCTGGGGATCGCCCCCGAACGGCTGACCGGGATGCTGCTGACGCACGAACACAGCGATCATTCGCGCGGGTGCCGGGTGCTCTGCGACACTCTGGGACTGCCTTTGTATGCGACCTGCGGCACGGCGGAGTATCTGCTGCGCCGGGGGATGCTGCCATCCAAGGTGCTGACCTTCGAGCCGGGCAACCGGTTTCTGGTCGGCGGCTTCGAGGTGCGTTCGTTCGCGGTGCGGCACGACGCGGAGGAGCCGGTCGGTTTCGTGCTCGGTTCCGGCGGCGTGCGGGTGGGCGTCGCGACCGACCTCGGCGAAGTCAACGCGGTGGCCCGGAGCAACTTGCGCGACTGCGACGCGCTCGTATTGGAGAGCAACTACGACCGGCAGATGCTCCGCGACTCCGAGACGCGGCCGCTCTATCTGAAGCGGCGGATCGCGGGGAGGATCGGCCACCTCGACAATCTGATGACCGCGGCGGCGCTGGACGAACTCGTTACCCGGCGGACGCGGCTGCTGCTGCTCGCGCACATCAGCCGCGAGTGCAACAAGCCGGAGATCGCGCTTTCGGAGTGCGTCCGCGAGCTGGAGCATCTCGGCCGTACCGACGTGCAGGTCGAACCGCTGACGCAGTGTGCGCCGGCCGGTCCGTTCGAATTGGAGGAAGCGGCGCTGTGAACGACGACGGCAAACCCCCGCTCAAAATTTCCTGCCGCCAGTGCGGCGCCCGGCTGGACGTGAGCGAACTGGAGCCCTTCACCGTGGTCGCGTGTCCGGGTTGCGGGACGCATCTGCGGGTGCCGAAGCGCTTCGACCGCTATGTATTGGAGAAAGTCTGCGTTTCCGGCGGCGGCGCCACCATCTACCGGGCGCAGGATCCGCAGCTGTCGCGCCGGGTGATGATCAAGGTGCCGGAGACTTCCGGCGCCGACGCGGAGGATTCGGAACGGCGCTTTCTCGCCGAGGCGAAGCTCGTCGCCAAACTCAACCACCCCGGGATACTGCCCGTCTACAACTGCGGCGTGTGCGAAGGCAAACCGTATCTCGTGACGCGGTATATGGACTCGGGCGACCTCGGTTCGCTGAAGAAGCGCGGCGAACTGCCGCCCCCCGGCGAGATCGTCGGGATCGCGGCCTCCGTCGCTGACGCCCTCTGGTACGCCAACCGGACGGCGAACGTCGTCCACCACGGGGTGACGCCGTACGGCATCTGGCTCGGCTCGGGCGGCGAGGTGCGCCTCGGCGACTTCGACTTTGCGGACGTCCGCGAAGTCGGCGACCAGTCGCCCTGCGCCGGGTGGGGGGCTCCCGCCTACCTCAGTCCGGAGCGTCTCTACTCGGGCGGCGAGGACGTGCGCGGCGACGTTTTCGCCTTGGGGGCGACGCTCTACGAACTGTTGGGGGGCAGAACGCCCTTCGGCGACGGGGGCGAAACGGAGGAGCTTTACGAACGCCGGTGCGAGATGGATTTCCCGGCGCTCGACACGCTGCGCTCCGAAGTGCCGGAAACGCTCTCGGATCTGGTCTCGCACATGCTCGACTTCGAGCCCGACTGCCGCCCCGCCTATCCGGAGATCGTCCGCGAACTCAAAACCTGCGCCGCGCGCTTCCGCTGACGCGCACGCAAACCTCCCCCAGTATTTTCCGCCGAAAAACCGTTCGCCGCGCATCTGCCATAGCGCCTTTTTTTTGATCAATTTCGACAAGATAATGAGCAAAACCGACAATAAAAAGCCGATCAGCCGTTTGACAAGGCTGTTCTTTCAGTATATAATATGGTCTTGTACACAAGGGACTTTTGTGCCCCAAGACTTGAAAATCACGGTTTTCGCGCCGGGGAACGGCGCTGCGGCCGATTTTTTATAACGGAAAAATTAACCGACGATCTAAAAAACGAAAGGATCGAAGAAAATGGCTGAATACACCAATACCAATCACACCTCCGGAGCCACTCTGACGACCGGCGAACTGGTCAACTCGACCATCGCCAACATCGATACGACCGGAGCCGATGCGTATGCGCGGGCACTTACCCTCAAGGACGGCGCCAGCGCGAGGAATCTCACCATCACCACCGTCGCCGCCGTATACGTGAGCGCCAACGCGGTGGTGGACGGGGTAACATTGTCCAGCAGCACCACCATTAAGGGGACGCCGCGCCTGCGCGTCTCCAACGGCGGCACCGCCAGGAACATCGTGACCAACGGCACCGTCGAGCTTTGGCCCTACGGCGGCAAGATCGAGAACGTCACGGCAAATACGGGGTGCTACCTCACCGTCATTTCCAACGGCGAGGTGGACGGCGGAAGTTTCAATGGCAAGCAGCTCGCGGTCGGCAGCACCACCGGCAACCCCGGCGGCACGATCAGGAACTTCGTCATCAAGAAGACCGCCGAGGACACCGCCAGCAACTGCATCCGGGAAACGGGTTCGATGTTCGACTGCACCATCAGCAAGGGTGCGGTGTACAGGGTCTCGGGCGGTCTGGCGGAACGCACGATCGTGAGCGGCGCGGGCGCCCGCTTCATCATCTCCAAGGGCACCGCGAAAAACACCATGGTGCACAGCGGCGGTTCGTGTCGCGTTCTGGGCGGCACGGTGAACGACACCGTCGTTTTTTCCGGCGGTTCGCTTTTCGTCTCGGGCGGCACGGTCAACGGCACGGTCTTGAGCGGCAACAGTGCCAAATTGTATGTCTCCAAAGGCATCGTCAACGACACCTTGGTCTCCTCGGGCGGCAAGATGTACGTGTACCACGAGACCGACGCCGCCACGCTCGGCACGGTCACGCTCCGGGGCAAAGGCGGCGAATCGGGCACGGCGGATGTGGTATTTTGCCGTATCATGGGCGGCACGATCGACAAGATCGTCGCCTCGGGCGGCTACGTCCATATCGCCAGCGGCGCGGTGGTGGGCAATCTCAGCGCCTACGCCAAGGAAGCTATTAAGATCTTTATCTCCAGCGGCGGCGTGGTCAACGGCGGCTACACCAGCGGCAGCTTCGAGCTCCGCATGGAGAACGGCGGCGGCACGATCAAGGATTTCAGCGTCGGCAAGGATACCTACATCTACATGTCGGCGGGGCACGTTTCGGGCGTGACCATCGCCAGCAACGCCGGCATGTTCCGCTTCTACGGCTCCAGCAACGAAGCGCTGCTCATCGAAGACATGACCATCTACGGCAGCGCCGGGTACAATAACTCCGCGGACCGCGGCTTGGTCGAGGGCACCATGTCCAACTGCCGGATCATGAGCGGCGGCATCATGCGTCAGGGCGGCGGCTTGAACAAGGACATGACGGTCGCGGGCATCTTGCACCTCTCGGGCGGCGAGACGAAGGACATCACCGTCAGCGGCTACAAAGCGGAGATCATCGCCTCGGGCGGCAACATCTCCGGCGCGCTGATCGAGGACGCGGCGGTGGTCCAGATCAACGCGGGCGCCGCGCTCTACGACCCGATCCTCCGCCAGAACGAACCGGCCCAAGTGATATCGGGCGGCACCAGATACGCGCGCATCAACGTCGGTTACACCGGCGTCGACGGCGGACTGGTCTCGGGCGGCACCATCGCCGGCAACGGCAACACCATCGAGTTCTACCTCTACAACAACGGCGTCGCGAGCGACGTGACCTTCAAGCGCGGCACCTGGGCGGGAGCGTACGGCGGCGCTCTGATCTCGGGCGGCACCTTCGAGGCCGGCACGCTGGTTGTGCGCGGCGGCGAAGTGCGCGGCATCGAGCTTACGGGCGGCACGCTGAGATTCGACAATCAGGGCGGCTCGGCCAACAACAACACCGTCCGCGGCGCGGGCGTGCTCCAGGTCAGCAAAGCCAACACCGTCGTGCAGAACAACACGATCCTTTCCGGCGGTCAGCTCACCGTTTCGGGAGCGGCGGTCGCTGGCACGATCGTCAGCGACGGCGGCAAAGCCACCGTGTACTCCGGCGGTACGCTCACCAATACGACCGTTTCCAGCGGCGGCTACCTCTCCGCCGGCGCTCATGCCAGCCAGGGCGAGGTCAACGGTTTGACGGTGCTCTCGGGCGGCAGTCTGTGGCTGACCGCCAACAGCGCGAGCGTCACCGGATTCGCCGCCGAGGCGGGCGCGGTGATCTCGCTGAGTTTGACCAACGCCGGAGCCACGACCAACGCGGCGTTCGACACCCTCGCCGACTGCGACGCGACCATCGAACTTCTCAACGTCGGTACGGCGACCAAGACCTTCAACATCGCGACCACCGGCAACAACAACCAGCAGTTCGCGATGGTCGGTTCGAGCGTCTTCGAAGGCACCTTCAAGGCGGGCGACGTCTACGTCGACCCCTTCACCCAGCAGCAGCTGACCGTCGCCGCCGACGCGACCACGGTCGACGTCGTGAAGTACAACCGCACCACGATCGACACTGCGGCGACCTTCGCCTCGAGCGGTACCGTCATCAACGGCGGCGACAAGGAGCTCGGGTGGGACGGCGCCACCGTCACGGGCGCCGTCAAGCTGATCGACGCCGACGCGGCGGCCGCGATCAACGGCAACGTGTGGATGGACATCCGCGCCTGCGCCGCCGGTGAAGGCGCGGCGATTTACGGCACGGACGTCAACGTGAACTTCAACGGCAAGGTCCAGTACCAGCTCCACGGCACCGGCGACACCGTCGGCAACTTCGCGGGCGGCGCCAACTACGGCGGCAGCGTCAAGGGCGTGGACATGCTGGCCTACAACACCACCTTCACCGGCGTCGGCTACGCGGGCGGCTTCGGTACGGTCGGAACCGACGGCGTCGAAGTGGTCTTCGCCAGCAACTGCTCGCTCGAAAAGGACTTCTACGCGGGCGCGCTCTACAACGCCGGCAAGGTCACCGGAACCACCAGCATTTCGAGCATCAAGGCGTCGTTCGGCGAATCCGTCGGTCAGGTCGCCCCGACCGTGAAGGGCAACTTCTACGGCGGCGGCGCGGTCAAGGCCGGAACCATCGAGACCACGGCGAACACCGCGGCGCTCCAGACGGTGGGCGACATCACGGTAACGCTGAGAGCCGCCACGCTGACGGACGGCAAGTGCGTCTTCGCGGGCGGCTACGCCACCGGTCACGACACCGCCAAGGCGGCGGCGGTCTACACGGTCGAAAGCGTGAACGTCAACGTCCTCGGCGGCAGCTGGGGTTCCGCTCACGGCGGGCGCGGCATCTTCGGCGGCGCGTTCGCGGGCGACAACACCGCGGCGGGCAATGACGGCGTCTACGCCATGGTCGGCAACGTGAATATCAGCATCTCGGGCGGCACGATGGGCAACGTCTACGGCGGCGGCTGGGCGCAGAAGGGCGCCAAGAGCGAAGTCGGCAACGTGAACATCACCGTCACGGGCGGCACGATCGCCAACATCTTCGGCGGCGGCAGCCACTCGAGCAGCGGCGGCACGACCGTCGCGGGCGAAGTGACCATCACCGTCTCGGGCGGCACGATCAACGGCGACATCTTCGCCAGAGGTCAGCTCGAGGGCGATGAGACCGGAACGGCGAACGTGATCTTCACCGGCGCCAAGGACTTCGATTGCGGCGTCTACGGCTACACCTACGTCGGCGGCACGGCGAGCAACGCGACCTTGAGCTTCAGCAGCTACACCGGGACCTTCTCGGGCGACATCGGCGGCTTCGCCGGCATCACCTTCGACGGCGCGACCAAGGCGACGTTTGCCGCCGCGGCGGATATCAACAACACCGCGTGGACCTTCGACCTCGCGGAACGCAGCGATCTCCTGACTGAGACCTCGCTGCTGACTTGGACCGCCGAAGCCGGATTCAACGGCGACAAGGTGGCCGTGAACTTCGCCGACGCCGATCAGGCGAAAGCGGGCTGGAGCATCGCAGCGGCGAACTTCACCGGCGCGACCTTCGACCTCTGCATCGACGGCGCGACGGTCGTTGCCGACATCGCCTACGACACCGCGATCTCGGGCGGCGACTGGGACGGCTGGAAGTTCACCAGCCTCGACGGCACGCTGAAGTTCGCGAAACTCGCGTAATAACTTCGACAAGGCATAAACGCGGGCGTTCCCGGATCGACCGGGAACGCCCGTTTTATGCCCAGCTTTCTTAAATCTTGCTCCGGAAAACTGTTTTCTCCACTTTCCTAATTTGAAAAAACGGGGAAACGGTTGTATATTAATGAAATATACTATTATGTCTCAACATAATTCGGAGGTTTCCGACTCATGGTCGCAGTATTGAAAAGAGGCGCTTCGGAGCCGCGGCGCGTGGAGTTTTTCGTTACCGGAGCGGCAAACGAAAAGTACATGCTCGCCGGTTCTTTCAACGACTGGTCGCCGGAGCTCGCCGTAATGAAATACGATCCCGTGCGCCGCGGCCATTCGATCACGCTCGAACTCGCCCCCGGCGAGTACGAATACAAGTTCGTCTGCGACGACAAGTGGTTTTCGGACAACGATAATCCCAACTTCGCCTCCAACGACTTCGGTACGCTGAACAGCGTCGTCAAAGTGGATTAGCTCTCCATGGGCTCCGCGCGTTCCACTTATACCCGCGGGAGCATCGTCAAAGTGATGCTCACCACCGCGTTGTCGATGATCCCCGGTACCTTGGCCATCAGCGGCTACAACATCGTCGACACCTACTTCGTCGGCCGCCTCGGCACCGATCCTCTGGCGGCGATGGGGTTCACGTTCCCGGTGGTGATGATCGTCGGGTGCGTCTACCACGGCCTCGGCGGCGGCGTGATGACTCCGGTGGCCCAGCTCTTGGGCGCCGGACGCCGCGATCAGGCGGCGCGGATGGTAACGAGCGGCATCGTGCTCTTCACCCTCATCGGAGTCACGATCAGCCTCGTCGGGATCGCGCTCATAAACCCCGTATTCCGTCTTCAGGGCGCCAAGCCGGAGCTGATGCCGATGATCCGCCAGTATATGACGATCTGGTTTCTGGGCAGTCTGTCGGTCGCGCTCGGCGGCGCCGGAACGCATCTGCTGGTCTCGGCGGGCAGTCCCCGCATCGGCGGGCTGATGATGCTCTTCGGCCTCGGACTCAACGCGGTTCTCGATCCGCTCTTCATCTTCGGCTGGCGGTTCATGCCGGCGCTGGGGATCGCCGGCGCCGCCATCGCCACCGTGATCGCGCAGGTCGTCGCCCTCGCGCTGGTGACGGCGATACTGCACTTCAAACTGCACCTCATCTCTCCGCTGTCGGCGCTGTTCCCCTATCCGCGGGTGCTGAACGCGTGGAAGACGATCTTCCGCTACGGCATTCCGGCGATCCTGAGCATGGTGCTCAACCCCGCCGGAATGGCGGTCGTGACCTACGCGGTGGCCAAGGCCGGCGACAAGCCGGCGGTGGCGGCCGTCTCGGCGGCGGGACGGCTGGAGGCGGTGGCGTTCGTGATACCGATGTCGCTCGGCATGTCGCTGATCCCGATCATCGCGCAGAATTTCGGGGCCAGACAGTACGACCGGATCGACCTCTGCCGGCGCATCGCAATGCGCTTCGCATTCGGTTATCTCGCCGTCATGTCGGTCGTCTACTATTGCTGCGCGCCGCTGGCGGCGCACATCTTTTCCGAGGATCCGACGGTCATAAAGCTGATGGCGCACTATCTGCGGGTGATCACGTGGGGGTTCGCCTTCATCGAGATCCACCGTTACAGCAGTTTCTTCTTCACCGGCGTCGGCAAGGCCAAGTCGGGCGCGGCGCTGAACATCATGCGCGTGGTCGGGTTCATGGTGCCGCTGACGCTGATCGCATTGTGCTTCGAGTCGCTGGAAGGGATCTTTTCCGCCCGTCTCGCGGCGGATGTGCTCGCCGGGACCATCGGGTGCGTGCTGTCGATGCGGCTCACCAAGCGCCTCGTACGCGAAGCGCGGCTTGCACCGGAGCGCTGACGGTGCTATATTGTCTGTATCATGAGTGATTTGCCGACATATCGGACGGATTTCCGGCACTGGAGCGCCGACGCGGAGTTCGCGCCGCAGCCGCTGCCGGTATCCGAATGGCGCAACGGACTGTTCGTCAGGATGCCCAACCATCTCGGCGACGCGGTGATGGCGCTTCCGGCGCTGCGCGCGCTGCGGGGGATACTGCCGCCCGCCTGCGCGCTTTTCGTCATCACCCCGGAGCCGCTCCGTCAGCTTTACGCCGCGTTGAAGTGCGTCGACGGCACGGTCGGCTTCAAGGATGCGCACTCCTGGTGGGATAAGGATACGCGTGAGGAGATCCGGGCCCTGCGGATGGGGGCGGCGGTGCTCTTCAACAACTCGCTCCGCGACGTGATATCGCTCCGCCGGGCCGGAGTGCCGCGCCTCTACGGCGCGGCCAGACGCGGCCGGTCGATACTGCTGACGCGGAGTTTCCGTTTCCCGAAGCGGCGGGATCGCGAACTGGCGGCGGCGCATCAGGCGAAGCGCTGTCTGGCCATGGCGGCGGCGCTGGGCGCCGACGTTTCGGCTCCCGCCATGCCGGAATTCGACCTCTCGCGGCTGATGCCGCCTCTGACCGACAGGCTCTGCGCCTTGGCGCGCCATCCGCTGCATCTGGTGCTCGCGGCGGGGGCGGCTTACGGCGCGGCGAAGCGCTGGCCGGAGGGGAACTTCCGGACCGTCGCCGACTTCTGGCTGCGTCACGGCGGCGTCGTCTCGGTGGTGGGCTCCAAGTCGGAACGCGAAGTCGGCGACTTGGTATTGGCCGGGTTCCCGCCGGAAAAGTGCTTCAACCTCTGCGGGGAGACCTCCGTCAACGCGCTCATGGGGCTGTTGAAGAGCGCCGCGCTCTGCGTCGCCAACGACTCGGGCGTGATGCATCTGGCGGCGGCGCTGGGGACTCCGGGAGTCGCGGTCTTCGGACCGACCGATCCGGCGGCGACGGCGCCCGTGACCGAGGACTGGATACTGCTCTACAAGAAACTTCCCTGTGCGCCGTGCTTCAAACGCACCTGCGCCGACAACCGCTGCATCCGGGCGATCACTGCCGGGATGGTGCTGCGGGCGGTGCGGGAGCTGTGCCGGAAGCACCGGCTCCATCTGGAGCGGAAACATCCGGCCGCTTCGGCGGAGGTTCCGGGCTCCCCGGTCGGGGATTGAACGTTTCGCGCGCGAGAAGAGCGCGGTAGACGTCGTTTCCCGGCGAACTTTCGATCCCCTGACTCAATACGCGCAGCGCGGCCTCGCGGTCTCCGGCGGCTTTCAGCCGCAGATAGAGCTCGATGCCGAGCTTGTCGTTGCGGCAGTTTCCCTTCATCCAGCCTTCGGCGAGGCAGTCGATCGACTTCTGCGTCGGTTTCCCGCCGTTCGGGTATTCCAGCGCCAGCGCATGCGTCATGTAGTCGTCGCTCCGGAGCAGGTCCCGGCGGTAGGACGGCAGCAGCAGCGCAACGGAGAAGGTCAGCCCGGCGAGCGCGGCGGGCAATTTGCGCGCCGCCGGTTTCTGCCTCGCCGCGTGCAGCCAGCAGGCGGCACACAATATGAAGTACGGGATCAGCGTCAGCCGGTAGCGGCCGATCGGTTCGCGCACGCAGAGCGGCAGCACCAGCGACACTATCGGCAGCAGGAGCAGCGCGGGGGCGCGGCGGAGCTTGGACAGCATGAGCATCATCCCCGCCAGCGCGAGCGGCAGCAGCAGCCCCGGCCCCGGCAGGATGTCGAGCAGCATTATCCGGCCGCAGAGGAAACAGTAATTCAGATTTTCCGGCACTTCGGTCGGCATGAACATCTGCGGCGCGCGGCACGCGGCCTTCACGGCCAGATCCAGATACGGAATGCCGGAGGACGAAACGCTCGGGAGTTCCCCGGGGGCGCCCGCGTTGAATTCTAGGGAGTAGGGCACCGCGTTGAAGAAGGGGGACCAATTTCCTCCGAAGATCCGGTTGGCCGCCGAGACGGCGCACAGCACCGCCGCCGCCCCGGCGAGGAGCAGCAGCGTCTTCTTCGCCGTTTCGCGTCTGCCGCGGCGGCGTTTCACCGACTCGCGGTACGCCGTGAAGGCGATCATGAGCGGCACGAACAGCAGCGCCGTCGGCCTTCCGACGACGCACAGCCCGAGCGCGACTCCCGACCGGACGAAGCCCCGGCGGCTCCGCGCGGAGACCGCCGCGTGAAAGGCGAGCAGTATCAGATTCAGCGCCACGGCTTCCTGCAGAACGCTGAATTCGTAGATGAAAAACGGCCCGTAAAGCAGATACAGCCCCCCGGCGAAGAACGCCGCCGTTTTGTCGCGGCGGCAGAATTTGAGCGCCAGATCCGCGCACAGCACCGCCCCCAGAATGCCGAAAAGAGCCTGTACGGCGACCACCCCCGGCACGAAGTGGCTCTGTCCGTTCAGCGCCCACCACGCCGCGACGAGAGCCCGGTGCGGGGTGAGGAAGAACCCGTTCCCCTCCGTGCCCCATTCGCCGAAACGCAGCAGCGTCGGCATGTCCAGTCCGGGGACGAAGTTGTAAAAGCGGAACGTCGACACGTTCCACACCATGAACTCCACCGCCTTGACGCAGATTCCCGCGACGGCGACGATGAGCAGTGTCTTTTTGCGGCCGATGAACATAATGTTATAAAATAACCATATAGTCGCATTATTGCAACCGCCGGGAATTGTTTTCCGCGCGGAGCCGCGCTATATTTTGCTGTCGCAACCCTTGATAACGCGATAAAGGAAAGGAAAAAACATGAAACTCGACACCCCGAAGGCCCGGATGAGCTACGCCCTCGCCATCAATCTCGCGGAGAGCATCCGCAACATGCCCGCCGATTTGGACTACGCGATCGTCGGCGAGGCGTTCGACACGCTCGTCAACGGCGGCAAGCCGGAGCTTCCCCCCGCCGAATATTCCGATCTGATGCAGAAATTGCAAAGCACGCTCCGCGATGCCGTGAAGCGCCATCAGGCCGCCGTGGCGGCGAAGTGCCGCGAGGCGGAGGATAAGTTTCTGGCCGAAAACGCCAGGAAGGAGGGGGTGGTCACCACTCCGAGCGGGCTTCAGTATCAGGTTCTCAAGGCCGGCAGCGGCCGCAAGCCGACGCGCGACGACGTGGTGCGCGTCCACTACGAGGGCAAGCTTTTGAACGGCAACGTCTTCGACAGTTCGATCGCCCGCAACGAGCCGGCGGAGTTCCCGCTGGGGCAGGTGATCCCCGGCTGGACGGAGGGCGTGCAGCTGATGCCCGTCGGCGCCAAGTACCGTTTCTTCATTCCGGCCGCGCTGGCTTACGGCGAACGCGGCGCGGGCGACGCGGTGCCGCCGCACTCGACGCTGATTTTCGACGTCGAACTTCTGGATATCAAGTAAAAGTTATTTCCGGCGAGCTTGCATAATCCGGATTGTCACGTTATATTAGCCTGTTGGAACGTGTCGCGGCGGGCAATCGCGGCGGGGAGGGGTTCGCCCGTTCCCGCTGAGGAAAGTCCGGACTGAACAGAGCGGGGAGTCCTTTCGACAAGGAAGGATGCCGCGGACGATATGCCGCGGAAAGACCAGTGCAACAGAGAGCAGACCGCCGCCACTTGTGGCGGTAAGGGTGAAAGGGTGGGGTAAGAGCCCACCGGAAGGCGGGCGAGAGCCGCTTCGCTGAGGTAAACTCCTCCCGCAGCAAGACCAAATAGGGAACGAGCCGTGGCTCGCGGCGTTCGAGTTCCGGGTTCTGGTCGCACAGACAGATGATTGCCGCCGTTCCTTCGGGGAGCGGTACGGAATCCGGCTTACAGCCGCGGTGCGTTCCTTTTGTACGGGATAAAATTTTACGTTCGGAAAAAATCGGGGCGATAAATCATGCCGAAGTATGCGATCTTGAGTGACATTCACGCCAACGGCGACGCGTTGAAGGTCGTGTTGGAAAAGTGCCGCGAACTGGCGGTGGACAAGTACGTTTCGCTGGGGGACATCGTCGGGTACAACGCCGAACCGGAGCTGTGCATGAAGCAGACGAGCGAACTCAACTTCTGCGCGATGGTGCGGGGCAACCACGACGATTACGTTGCCAACGGCAATACCGAGATGTCCGGCTTCAACCCCAACGCCAAGAAGGCGATCAGCTGGACGCGCGATCAGCTGGACGCCTCCGAGCGCGAATATCTGGGGACGATACCCTACCGGGCGGTGGTCCCCGCGTGCGGGATGACGCTGGTGCACGCCACGCTGGACACCCCGGAAAACTGGGGCTACATCTTCGGCGTGCACGATGCTTCCGGTTGTTTTTCATACCAGCTGACGCGATTCTGCTTCTGCGGCCACTCGCACGTGCCGGTCGCCTTCGACATGCTGCCGGCGTCGGCCACGGCGGTGCGCGGCATCGAGGTCATCAGAGATTGGACCAGCAACCGCGAACACCCCGAAAACGACACCGATTTCAGCGTGGCCGACGCGCTTACGGTGGAGTGCAAAGTCGGTCACAAGTATCTGTTCAACATCGGCAGCATCGGTCAGCCGCGCAACGGCGATCCGCGGGCGAGCTTCGCGGTGCTGGATTCCGACAAGAACCGGGTGACGCGCTTCCGCATTCCGTACGACGTGGCGTCGCAGCAGCAGAAGGTGCTCGACGCGGGACTGCCGGAGCGTCTGGCCAACCGGCTGGCGCTCGGTTTGTGATTCCGGATCATGCCTGTGCTTCGACACGGCCGCATACTGGTGGTGAAGCCCAGCAGTCTGGGCGACATCATACATCTGTTTCCGGCGCTGGCGAGACTGCGGGGGGCGTTCCCGGATGCGGAGCTGGACTTTCTGGTGCATCCGGCCTTCGCCGGAGCTTTGGATTATTCGCCGTGGCGCGTTTCGCACCGGATACTGTTCGAGCGGAAGAAACTGGGCAGCTGGTCGGGGTTTCCCAGCGAGATGCGGCGTATCGTATCCGCGCTGCGCGAACGGCCTTATGACTGCGTGATCGACTTTCAGGGGCTGTTCCGGAGTGCGTTTTTCGCCCGGGTGGCGGCGCGGAGAGCTCCGGTGGTGGGGTTCGCCTTGCCCCGCGAAAAGCCGGCGCGGATGTTTTACACCGTCGCGGTTCGCGCGCGCGGGAAGCACGCGGTGGAGCGCAACGTGGAGCTGGCGAACAGCTTTTTGGGCGAGGACCTGCCGGTGCCGGAGATCCCGGTGCCGCCGGTGCCGGAGCACGTCGCCGTGCCGGAAGGTCTGCCGGAGCGTTATCTTTTGCTGCTGCCGGGGGCGCGGTGGCGCAGCAAGTGTTTTCCGGTCGCGCTCTTCGCGGCGGCGGCACGGCGGGTGATGGGGCGTTTTCCCGGTCTCGCCGCGGTGATCGCCGGCGGCGACGACGCGGTGGAGGCGGGGAGCGAGTTGCGGCGTGAACTGCCGCCGGATACGGTCGATCTCTGCGGAAAGACCACGCTGCCGGAAGTTTTCGAGGTGGTGCGCCGCGCGGCCGGAGTCTTCTGCAACGATTCCGGACCGATGCACGTCGCCGCGCTGATGCGCCGCCCGCTGTGTGCGTTTTTCGGTTCGACTCGTCCCGGAGCCACCGGGCCGTGGGGCGACGACAAGAGGTTTCTGGTGATCCGGAATACCGGATTGGAGTGTTTGGAGTGCATGCGCCGGGAGTGTCGGCGCGGCGATTACCGGTGCTTCGACATCGACGCGGCGGCTGCCGCCGATGCACTGGGCGATGTTTTGGAAAAGGATGGTCTGAGATGACGAGGAAAACATTCATGACGTGGGTGTGCGCCGCGCTTGCCGCGGCGGCGCTCCCGGCGGCGGCGCAGATCGGCATCGAAGTGTCGCTGAACCGTTCCGTTTACATGCAGTTCGAGCCCGTTTACGCCTGCGTGTCGCTGCGCAACGACAGCGGCCGGCCGCTTCTGTTCGGCGCCGATCCCCGTTTTCAGGGGTTTGTGCTCTTCGACATCCGGGACCGCGACGGACGCCCGGTGCCGCAGCGTCCGGATTCGGGGATATCGGTGACGGGGCTGATCCTGCGTCCCGGCGAGGTCAAGCGGATGGTGATCCCGATCCACAAGTACTACGATCTGGACCGCATCGGCCGTTACACCGTCAGCGCGTTCGTGTCGCACAACATGCTGCCGCACGAGTATCAGAGTCAGCGCGCCCGGTTCCGGATCGAACGGGGCGTGGACGTCTGGTCGCGGACGGTCGGCGTGGCGAATGTGGACGGCACCGCGGGCGACGCTCCCCAGCGCACCCGCACCTACACCATCCGCATCATGAACGAAAATTCGTTCAAGTATTACTATCTGGTGGTCGAGGACGACCGCCACGTCTACGGGGTGATGCGCGTGGGCAGAGTCATAATTTCGGAACGCTTCACCGCCGAGGTGGACATGCTGAGCCGCATCCATCTTCTGATGCCGATCTCGCCGAAGATATTCCACTATCTCTCGTTCAGCATCGAGGGCGAAAGCGTCAACAACAGCTACTGGAAGACCACCAATACGATACCGATGCTCTACCGCGATCCCGTTTCCGGCATCGTCTCCCGCATCGGCGGCGCCGAGGCGCGGCGCGGACTGGATTTCAAGGATCCCGATCAGGGGGCGCAGACGCTGTCGCAGATGATGACCGCCGACGAATTGCGCGATGCCGAAAACGCTCCGCCGCCCAAAGCTCCCCGCGCTTCGGGCAAGGTCGATCTGGGGCGCGACATGGAGATCGGCGCCGACGATAAGAAAGATTGACGGATGGCCGTATCCGTCCAAAAGGGGGCGGATACGCATGAAGTGTATAATTTTTTACGACATCAAGGTGTGGTAAAAACAAAGAACAAGGAGAAAATCATTCGATGAAGTATCTTGAACTCACGATCGGCGCGGCGCTGGTCAACAACTTCGTGCTGTCGCGCTTCTTGGGGATATGCCCGTTCCTCGGCGTATCCAAGCGGCTCGACACCGCGATGGGCATGTCGGGGGCGGTGATCTTCGTTATGACGCTCGCCAGCGCGGCGACGGCGGCGGTCTACAACTATCTGCTGAAATTCACGTTCCGGGGCGTCGCGTACGATCTCGGGTTTCTGCAGATATTGCTCTTCATCCTGATCATCGCGGCGCTGGTGCAGGTCATCGAGATCGTGCTTCAGAAGCTCAGTCCCAAGCTCTATCAGGCGCTCGGCATCTATCTGCCGCTCATCACCACCAACTGCGCGGTGCTGGGCGCGGCGACGCTCAACTTCAAAGGCGGGCGCGGAGTGCTGGATGCGACGCTCTTCGGGTGCTTTTCCGGCGTCGGGTTCGCGCTGGCGCTGCTGCTCTTCGCGAGCATCCGGGAAAAACTGGAACTCGCTTCGCCGCCCAAGGCCATGGAAGGCACGCCGATCGCTCTCGTGACGGCCGGGATACTGGCGATGGCCTTTTCCGGTTTCGCCGGGTTGTGCTGACGGAGGTTCGAGAAGCTATGGATATCATGCTTGGAACTGTCGCTGTAGATTGGAAACTCGTCGCCGCCGCGGTGGCGCTGATGGCGGGCGGCGGTCTGCTGCTGGGGCTGATCATCGGAGTGGTGGCGCGGTGCTTCCGCGTCGTCGGCGATTCGCGAGTCGACCTCGTCACCGAACTTCTGCCGGGCGCGAACTGCGGCGGCTGCGGAAAAGCCGGCTGTCGGGACTTCGCCAAGTCGGTGGTCTCGGGTGAAAATCCCCCCGGCAAGTGTCCGGTTTCCACAAGAGAGCAGGTCAGCGCCATCGCGCTGGCGCTCGGCGTGGAAGTGGGCGAAATCGTACCCAAGAAGGCGGTGGTGCGATGCAGCGGCAACCTCTTCACCAGCGACCGCGTCGCCTATTACAAGGGCATCAACAAGTGTTCCTCGGCGATGCTCGTGGGCGGCGGGCCGAAGCTCTGCCGTTACGGCTGTCTCGGCATGGGCGACTGCGCGCGCAAGTGTCCTTTCGGCGCGATCGAGATCATCAACAATCTGGCGGTGATCCACGAGGAGCTGTGCATCGGCTGCGGCCGCTGTGCGGCGGTCTGTCCGCGCGGGGTGATCGCGATCGTTCCGGCGGCGGCGCATGTCCACGTCTTCTGCAACTCGCCCGAGAAGGGGGCGCAGAAGCGTCAGGTCTGCCGCTCCGCCTGTCTCGGCTGCGGCAAGTGCGTCCGCAAGGATCCGGAAAAATTCGAACTCACGGCCGGTCTCGCCAAGGTCAAATACGACGCGGCCGAACTGCCGGATATGGAAACGATCGAAGCGGTGGGCTGTCCCACCGGAGCGCTGGCGACGACCGAGCGTCACCGTCTGGCGGCGAAGAAGGAGGCGGCCGTAAAATGAATAAAAGTTCACGCGATGTGATGACCTTCAAAGGGGGCATCCACCCCGCCGACAGCGGCAAGGTGCTGTCGGAGAACCGGCCGACGCTCACCGCTCCGCTTTTGGAGCGCTATCAGGTGCTGCTCTGCGAAAACGTCGGCAAGCCGCCCAAGCCGGTGGTGAATGTCGGCGATCAGGTCGGCAAGTATCAGCTGATCGCCGCGGCGGACGGCTTCGTCTCAGCGAATCTCCACGCCCCCACGAGCGGCAAGGTGGTCAAGATCGGCGAAGTTCCGGGCCCGATGGGGATCCCCGCTCCGGCGATCGAGATCGAGGCCGACGGCGAGGACCGGGCGGCGGAGCTCTTCCCCCCGCTCAACTGGGAAACGGCCGATCCCAAGGAGCTCGTCAAGCGCATCGCCGACTGCGGATTGGTCGGCATGGGCGGCGCGAGCTTCCCGTCGCATGTCAAACTCTCTCCGCCGCCGGACAAGAAGGTCGACACGCTGATCCTGAACGGCGCGGAGTGCGAACCTTTCCTCACCGCCGACCACCGGCTGATGCTGGAGCGCCCGCGCGACGTCATCACCGGCGCCCGGATCATGGCGCGCATCCTCAACGTCGCCAACATCAACATCGGCATCGAGATCAACAAACGCGACGCCGTCGAGTCGCTCGAAACTCTGGCGGAAGGCACCAATGTCAAGATCATCCCGCTCAAGGTGCGTTATCCGCAGGGTTCGGAAAAGCATCTGATCCAGGCGATCGCCGGGCGCGAGGTGCCCTCGGGCGGACTTCCCGCCGACGCCGGATGCGTGGTGCAGAACGTCGCCACCGCGGCGGCGTGCACCGACGCGGTCATGAAGGGGCTCCCGCTCGTCGAACGCATCGTCACCGTGACGGGCGAGATCGTCTGCCGCCCCGGCAACTGGAAGCTCCGGATCGGCACGCCGCTTCTGGAGGCGCTGCGGCTCGCGGGCGGCGTGACCGAGGAACCCGGCAAGATCCTCTTCGGCGGGCCGATGATGGGCTTTGCCCAGCGTTCTCTCGGCGTGCCGATCGCCAAGAATACCAGCGGCATACTGCTGCTGACGCGCGAAGAGGCGCTGCGCCACCGCGCGACGAGCTGCATCAGGTGCGGCCGCTGCGTGCAGGGGTGTCCGATGCACCTCTCGTCCTGTTTGCTGGCGACCGCGATCGAGAACGGCCGCTGGGATCTGGCGCAGCAGAACCACGTCATGGACTGCATCGAGTGCGGCTCCTGCGCCTACGTCTGCCCCGCGCACCGGCCGCTGGTGCAGCTGATGCGGAGCGCCAAGATGGAACTGCGCAAGCGCAAAAAATAACGGAAGGCGTTTTTCTGATATGAGCGAAGAAGTAAAAAACGATGTCAAGCTGCCGACCGGCAAACGGTTGGTGCTGAGTTCGAGTCCGCATATCTCGACCTCCGAGAGCGTGCGGAAGATCATGCTGAAGGTGCTGGTCGCCATGGTGCCGGCGTGCGCCGCCGGAGTGTGGTTCTTCGGCCTTCGGGCGCTGCTGGTGATAGTCCTCAGCACTGTGTTCTGCATCGGGGCGGAGGCGCTGTGGTGCCTCCTTGCCAAGAAGCCGGTGGGCCCGACGGTCGGCGACTGCAGCGCGGCGGTCACGGGCGTGCTGCTGGCGCTTAATCTGCCGCCCTCCGTGCCGTGGTACGTGCCGCTCATCGGCGCGTTTCTCGCGATCTGGCTCGGCAAGCAGGTCTTCGGCGGTCTGGGGTGCAACCCCTTCAACCCGGCGCTGGTGGCGCGGGTGGGGCTCCTGATCGCGATCCCGGCCGTCATGACGACGTGGACGCCGCCGCGCGGCATGGATGAGAAATATCCGGGCGTCAAGGAGTTCCGCCAGTCGGTGGACGCGACCACCTGCGCGACGCCGCTCGGCGTGGCCGGACAGCGCAAGAAGATCGTCGGCCGCTCCGAAGCGGCGCGCAGGAACTTCGCCCAGGTGAGTTCCCGGAGACTTTTGAAGCGCTTCTTCTGGGGACAGCGCGGCGGGTGCATCGGCGAGACCTGCGCTCCGGCGCTGATACTGGGGGCGCTGCTCCTCTTCGCGTTCAACTTGATCAACTGGCGGGTGCCGCTCTGCTTCGCGGGCACGGTGTTTGTCATAACCGGGGTGATTAACTACTTCCTGCCCGGGGTGACGCCGCCGCCGTTGTTCCATCTGCTGACAGGCGGATTGCTGCTGGGGGCGATCTTCATGGCGACCGACATGGTGACGTGCCCGCTCACCGGTTCCGGCTGCGTGGCCTTCGCGATCGGGTGCGGCGTGCTCACGTCGGTGATCCGCATCTGGGGCAACTATCCCGAGGGCGTCAGTTTCTCGATCCTGCTGATGAACGCGCTGGTGCCGCTGATCGACCGCTGGTTCACCGACCGGCCGTTCGGCTATGTCCGCAAGCGGAAAGGCGAGGTGAAGTGATGAAGCTCAAAGATTGTGAAAACTTTCTGGTGCTGGGGCTGTTCCTCGGCATGGTCGGGCTGCTGTCGGCGCTGGTGCTGGGTTTGATCTCCAACCTCACCGCTCCGGAGATAGCCAAGGCGGAGCTCCGCACCAAGAGCGCCGCGCTGAAACAGTTGAAACTGCCCGAATTCGACAACGATCCGACGCAGGAAAGGTGCGAATTCGACGGCGTCGACTTCATGGCGGTGCGCAAGGGCGGCAAACTCGTCGGCATCGCCGCCGAGGCCGAGACGAAAGAAGGCTACGCGGGCAAGATCAGGGAACTCGTCGGCTTCCTGCCGGACGGCACGATCACTTCCGTGCTCGTCACCGAGGAAAACGAAACTCCCGGCCTCGGCAAGAACGTCTGCGAGCGCAAGTTCCAGAAAACGATCGTGAACTTCATGAAAGCAGCGCCCCAAGGGCCGCCGCCGAATCCGATACTCGACCAGTTTTCGGGCAGGAAAGCCGGCGACGGCACCACTTGGCAGCTCAAGAAGGACGGCGGCGACTTCGACGGCAAGACCGGCGCGACCGTGACCAGCCGCGCCGTTACCGGCATGACCGGAAAGGCCGCGGAAACTTTCGCCGCGCACCGTTCCGAGATCGCGGAAAAATTCCCGGAGGTGGCGAAATGAAAAAGTATTTCAGCGATGTCATCCGCGGCATCTGGAAGGAAAATCCGGTGCTCGTTCTGCTTTTGGGCACGTGCCCCACGCTGGCGCTGACTACCAGCGCGAGCAACGGCGTCGGCATGGGGGCGGCGACCACTTTCGTGCTCGTCGGCAGCAATCTGGTCGTGAGCGTCATCGCCGGGATCGTCCCCAAGAAGATCCGCATCCCCGTCTACATCGTCGTCATCGCGACCTTCGTCACGGTGGTCGATTTGTTGATGAAGGCGTACGCGCCGCCGGCGCTGTACGCGGCGCTGGGCATCTTCATCCCGCTGATCGTCGTGAACTGCATCGTGCTCGGACGGGCGGAGGCGTTCGCCTCGAAGCACGGCCCGATCCGCGCGATCTGCGACGGTCTGGGAATGGGGCTCGGCTTCACGCTGACGCTGACCATGCTCGGCATGCTGCGCGAGTTTTTGAGCTCCGGCTCCGTATTCGGCGTCAAGGTGCTGACCTTCTGGAAGACGGATTTCATGCTTCCGGCGGCGGCGCCGGGGGCGTTCATCATCGTCGGCGTGATCCTCGGCTTGAGGAACCATTTGCGGCGGCGGGCGGCGATCCGGGCGGGCAAGCTCTACGTTCCTCCGTCCGACATCGACTGCGACCACTGCCACATCTGCACGGCCGACAAAGAGGATTGACGCATCCGGTATGGCGGATTTGTCACGTGACGAACGACGGCGGATACTCGGTTTCGTGCGCGGAGTCATCTCGGCGGCGTGCCGCGACGGGCGCGATCCGGAGGCTCCGGACATCCCGTGCCTGCGCGAACCGGGCGCGTGCTTCGTGACGCTGCGGGAATGCGGCGAGATGCGCGGCTGCATCGGCAGTCTGGAAGCGTTCGAGCCGCTGGCGGATAATTTGCGGCGCAACGCGGAAAACGCCGCGTTCTCCGATCCGGTGTTTCCGCCGCTCGAGGCGGAGGAACTGGATTTCACGACCATCGAAGTGACGCTGCTCGCAACTCCGCGCCGTCTCGCGTCGCCGGAGGATGTGGATTTGGAGCGCGACGGACTGCTGATCGTTTCCGGCGGCAGGCGGGCGGTGTTTCTGCCGCAGGCGATCCGGGAACAGCGCTGGAGCATCGCCGAGGCGTGGGAAAATCTCGCGCGCAAGGCGGGGCTCCCCGCCGGATCGTGGCGGGAAAAGCCGACGGAGCTTTACGGGTTCCAAGTGGATAGTTTCGGCGAATAGCCGCCAAAAATAGGGTGTGGTCATGACAAAGGTGGAAGTCCCCTGTCACCGCTCGCACGCGGTGTTCGAGATCCCCGAAGCGAATTTCGTCGGGAGTTTCCTGCCGCACGGCGAAGCGGCGGCGCCCGATCCGGCGGCGGAGGTCCGCCGCGCGCTGGAGCACCCCATAGCTTCGCCGCGCCTTGCGGAACTCGCGAAAAAGGCGAAAACGTGCGTCGTCATCTGCAGCGACCACACCCGCCCGGTGCCGAGCAGGTACATCATCCCCGCCATGCTGGAGGAACTGCGGCGCGGCAACCCCGCATTGGATATCACGCTTCTCATCGCCACCGGGTGCCACCGCGGCACGACGAAGGCCGAGCTGGAGGGCAAATTCGGTCCCGAGATCGTCGCAAACGAGAAGATCGTCGTCCACGACTGCGACGATTCTTCGATGCTGACCGAGGCGGGAATTTTGCCCTCCGGCGGCAAACTGATAATCAACAAGCTCGCGATGGAGTGCGATCTGCTCGTCGCCGAGGGCTTCATCGAACCGCACTTCTTCGCCGGATTTTCCGGCGGGCGCAAGAGCGTGCTTCCCGGCATCGCCTCGCGGGTGACGGTGCTCGCGAACCACTGCGCCGAGTTCATCGAAAGCCCGTACTCGCGCACCGGGATCTTGGAAAACAATCCGATTCACCGCGACATGGTCTATGCGGGGCGGCGGGCGAAGCTCGCCTTCATCGTCAACACCGTGATCGACGGGCAGAAGCGGATCGTCCGCGCCTTCGCCGGGGACATGGAAGAGGCGCACCGGATCGGCGCGGAGTTCTGCCGCAAGCAGGCGCACGTCGAAGTGCCGGAAGCGGAGATCGTCATCACCTCCAACGGCGGGTATCCGCTCGACATGAACGTCTACCAGTCGGTCAAGGGCATGACGGCGGCGGAGGCGGTCTGCCGCGAGGGGGGCGTCATCATCATGATTTCGGGGTGCTCCGACGGCCACGGCGGGGAAAGTTTCTACCGGGCGCTCAAGGCGGCGTCTTCGCCGGAGGAGATACTCGAACGGGTGAAAACCGTTCCGCGCGACGCGACCACCCCGGACCAGTGGCAGTACCAGATCATGGCGCGGGTGCTCAAGCGCTTCAAGGTGATAATGTACGCGCCGGAGTGCGACTCCGGGATGCTGAGAGAGATGATGGTCGAAGTCGCCGCCAGCCCCGCCGACGCGCTCGCCCGGGCGTTCGAGTACTGCGGCGGGGATGCCAAGGTGGCGGCGCTGCCGGACGGCGTGTCGGTGATCCCGGTGCGGAAATGACTTTCGCATCGGCGTTGCGAATACATAAAGGAGGGAGTGGAATGATGAGGTCGAGCTTTCTGCGGTGTGCGGCGGTCGCGTTCTGCGCGGTCGCGGTGTTGACGGGGTGCGGCGAGCAGGAGAAGAAGGCGGCGTCCGGCGCCGACAAGCCGAAGGCGGAACCGGCGGCGCAGGCTCAGGCGCGGACCGTCTACGGTTCGGCGATGGAAAAGGCGAAGTCCACCGACTGCCTGATGCAGATGAGGAACCTCCACGGCTTTTGGGCGGCGGAGGAGTATCTGCCGACGTCGGCGAGCGGTTTCGCCGGTGCCGGTTCGGCGCTGAAATGCCCCGGCAGCGGAGCGGACTACGAATTTCTGGTTTCCGGCAGGGTGCGCAACGCGGGCAAGGTCCCGGTCCTGCGCTGCCCGACGCACAATCTCGTGCTCTACTCCGACGGCAGCGCCTCTGCCGGTCGGTAGGTGTACTAAAAACGAACCACCGCGCGGGAAGGATTTTCCGCACGGCGGTTTTTGCTTGCTTTTTTTTACGCGAGGACGATGAAGCCGTCTTCGAGTTTCAGGCGGGTGCCGAAGTCGGCGCTGAGGCCGTCGAGAAGGTCGCAGATCTCCTTCGCCTCCGCCCCCTCCGCCGGTACGGGCAATCCCTTCAGATCGTCCTTACGGTCGAAGTTGAGGTACACGGGCAGCAGCTTGAAGCCGACCATCTTTCCGCCGTCGTACTCAAGGCGCGGCAGCACGGTCTGGTAGTTGAGCTTGTTGCAGTGGAGCCCCACCTTGTCGCCGCGCGAGCGAACCCACAGCGCTTCCTTGGCGGTGGCGAAGATGTCGACACTGTACTTTTCCATGAAGTCGGCGGGCAGTATTTCGACCAGCGGCCCCTGATAGATGAAGTCGCCGAGCGAGTAGAAGATCGGGGCGTTCTTGTAGACTTCGACGCCGCGCAGCCGGTGACAGCCGCCGCCGAAGATCGCCGAAACTCCGGCGTCGACGGCGTCGTGCGCGAATTCGCGGTAGTAGGCGGGGGGATTTTCCGTCCGCACGCCGTCGCTGTCGTGGCAGTGGATCATCATGAAGACATAGTCGCAACTTTTCTTCGCTTCGCGCACCGCGTCGAGCAGGCGTTTCTTGTCCGCGGCGTTGCAGCTGGTGGTCGGAACGTCGGCGGTGGTGAACTCCAGCGCCCCGAAGTGGAAGGTCCCCTCCGGATCGGGAGTCATGTATCCCGTGGCGATCGACATCTCGCGCGTGAAGTTGATGCGCGTCTTCTTGGCGATGGAGCGCAGGGCGTCGAGCTCCTCTTCCGAGACCTTGTACGCGGTCTTGTGGCGCAGATAGTTCACCCCGGGGCGGGCGGGCAGGTTTTTGGTCGCGCGCCCGGCGCGCGAGGCATCGTTCATCGAGGCGTCGATGGCGAAAACGGCGACTTTGCGCCCCTCGCCGTCGGTCAATATCGCCGGAGCCGCGGCATCTTCCAGACTCGGTCCGGTTCCGGCGTGGGCGAGTTTGCGGGCGTCCAGCTCGGCGATGGTCGAGAGCAACCCGGCGTGGCAGTAGTCCATCGCGTGGTTGTTGGCGTTGCCGTAGAAGTTGAAGCCGAAGCGCATGAGGTCGTCGAGGTACTTCCGCCTCGTGTTGAGCCAGGTGCCGCCCGAATAGGCGTTGCCGTAGAGCTCGAAATCCGAGAGGTTGGTTTCGAGGTTGGTCAGCTTAACGTCGCAGCTGCCGATGAACTTGGCGACGCGGTCGAGCTGGGGGGCGTATTCGGGCGGGAACGGCGCGACGAAGAGCGAATCGCCGGTGCCGGTAACGGTCAAAGGTTTCTTGCTCATGATGAAATATCCTTATTGGGGTTGTGTCGTTTCTATATTGTAACCGCATCGGGCGCGGATTGCAAATCGCCCGCCCGCGAAAGCGGCGATTTTCAGCGCGGGGGCAGGGCGCCGAGCCGCCGCAGAAGCGCCGCTGCGCAGTGGACTCCGAACGCCGCCGTCATGTACGAGACCGTGCCGAAGGCGCCTTCCGTTTCGACGGTCTCCGGAGAAAATACCGCCGTGATCCCGCGGGTTATCCCCGCCTCGCGGAGACGTTTCCGCACCGCCCGCGCCAAGGGGCAGCCGCAGGTTTTGCCGATGTCCGAAGTCCGCACCTGCGCCGGATCGAGCTTGTTGCCGGCCCCCATCGACGAAACGACGGGGAGTTCGCGCCTCACGCATTCGGCGAGAAAGGCGGCCTTGGCCGCCACGTCGTCGATGGCGTCCGCCGCCGCGTCGAAGGCGGCGGAGTCGAGAAGTTCCGCCGCATCCTCCGGCTTGACGAAGCGCGGCACGCTTATGAATTTTCCCGCCGGGTTGATGTCCGAAAAACGCCGCGCCAGCACCTCCGATTTGAACTCGCCCACCGTGGAGTTGAGCGCCGGGAGCTGGCGGTTGAGGTTGGAGCGCGCCACCTTGTCGCCGTCGACCAGAGTCAGCTTGCCCACGCCGCACCGGGCGAGGAACTCCGCCACATAGCCGCCGACGCCGCCGAGGCCCAGCACCAGAACGTGTTTTTTAACAAGCATCTCCGCCGCCGCGCCGCCCAACAGCCGCCGCGTCCGGGAATCCCACAGCTCGGCATCGTTCATCTTGTTTTCCCCCATAAGAATTCGTCGAAGGCCGCATCGGCCGCGCGTTCGAGGTCGGGCATCTCCCACATTTTCGCGGCGCGGTCGAGCACGCTTTTTATATCCGCGTCCGCCGCGTCGGTCTCGAAGCCGATGCGCGCCAAACCGCGCCGCTTCAAAAACTCCGCCACGCCGGGATCGGTCAGCGCCTTTTCCCCGAGCGATACGAAATATCCGCGTTCCAAGTAACGCGCCAGTTTTTCCGCCTTGCCGCGGAACCCGTGGACGAGAAAGCGAAGTTCATGACGCTCCAATATATCGAATACCGCTTCGGTCGGCCGCACGAGGTGCAGTACGACCGGCTTGTTCGAGTTTTCCGCGAGCTTCAGCAGTTCCGGCAGTATCTCCAGCTGACGCTTCGCGTCGCCGCACAGCGGATCGAACCCGACTTCCCCCAGCGCCGCGCACTGCGCCAATCTGCCGGCGAAATCGTCGGGCACGCCGGGGAAATCCGTGCCGACGCTCCACGGGTGAAGCTCCAGCGACACGATCCTGCCCGGGAGCGGCCCCGGAGCGGAGATCAGCGCCCGCCCCGAAGCGTCGGGATCGTGGGTGTGAAAATCGGCGCTCACAGTTTTTTACCGGTCATGCCGAGTTCCGGGCGGAATATCCGCTGGATGTGCGCGATGCCCAAGGCGAGCGCGTCGGTGCTGTCGAGCGGGATGTTTTCGACCGCGAGGCCGAGTTCGACCGAGAGCATCATCGCCACGCGCTCCTTGGTCGCGCCGCCGGCGCCCATCACGGCGCGCTTGCCGACGGAGGGGTTGTAGGAGTACGCCGGCACGTTCGCCGCCGCCAGCGCCGCGAGGATCGCCCCGCGCGCCATGCCGAGGATGATCGCCGTCTTGCTGTTGCGCCCGACGAAGGGCTCTTCCAGCACCGCGCAGTCGGGCGAAAACGCCCCGACGAGCTCCGAGATGCCGCCGTAGAGCCGCCGCAGACACTCGGTGTGCGGCAGAGTCTTGCCGTTCGTGATCACGCCGCAGTCGAGGACGCGCATCTGCGACACCGAATCGGCGCGCAATACCCCGTAACCGGTGGTGCGGATCGCGGGATCGAGTCCGAGGACGATCATTTGCGCAACGCCGTTTCGAGCGCCGCCGCGGTCTTGAAGAGACGCGCTTCGCCGAGTTCGGGAGCCATCAGCTGCACGCCGACCGGCATGCCGCCTTCGCCCGTTCCGGCGGGGAGCGACAAGCCGCAGCAGCCGGAAAGGTTCAGGGCGATGGTGTAGATGTCCGACAAATACATCTGCAGCGGATCGCTCTTTTCGCCGAAGTGGAACGCCACCGTCGGCGTCACGGGGGCGAGCATCACGTCGCACGCCTTGAACGCGTCGGTGAAGTCCTTCCGAATCAGCGTGCGCACCTTCTGGGCGCGCAGGTAGTAGGCGTCGTAGTAGCCGCTCGAAAGCACATAGGTGCCGAGCAGGATGCGCCGCTTTACCTCGCTGCCGAAGCCCGCGCCCCGGCTTTTGAAGTAGCCGTCGATGAGGTCCGCGCCTTCCTTGCGGTCGCCGTAGCGGATGCCGTCGAAGCGCGCGAGGTTGGCGCTCGCTTCCGCCGTCGCCACGATGTAGTAGACCGCCACCGCGTACTTGGTGTGCGGCAAGGTGACTTCGACCGGAGTCGCGCCGAGCGACTTGATCTTTTCGATGGTGTCTTGGAGCACCTTCGCCACGTCGGGCGAGCACCCGGAGCCGAAGTACTCCTTGGGCAGACCGACTTTCAGACCTTTGAGGTCGGGCGTCTTGGCGCCTTCGCGCGCAAACGCCACGTAGTCGTCGCAGCCGTTCGGCAGACAGGTGCAGTCCATCTTGTCCGCGCCCGCCGTCGCCGCGAGGAGCGCCGCCGCGTCTTCGACCGAGTTCGCCAATGGTCCGATCTGGTCGAGGCTCGACGCGAAAGCGACCAAGCCGTAACGCGAGACGCGCCCGTAAGTGGGCTTCATGCCGACGACGCCGCAGAACGCCGCGGGCTGGCGGATCGAACCGCCGGTGTCGGAGCCGAGCGCCGCCGGGACCAGCCCCGCCGCGACCGCCGCCGCCGAACCGCCGCTCGAACCGCCCGGCACGCGCGAAACGTCGCGCGGGTTGGCGGTCTTCTGGAAGGCGCTGTTTTCGCAGCTCGAACCCATCGCGAACTCGTCCATGTTGAGCCGTCCGAAGGGGATGAAGCCGAATTTGCGCAAATTGACGATCGCCATCGCGTCGTAGGGCGACACGACAGGGGCGAGGAGTTTCGACGCGCAGGAAAGTTTTTCGCCTTTGACGGCGATGTTGTCTTTGATGCCGACGGGGATGCCGTCCCACTCGCTTCTAAGTTCGCCCTTGGCGCGGCGGGCGTCGGCGGCCTCGGCTTCGCGGAGCGCGAGTTCCGGGTTCACGCCGAGAAAGGCCTTGACCTCGGTGTCGCGCGTCTTGACCGCGTCGAGCGCCGAACGCACGATGTCGGCGCTCGAAAATTCGCCCGCCTTGAGGCCGGATGCGAGTTCCGCCAGAGTGCGGGAAGAGAGATTCTTTTCCATATCAGTTGCTCCCTTCGCCCGGAAGCACCTGCGGCACCCGGATCAATTCGCCGTCGACCGTTTCGGGGGCGTTGGCGAGCATCGTTTCGCGCGGGAGCGAAGTCCCGACGCCGTCCTCACGCCACACGTTGAAGAGCCGCGCCGCGTGGGCGGTCGGCTCGACGCCGGTAACGTCCACTTCGGCGAGTTCGTCGATGTAGTGCACGATGTTTTCCAGTTCGCATTGGAGTTGCGCCGCCTGTTCGGGGGGCAGCTCCAGCCGCGCGAGCTGGGCGACGTATCCGATATCGATCTTTTCTCCGGCCATGAAGAGGAAACTCCGTTGTCGTTGTCCCGGAAGGAAGGGGGCGCCTTACAGCGTGCCCTTCTTTTCGAGTTTGAGCGTCATGGTGGTGAGGTCGCAGACCGACGACGGCCCGAAGTACTGGATCGGACCGGGATAGACGTAGGCCGTCTCGACCGCCCACTCGGCGCGATGCGCCGCGAAATACTTGAACGGGGCGCCGTCCAGCTCGACCAGCGCCTTGCGGATCACCGGCTTGTCGGCGCCGTGACGGCGTTCCATGTTCATCATCATGGTGATCGGAATGCCGCCGGCGATCCACTTGTCCGCGTTCTCGATGGTGTTGCGGACGCTCGACATGTAGCCGGTGCGGCCCGCGCCCAACAGCGCCGCCGCGTTGAAGCCGAGGCTGTAGCAGTAGTCGGCGTCGAAGTTCGACGGCGCGGCGCAGCGCCCCTCGTACCCGAAGAAGTGAGTCTGGGTGCCGAATTTGCCCGCGTATTTGCCCTGCGCCTTGAGGTCCTTGAGCTTGGCGCGGACCATTTCGGCAAGCATCTTTTCGGTCTCGATCAGCGACACCTGAACGTTGCCGTGGGGATCGCGGTCGTTGCAGAGCTGCTTGCGGATGCCTTCGGGGAGCGATTTGAAGACCGCCGCGCTGCCGGCGCTGAGCTTGCCGGCCGCGAAGGCCGCCTTGCCCGCCGCGTCGAGGCTGTTGACTTCGCCCTCGTACTTGGCGAGGAGCTCGTTAAGTTCGCCGATCAGCACCTTGATCTCGGGGATGAACTCGATCAAACCTTCCGGGATCAGCACGATGCCGAAGTTGCAGCCCTTCTCGGCGCGGGCGACCACCGCGTCGGCGATGCCGTCGACGATCTGGCCGAGCGTCATCTTCTTGGCGGCGACCTCTTCGGAAACGATGCAGCAGTTCGGCTGAGTCTGGAGCGCGCACTCCAGCGCGATGTGCGAAGCGGAACGGCCCATGAGCTTCACGAAGTGCCAGTATTTCTTGGCCGAGTTCGCGTCGCGGCACAGATTGCCGATGAGCTCGCTGTATACACGGCAGGCGGTGTCGAAGCCGAAGCTGGCTTCGATGTACTCGTTCTTGAGGTCGCCGTCGATGGTCTTGGGGCAGCCCGCCACGAGGATGTCAGCGCCGGTCTTCTTGAAGTACTCGGCGAGCACGCAGGCGTTGGTGTTGGAGTCGTCGCCGCCGATGATTACGAGCGCCGTCACGCCGAGCTTGCGGCAGTTTTCCTTGGCCTTCTCGAACTGCTCGACGGTCTCGAGTTTGGTGCGGCCGCTGCCGATGATGTCGAAGCCGCCCGTGTTGCGGTAGGCGTCGATGATGCCGCCGGTGAGTTCCATGTACTCGCCCTTGACCAGCCCGTCCGGCCCCTTGAGGAAGCCGAAGAGACGGCTGTCCTTGTTGAGCGATTTGATGCCGTCGAAGAGACCGGCGATCACGTTGTGTCCGCCGGGGGCCTGGCCGCCGGAGAGGATCACGCCGACGTTGAGCGCCGGGAAGGCCTTCTTTTCGCCCGCCGCGAAGGTGACTTCGGGACTGCCGAAGGTGCAGGGGAAGAGCGCCTTGACCGCTTCGACGTCGCCCGCCGCCGTGGTGGGCGCGCCTTCCTTTACCGTGACGATCGCGCCGTTGCGGAGCGCCGGCGGCAGTTTGGGCTGATAAGCGGCACGCGCCTGCTGAAGGGGAGAGATCCTGGCCATGATGAACACCTCGTATTTTATGGTTTTTCGTGTGGTTTTCCCGACTGTTCCGCGCCCATGCGGGCGCATGCTGTTTAAAATAACCGTATTTTACGTTTTTATCAAGTTGGACAAACGCTTTCGGCAGCGGTATATTGGATTTTCGACGGAAGAAAGGCGGCACAATGGAAGAAAACGGCAAAACCATCGAAGTCTGGCCGGGACCGATGGAGGGGGTGGCATCGGCGGCGTTCACGGCGGCGGCGAACTCGCTCCGCCTCGTTCCCCGCTGGATGACGCCCTTCATCCGGCTGTCGACGGCTCTGCCGGGCAAAAAGACGCTTCGGGAGTTCATGGAGCCCTTTTTCGAGGGCGGGGTGCCGGTCACGGCGCAGCTGATGGGGACGGACGCCGCGCTGATTTCCCGCTGTGCCGAGGCGTGTCTGGAACTCGGAGCGGTCGGCATAAACCTCAACTTCGGCTGTCCGAGCCGTCGGGTGGTCAACGGCGGGGCGGGCGGCGGTGCGCTGCGCGATCCCAAGCGCGCGGCGGAACTGCTCGCCCGGGTGGGGGAGGCGCTCCCCGGCGTGCCGCTGAGCGTCAAGATGCGCACCGGCTGGGAGAGCTTCGCCGAGTTCGACGAACTGGTCGCCGGATTGCGCGCGACCGGAGCGGCGCAGAAATTCTTCGTCCACCACCGGACGGTGAAGGAGATGTACCGCGACGTCCCCGACCGCGTGGAGCGCTTTCGTCACATCGGTTCCGCGTGCGGAGACGTGCCGCTGATCCTCAACGGCGACGTAGGGAGCGCCGAAGAGACGCGGGAGATCGTGAAAAGCACCGGAGCCGCCGGCGTGATGTGCGCGCGGCTCTGGATGCGCGATCCCTATCTTCTGCGCCGCATCGAGGGCGGCGGCGTGCCCGATCCGGAGACGGGGCGGGAATTGTTTTACGCCGAGCTGGTGCGTTCCGGCGTCGCGGGCGGAGCGCTGATCGAACTCGCCAAAATGCTCTTCGGCGCCGGACACCCGCGCTTTCTGAAACTCATCGGCCGGTGACGCGCCGTCCGAGCTTCATTTGCCGCCGTTTCGGGCTTTGAGGGCTTTGAAATAGTCTTCCGGGCCGATGCACTTCCACGCGCCGTCCACCTTCATGAAGAAAGCGAAATCCGTTTTGGTCTTGCCGTCGATCTTCCAAACGGCGGATACCACCGCCAGATCGCCGTCGATGCTTTCTTTCGTGATCTCGAATGTGAAGCGTGCGGATTTGGCTTCGATCCCGGCCAATTTGGCCTTGGCTTCCGCGTCTCCCGCCGCGGCGGCTTTTTGCCAGTACGCCATGCTTTTGGCCATCATCCGAATGAAATCCTTCTGACCGCCGTGCGACAGCGTCATGGCAGTTTCGTAGTCACGATCCTTGAAGGCCGCTTTGATGAACTTCTTCAGAACTTCGGACGGAGTGTCGGTTTTGACCGCGGCATTTTCCGCGAACGCGAGTACCGGCGCCAGCAGCAGTGCTAAAAACGCGGTTCGATATTTCATGTTCCGCCCTCCAGTTCGGATCATTTGGCGGCGGGCTGCTGCGCCTTGAACGCCGCCGCGGCGGTCTGCACCACGCTTGCGACGTTGCTCAGGTCGGCGGGCAGTATCATCGTGTTGTTCGTCTTGGCGAGCTTGCCGAATTCGGCGATGTACTGCTCCGCGAGCCGGAGATTCATCGCCTCCTTGCCGCCCGCCGTTTCGGATATGGCCTTGGCGATCTCGCGCAGACCGTCGGCGGTCGCCTGCGCGACCAGCCGGATCTCTTCGGCGTGGCCGGTCGCTTCGTTGATGCGTTTCTGGCGTTCGCCCTCCGACAGTTCGATGGCCTCCTGCTTGACGCCCTCGGCGCGGTTGATGCGCGCCTGACGTTCGCCTTCTGATTCGGCGATGTTGGCGCGCTTTTCGCGCTCCGCGCGCATCTGCTTTTCCATCGCGTCGAGGACGGAGGCGGGGGGCTTGATGGTCTTGATCTCGTAGCGCGTCACCTTGACGCCCCACGGATCGGAGGCCTTGTCCACCTCGGCGCAGATCGCGGTGTTGATCGCGACGCGCTCCTCGAAGGTGCGGTCGAGCTCCAGTTTGCCGACCTCGGAGCGCAGCGTCGTCTGCGCCAGCTGCGAGCACGCGAAAAGGTAGTCGTGGATGCCGTAGGAGGCTTTGACGGGATCGATCACCTGCAAATAGAGCAGTCCGTCGACTTCGACGATGATGTTGTCGCGCGTCACGCATTGCTGGGGCGGCACGTCGATGGCGACTTCCTTGAGGTCGCGGCAGTAGGCGACGCGGTCGATGAACGGGAAGAGTATGTGCATGCCGGCGCCGAGCGTTTCGCGGTAGCGGCCCAGCCGCTCGACCAGAAACGCCTGTTTCTGCGGCACGATGCGGATGCTTTTGGCGAGGATCACCAGCACCAAGACTACGATCACGGCGGCGAGAATCATCATTTGCATTTCGAAAACCTTTCCCGTTTTATGATGAGGTCAAGAGAAAAAAGTCATTTCAGATACAGCGTGAGATTGCGGCGTTCGCGGATCTTCGCGCGTTCGCCGACGGCGAGATTGCGGTCGGCCCGCGCCGTCCACTGGGCGCCGCGGAATTCGACCTTGCCGGGGGCGTCCGGGGAGATCGCTTCGGTCACGACCGCCTCGGAGCCGACGACGTCGTCGTTTTCGATGTCCGAGCGGTCGACCTTGACGACGCCGCGGAAACTCTTCGGCATGAAGCGGCGGCAGAGCAGGAGAAACAGTACGCTCAACACGGCGAACAATACCAGCGCCAGCGTGAACGGCATATCCGGGAAGAGCAGCGCGGCGATGCCGGTCAGGATCGCGCCGATGCCGAAGAAGCAGATGAACACTCCGGGCACGATGAACTCCGCCAGTATCAGCGATCCGCCGGCGATCATCCACCACCACCAGCAATAATAGTCAAGGAACATAATCGGGCCTCCCGTGTCAGGCGATGTCTTGTCCAACAATACCATGCCGAAGCGCATTTTGCAAACCGATCCGGCGGAGTTTTTTCTTTTTGGTCCGCCTTTTGCCGTATCTGCCGCCGCGTCGGCTTGCGCGGCTCACACCGGGAGCGAAAGATTTTTCGGCGCGCGGGACGCCGTTTTTTTCCGAACGGCGGGCGGGACGGGGCTTTCAATTTTTCCCCGCTTATGCTATATTGTCGACGAAGAGCGAATATCGGTGCTTTTTGAGGGATCGAAATGAAAAAAGAGCGTAAGAAACATCTGCGGCGGTTGCGCGACCGCTCCGAAAGGCGGCGCGAAGCCCGCCGCCGCGACACTCTGGAAGGCGTGTTGAGCATGGCCCCGGGCGGTTACGGTTTCGTCAGAACGGTCGACGCGTCCGGTTCCGAATCCGAGGTCTTCGTCCCCGCCAAGTTCGTCAACGGCGCGCTGGACAAGGACCGCGTCGCTTTGGAGATCATGCCGCCGCGTCCCGGCCACCCCGAGGACTCCGCGCGCGGCCCCGTCGGGCGCGTGACGCAGATTTTGGAGCGCACCCGCGACGAACTGGTGGGCGAAGTTCTGCCCGGCGGCGTGGTGCGTCCGCTGAATCCGCGCCTGCCCGAAAGCGTCCGCATGCTCGGCTACCGCAAGGGTGCGAAGGTCGGCGACTGGGTGCGGCTGAGCCTCAAGACCGACCGCGGCGAACCCAACGGTTCGGTGCGGCAGGTGCTGGGGCGCGCGGGCGAGATCGCCGCCGACCTCGACGCCGTGGCGGCGGAGTTCGAACTCGCGCCGCGGTACGGCGAAGCCGACGATCAGGCCGCGCTCGCCATCGTGCCGCGCGAGATCGAACGCAGGGAGTATCCCGGACTCACGGTCGTGACCATCGATCCGACGGACGCCAAGGACTTCGACGACGCGCTTTCCGTCACTCCCGGCGAGCGTCCGGGCACGTACGAGGTCGGCATCCACATCTCCGACGTCGCCGCGTACATCGAGCCGCGGTCGCACTTCGACGAGGCGGCGGCGAAGCGGGGCTTCAGCTGCTATCTGCCGGGGCGGACGCTGCCGATGCTGCCGCCCTCGCTCACCGCGAAGATCAGCCTCAAGGCCGACCGGCCGAGTCTGGCGCATTCGCATTTCATCACCGTCGACGCGAATACCGGAGCGATCCTCGACAGCCGGCGCGAGCACACGGTCGTCACCGTGTCGCGGCGGCTCGACTACGACGCGGTCCAGAAGTTCCACGACACCGGCGTCGCGCCCGCGGAGTGGAGCGGGGATGAGACCGAGGCGATCAGGACCTTGCTCGACCTTTCCGGGGCGATGCGCCGCCACCGGATGGAGACGGAGCAGTTCATCGAACTGCCGCTCCCCGAGATCCGCGTGCTCTGCGACGAGACGACCAACAAGATCGAAGGGCTGGTGCGCCGGTTTTCGCGCGAGGCGGACAATCTGGTCGAGGAGTTCATGCTCGCCGCCAACAGCGCCGTCGGGGAGGAACTGATAAACTCCGGCGTCGCCGGGATTTTCCGTATCCACCCCGAACCGGCGCCCGAAAAGACGCTGGAATTTTCCGAACTCATGGACGAGGCGTTTCACCTCTATCCCGGCAACATCGCCGACCGCAAGGGGTGCAACAAGTTCATTTCCTCCTTGCCCGACGATCCGCGGCGCCCGGTGATATTGAGTCATCTGCTCCGTGCGCTGCCCCGCGCCGGATACGCCGCGCAGGCGCAGCTGCACTTCGCGCTCGGCAAGACGCGCTACTGCCACTTCACCAGCCCGATCCGGCGCTACTCGGATCTGCTGGTCCACCAGCAGCTTTGGAACTACGACTGCCACAAGCGCACCCGGTCGTGGCGGTCGCTCGAACGCGCGGCGGCGCAGCTTACGGAGCAGGAGGAGCGCAACGACAACGCCTACTACGCCGCCAACGACCGGCTCAAGCTGCGCTATCTGGAAGAACAGCTCGACGGCGGCGCGGAAAACTTCTACGAGGGCGTGATCGTCAAGGTGCTGAACGCCGGACTTCAGGTCGACATCGGCGAACTGGGGCTGTACGGCTTCGTGCCGATGGAGCAGCTGCGGGGCGGAGCCTTCCGCCACGGCCGCCGCGCCGTCGCGGAGCGCGGGGAGGGCAGCTACAAGCCCGGCGACTACATCTATTTGAGACTCGCCCGGATCGACTTCGCGCGCGGAAGCGCGATCTTCGCCCCGGCGGGAAAATAAGAGGAGAGATCGAAATGTCGAAAATGATCCTTGCCGCAATTCTGGCGTTTTGCGCCGCTGCCGTTTTCGCCGCCGAGCCGACGGCTTCGCACCGCGCGGCGGCGGTCGAATTTCTGGAAGCCAAGGGGACGCCGCAGCTTCTGGAGCGCACCTGCCGCACCATATTGACGAAGCAGATCGCCATCCAGCCGCAACTGGCGGAGCATCGGGAAAAACTTCTGGCGTTCTACCGCCGCGCCCTCGGCTTCGAGGCGCTCAAGGACGACTTGGCGGCGATCTACGCCCGGGAATACACCGAAGACGAACTGCGGGAACTTATCCGCTTTTACCGTTCGCCCGTGGGCAGGAAATCCGTCGCCGTGGAGGAAACGCTCGTCCCCGAGTTCGCCTCTCTGCTGGAACGCAAGATCGGCGAGGCGGCCGCCGCGATGCAGCAGGGCAAGTAACCCCCGAGTCAGGCGGTCGCGGCGGAGCGGTCCGTCCTGCCCACTTCGGCAAGCGGCAGATCGTCGGGACATTTGAGCAGGGCCCGGTGCAGTTTTTCCTCCGCGTCCGAGAGGGCGGCTTCGGCTTCGCGCAAAGCGCCCGGTATCTCGTCGTCGCCGCAGGCGTCCAGTCTTTGCAGGCACTCCGCGATCGTCAGCGAGGGGGGCAACAGCGGCACATAGGCGCGGCCCTCCGCCGTGTCCTCGACGCGGCAGACCACCCCGGCGTCCGCCAGCGCCCCCAGATCGCGTTCGACGAACACCATCGGCAGCGCCAGCGCCCCGACCAGCTCGTCGAATCCGGAAGCCCCGTCGCCCGAGTAGAACTTGGCGTATATCCGGCGCGCCACCGCCAGTTGCCGGAAACGGCGGCACCGCTGGCTGTCGCCCTCCGAACCCTTCGGGAAATCGAACATCCCCGTGTCGACGTTCTGTATGACGAATCCGAGTTCCGCCCCGAACAGCGCGATCTCCCACGACCACCGCAGCCATACCATGAACAAGGGCAGCGCGGCGAAACTGCCGTACACCCGGTTGTAGGTGTAGATCGACTTCTGGAGCATGACGAAGAGATCCTGAAGCAGCTGGAAGCAGATGCCCGCCGTGATCCCCGCCACCAGCGCCGGGACCAGCCGCACCCGGGTGGTCGGCGCGAGCAGATAGATCAGGAAGAAGATCAGCGACGCCAGCACCGGCGGCATGACGCGGGTGAACATGAATCCCGTCACGGTGTTCTGCGATGCCAGCGTCCGCAGGAACACCCCGGCGCTGCTCACCATCACCATCAGCATCGGGATCACCACCAGACACGCGATGTAGTTGCTGTACCGGTGCAGAAGATTCCGGCGGGGCGGCAAACCCCACACCGCGTTTAACGACCGCTCGATGTTGGTCGACAGCCCGATCACTGCGAAGAACAGCGCCGCCACGCCCACCCCGGCGACCACGCCGCCTCGCGCCTGTTTGAGCGTCGTGTCGGCGAAGTTGCAGACATAGTCCAACAGCTCCCGGTGATGGCTCAGATTTTCGGTCAGCGACGCCCGCAGTTTGGTGTCCATGTCGAAGCCCTTGGCGATGCCGAAGAGCAGCGCCAGCATCGGCACGATGGCGAACAGCGTGTAATAGGTCAGCGCCACCGCCGACCGGCTGTATTCGCCTTCGCGGAAGCGCACGACGCAGATGTGGAGGATATGTACGATCCTGCCGATGAAACTCTTTTTGACCGTATTCTGGAATTTTTCGATCAGGCCGGCGTTCATTTTTAACCTCCGAGGTCAGGCGTTTTTCTTGCTCCACGAATCCTTGAGCGACACCGTCCGGTTGAAGACCGGTCTGCCGGGTGCGGAGTCGGCGTCCTTGGCGTAGTAGCCGAGGCGCTCGAACTGGATCACGCTGCCGACGGCGAGTTCCGCCGCCGCCGGTTCGACGAATCCGGCGACGATCTTGAGCGAATCCGGATCGAGCTGCGTCAGGAAGTCCGCGCCGTCCGCGCCGGGCTGTTCGACGCTGAAGAGCCGGTCGAAGAGCCGCAGCTCCGCCGGTACCGCCGTGGCCGCGTTGAGCCAGTGGATCGTGCCCTTGACCTTGCGCCCGTCCGGCGAAGTGCCGCCGCGGCTTTCGGGATCGTAGGTGCACTTGAGCTCGACGACTTCGCCCTTTTCGTCGCGGACGAAGTCCACGCACTTGATGTAGTAGCCGTAGCGGAGCCGCACTTCCTTATCCGGCGCGAGGCGGAAATACCCCTTGACCGGTTCGGCCATGAAGTCGCTCTTTTCGATCCACAAGACGGGGCCGAATTCGAGTTTGCGGCCGCCGGCGGCGGGATCTTCCGGATTGTTGCGCGCTTCGAGCGGTTCGACGCCCTCCGCGGGGTAGTTGACGATCGTGACCTTGAGCGGATTCTGCACCGCCATGAAGCGCGGAGCCGTCGCGTTGAGTTCTTCGCGGACGCAGTGCTCCAAAAGCGCCACGTCGGTCAGACCGTCGAATTTGGTCACGCCGACCGTCCGGCAGAATTTGCGGATCGCCGCCGCCGGGACTCCGCGCCGCCGCAGACCGCAGATCGTCGGCATCCGGGGATCGTCCCAGCCGGAAACGTAATTTTCCTTGACCAGCTGCAGCAGTTTGCGCTTGCTCATCACCGTGTTGGTGAGGTTCAGGCGCGAAAATTCGATCTGGCGCGGCGGGTTCTCGAAATCGAGGGCGGCGAGCACCCAGTCGTAGAGCGGGCGGTGGATCTCGAACTCCAGCGTGCAGAGCGAGTAGACCACTCCCTCGAAGGCGTCTTCCAGCGGGTGCGCGAAGTCGTACATAGGATAAATGCACCACTTGTCGCCGTGGCGGAAGTGGTGGGCGCGCTTGATCCGGTAGATCACGGGATCGCGCATATTGATGTTGGGAGAATTCATGTCGATCCGCGCCCTGAGCACCATCGCGCCGTCCTCGAACTCACCGGCGCGCATCCGGCGGAACAAATCGAGGTTTTCCTCGATCGTCCGCGCGCGTCCCGGCGAGTCCTTGCCCGGGGTGTTCAAGGTGCCGAGATACTCCTTCCACGCCTCGGGCGAGAGGTCGCAGACGTAGGCGAGCCCCTTTCGGATCAGCTTTTCGGCGCACTCGTACATCCGGTCGAAGTAATCGCTCGCGTAGAAGATGTTGGCCGGTTCAAAGCCCATCCAGCGCACGTCGGCGATGATCGAGTCGACGTATTCGGTATCCTCCTTGGCGGGGTTGGTGTCGTCGAAGCGCAGATTGCACTTGCCGCCGTTTTCCTCGGCGATGCCGAAGTCGAGGCAGAACGCCTTGGCGTGCCCGATGTGCAGATAGCCGTTCGGCTCGGGCGGGAAACGGGTGATTATGGATTTCGGATCGCGTCCGGCGGCGATGTCGGCGGCGACGATCTCGCGGATGAAATCGGCGGGACGTTCGAGTTCGGGCATGATATTTCAGCTCCTCAAAGTGTTCGCATACCAAAAAACATACAACATGGAGTTAATATACAGCCGGGGTGTTTGATTTTCCACCTGACGGGGATATATTATCGGCGGCGGATCGAATCCGCCGGAGTCGTCCACCATATTCAGATACGGAGTCTCTGCCCGTCATGAAAGAAAATGTTCAGCTTTGGCCGCGTCCGGTCGAAGGCGATTTCCAGCCTTTCCTCGAAATGTCCATCCTCGATCATCCGCGCTCGAAAAACGCCGGACTGGTGCTGGTGCTGCCCGGCGGCGGATATCACGACCGCGCCCCGTACGAAGGCGTTCCCGTCGCCGAGAAGTTCAACGAGCTCGGCTGGCACGCCGCGACTCTGGAGTACCGCGTTTCCCCGAGCGTCTTCCCGGCGCCCCAGCAGGATGCGCTCCGCGCCTTGAAGCTGATCCGCAGCCGCGCCGCCGAATGGGGATTGAACAAAAACAATATCGCGATCCTCGGCTTTTCGGCGGGCGGGCATCTCGCCGCGTGCACCGGGACAATCTGGAAGGAGATCGACGCCGCCGCCGGGGACGCCGCCGACCGCGAGTCCGCCCGCCCCGACGCGATGATCCTCTGCTACCCCGTGATCTACCTCACGCACGGCCATGTCGGCAGCGGCAGACGGCTGCTCGGCACCGACACGCCGACGCAGGAAGAGCTCGCTCCGCTCGACCTCGACAGGCGCGTCACGGCGGAAACGCCGCCCGCGTTCCTGTGGCACACGGCGACCGACCAGACGGTGGACGTCGGCAATTCGCTCGCCTTTGCGGAGTCGATGTGGAAGGCCGGCAACACCACCGAGCTCCACGTCTACCCCTCCGGCAAACACGGCCTCGGCCTGGGCAACCGCAGCGACGAGCACCCGGAAGTGCGTTCGTGGCCTCAACTCGCCTCGGAGTTTCTGAAAACCGTCGGCTTCACCCCGGCGCAATAGACTGGTCGCTCAAAACCGCGACTTGTGGAGCAAATACGGCGGCGGCGTTCCGCACACGGTCGTGCTCTCGCCCGACGGGAAGGTCCTCGGCAGAATATCCGGGGGCCCGAAGAACCCCAAGGACTACCTCGGGAAACTGCGGGGCATCCTGAAAGGCTCCGCCGAATAGGAGTTTTTTTCATGCCGGCGGGGTTGAAAAAACGCCCCGGCGTGTTAATGTAAGAAGCGTCGGCATCGTCGACGCGAAAACCTAAGACAGGGAGAAGAAAGATGAAAAAACTGCTGCTCTCATTGTTCGGCGCCTGCTGCGGAGCTTCGCTCTTCGCCGCGGTCGGCAGCACCACTCCGCAGGGCTGGTACGACGACTTCGCCGAGGCGCAGAAGGCGTCGGAAAAGTCCGGTCGCCCGATACTGGCGCTCTTCACCGGCTCCGACTGGTGCCCGTACTGCGTCAAGCTCAAGAAGGACGTTCTGGACACGCCGGCGTTCAAGGAGTTCGCCAAGGACAACGTGATATTGTTTTTCGCCGACTTCCCCGAAGAGGCGAAACTGCCGGGCGGATTGCGCATCCAGAATGAAAAGCTCGCCAAAAAGTACGGCATCGACGGCTTCCCGACCACGGTCATCATCGCCCCGAACGGCAATGAGCTGGGGCGCATCGGCGGATACGCCCCCGACTATCTGAAGCGGGTGAGCAAGTTCCTCGAAAAGCGCTGAATTTTTCTTGATGTCGCGGCGGCGGGGCGAATCGCTTCGCCGCCGTTTTTTGTTTTTACGCCGTTCGGACGGGTTGCCAACGGCGCCGCGGTACGATATATTATAAGCCGTAAAATCGGAACACTTATTTCGAGGAGACACCTATGGCTCGGAATTGGAAAAAGGGGGCGCTCCACACCCACACATTGTGGTCGGACGGACGCTGTTTGCCGGAGTCGGTCCTGAAGACCTACCGCGACCGCGGCTTCGACTTCGTCTGCCTCTCGGATCACAACGTCTTCCCGGAGCGCGAAAACATGTTTCTCCCCGTCGCCCCGGAGGAAGGTCCGTGGCCGCCGATGGCGTCGCGCGCCGAACTCAAGAGGGCGCAGGAGGCGCTGCCCGGTTCGATAATCACCGAAAAGATCGCCGTCCGCCGCTTCGTCAAGCTCAAGACCTACGCCGAACTGCGGCGCGAGTTCGAGGAGCCGGGCAAGTTCCTCGTCGTCCCCGGCGAGGAGATCACGCTGATGCTCGAACCTTACCCCTGCGGCAATGACCGCGCCCGCGCCGACTATCACATCAACGTCTTCAATCTGCCGTGCGATCTGCCGATCCTCCACGGCAAGGACGCCCGCGAAGCACTGGCGCTCAATCTGCGCTCCTACGAAGAGGCGTCGGCGAAGTATCCGCACCCCTCGTTCGCCATGCTCAACCACCCGTTCTGGCGCTTCTGGGACATCGATCCGCGCCTCTTGGTCGAATTCGGCGAGTTCCGCCACTTCGAAGTCTGCAACAACGACGCCGACGCCGACACCCCGCCGGACGGGCTCTTCACGGTCGAACAGTTCTGGGACTTCGTCCTCGCCCACCGGCTGGTCCAAGGCAAGCCGCTGCTTTACGCCACGGCGACCGACGACCTCCACTTCTGCGATCCGGAGCGCATCGACGGTTACGCCGGGTGCGAACTCGGCTGGGTGATGGTCGACGTGCCGGGCGAATTCACCGCCGACGCCGTCGTCGAAGCGATGGACAAGGGCGACTACTACCCCACGACCGGAGTGTTGCTCGAAGACGTGACCTTCGACCGCGCGACCGGCACGCTCCGCGTCGAAGTTCAGGCGGAAGCGGGCGTGAACTACCGCGTCGAATTCGTCGCCACCAAACGCGGCTTCGACCGCGCGATCATCGAGAAGGAGTACCCGCACGAGGGGCGCTACACCCGAATATTGCCCGTCATCAACGACACCGTCGGGCGGGTGGTCTCGACCGTCGACGGCGCCGAGGCAAGCTACACCATGGCCCCCGACGACCTCTACGTCCGCGCGATAATCAAAAGCGACCAGCCCGCCAAGGTCGGCCGCTGCTTCTACCCCAAAACTCTCCAGGCCTGGACTCAGCCCTTCACCCGGTGACGCGAAAGATCGGCAGGTAAAGGGCGCGCAGTACGCGATCGTCTGTCGCGTGTACCATGCGTCCGGGGGGCTCCGCGCCCCCCGGTCCCCCTGCGGCAGGGCTCGCCCTGCACCTGCTTCGGACGGCTGTGCCGTCCTCGCTCGGGCGGAGAACGGTGTGCCGCATTATATGGCGGCTGTTACTTCTTTCGTCGCCGGCAACACTAAAGACGCATTTTTTTGTCCGATGCGACTCCTGTCGCTCGACTCCGGGCGGCTGTTTTCCGCAAAGATCGCTTTCCGCGACACGCCGTGTGTGACTCTCCCAAGCGGGCGATTTTGCGGAACCTTTTCCGCCGCCCCTGCGCGAACTTTTATGTCCGCGCAGGTCTTCGCTCGGTCGCGCCCCGCAAGGGGTTGCGCACCCCTTGACCTGCGGCAGGGCTCGCCCTGCACCTGCCCGGCTCCGCCTTTTACGGCGAAGCCGGGCTTATGCTTTTCGCGCCGGGGTGCAGTAGAAACACTATCGGCGCAAACTGGTGTTCGTCTGCGGTCGGGAGCGTACGGTAAAATGGTCTGCCGACAAATCAATACGGGTAACGGGGCCCATAGCAAAGACCAGCTCCCTGATTCGCCAGAAAAGGCGGAGCA
>Ga0310696_10000708_pt1 | contig 50423 bp, 35 predicted proteins | sample AusTroGonzalo_MG_4_FD_203885 | JGI IMG/M metagenome (GOLD analysis project Ga0310696, IMG submission 203885) | Bovine rumen microbial communities from tropical cattle in Woodstock, Queensland, Australia - Gonzalo_02 (v2) (version 2) | ecosystem: Host-associated > Mammals > Digestive system >...
ACGTGCAAAACCAAAACGCTAATATGGATGAGCATTCTTTTGGTGGGCGTATGGGAGAAGCTCGTAACGAACTTATGAAAGATTATGCTTTAAATTATTGCGTTAGTAAACAAACACGAGACAACCACATTAATAACGAAGTGTACATCCATGATTTAGATAGCTATGCAGTAGGAGAACATAATTGTTTAACTATTCCTTTTGACGATTTATTAGCAAAAGGTTTTAATACTAGACAAACTGATGTTAGACCTGCTCGTTCAATCAATACAGCATTCCAATTAGTTGCTGTAATATTCCAATTACAATCATTACAACAATTTGGTGGAGTTAGTGCTTCACATTTAGATTGGACTATGGTACCTTATGTAAGATTATCATTTTTCAAACATTGGAGAGATGGGCATAAATATATCTTACACGATGAAAATGCTGACAATTTAGTATTTTTTGAAGACAAATCAATCACAGATGATTACTACAAAGACGGTGCATACGAATATGCCATGGCATTAACTGAAAGAGAATTAATGCAAGCAGTTCAAGGTATGTATCATAACTTAAATACGCTACAATCTCGTAGTGGAAACCAATTACCTTTTACAAGTATTAATTATGGTACTTGCACTTTACCAGAAGGTAGAATGGTAACTAAAGCATTATTAGAAGGTTCTATTGAAGGAGTTGGTAAAGTTAGAAAAACTCCTATATTCCCATGTGGAATATTCCAATGTATGAAAGGAGTTAATAGAGCACCTGGAGACCCTAATTACGACTTATTCCAATTAGCATTACGCTCAACAGCACAAAGATTATATCCAAACTATGTAAATGTAGATTGGAGTGTTAATGCTGGATATGATAGAAACGACCCTAAAACTTATGTTTCAACAATGGGATGTCGTACATATAATGGAGCTGATATCAATGCAGAGCCAGGTACAAATCCACAAACAAAAGACGGTCGTGGCAATATAGCCCCTACAACTATTATTATGCCTACATTAGCAATGGAAGCAGATAGAGATGTAGAAAAGTTTATGGAATTATTAGACCAAAAAATTCACGAAGCGAAAGATAGCTTAGTAGAAAGATACAAGCATGTTATTAGTCAAGACCCAAGCTCAGCAAAATTTATGTATGAGAATGGTTTAATCTTAGGCTATGATGGTAAAACAGTAGAGAGTGCCATGAAACATGGTACGCTTGTTATCGGTCAATTAGGTTTAGCCGAAACTTTACAAATACTAATAGGCAAAGACCATACAACACCTGAAGGTATGGAATTAGCAAAAAGAATAGAACAATTATTTAAAGATAGATGTGCAGAGTTTAAAAAGGACTTACATCTAAATATAGGTGTTTATTATACACCGGCTGAAAACTTATGCTATACAGCAATGAAAAAGTTTAAAAAGAAATATGGAGAAATCCCTAATGTAAGTGATAGAGAATACTTCACTAATTCTATACATGTACCAGTTTGGAAACAAATGAACCCATTTGAAAAAATTGATATTGAAAGTCAATTAACTGGTTATAGTAATGCAGGATGTATTACTTATGTTGAATTAGATAGTGGAGCAAAAAATAATTTAGAGGCATTAGAAGCATTAGTAAATTATGCTATGGATAAAGATATCCCTTATTTTGCTATTAATGTTCCTAATGATACTTGTTTAGATTGTGGTTATACAGACGAATTCAATGACGAATGCCCAATGTGTCATAGTCATAATATACAACAATTACGCCGTGTAACAGGCTATCTTACAGGAGATTATAAAACTGCGTTTAACTATGGTAAACAAAAAGAAACGGAAGATAGATTTAAACATTCACAGTTGTTAGAGGATTGAAACGATGAGATATAATAAAGTAGTAAAATTTGAAATCACAAATGGAAAAGGAATTGGAGTATCCTTATTTACTCAAGGATGCCCATTCCATTGTCCTGGATGTTTCAACCCAGAAACTTGGGACCCCGAAAAGGGTAAAATGTGAACTCCAGGAGTAGAAAGTTTATTCTTAAAGGCAATATCACCATTTTACATTACAAGAGTAAGCTTCTTAGGAGGAGAACCATTAATTGATATTAACCTTCCTGATTTATTAAGAGTGGTTAAAAAAATAAAAGAGGAATATCCAAACAAAAAGATTTGGTTTTATAGTGGTAATACTTATGAAAATATGACAAAAGAACAATTAGAGGTTTTATCATACGCTGATTATTTGGTGGATGGACCTTTCCGATTAGAAGAAAGAGATTTAACCTTACCTTTTAGAGGGTCAAGTAATCAACGCATTATAGATTTACAAGCAACCAGAGAAGAAGGAGGTATAGTCTTATATGAATAATATAGTTGATATACTAAAAGTAGTTTTTCCTGCCCTTATGGTAACAGGAGCTGCTGGTAGTTTAATAGTAAATATTTGTACGAAAGGAGATTGGCCAGTATCATTACAATGGTTAGGTGCCGCTCTATTGTACACTGCACTATTATTTAGAAATAAATAGTAGTAGGAGGACTAATCATGGACGATGAGGAAAGGGTAAAAAGAAAACAATTATGTGATAAAATTTATTACATGGCTAGAAAGAATAAAAGTTTTCTTGACATATGTCAGAGCCTAGGACTTAAGGACTATGAAGTCGCTGGTCTTATATCTCTGATGGCTCAAGAGGGGTATAATATAGAGTTTAATAATGGGGAAGTATTAGTGCTTAAATCCCCTAGAAAAAGACAGGACGTCTATGAGGTTCCTTATAATTTGGGACACTTAAGATTATTATTAATCAGCGATACACATCTTTGTAGCAAATATGACCGTCTAGATATTTTACGATATTTATATGATAAGGCTGAACGGGATGGGGTAAAGCACGTTCTTCATTCAGGAGATTTTACTGATGGCCGTTCAACTAGACCAGAACAAATCTATGAATTAAGAGAACCTTCCTATGAAGGACAAGTTCAATATTGCGTAGAGAAATATCCAAAATTTAGTGGTAAAACTTATGTAATTCAAGGTAACCACGATGATTGGTGGTATAAATCTACAGGTAGTGAAATAGTTAAATCTATCGCTTACAAAAGAGATGATTTAGCTTACTTGGGTCCGGATGTCGCTGATTTAAAAATAGGTAAATTAAAAATAAGATTATTCCACGGTTTGGGTGGAGGAGCTTATGCTAAATCTTATAAATTGCAAAAGTATTTAGATACAATACCTATGGAAGAAAGACCTGACATTTTACAAACCGGGCACATACATCAATCATTCTATATGAAACAAGATAATACGCACTGTTTCCAAACAAGTTGTTTAGAAGACCAGACGCCATATTGCAGAGCAATGGGGTTGGCTAATGATAAATCTTGTTGGTGAGTTGATGTAGATTTTGATAATAATGGGCATATATATAATATTAGCCCAGAGCTAGAAACTTTTGGAGATAAAAAACTTTCATTAAGAAGAAAAAAATAGGGTTGTCACACTTGACAACCCCTTATTTTTTTGGTATAATATATTTATAAAGAAAAATGGATATATAGGAGGATAATATGACAAAGAAAGAATTAGAAGACTTTATAATTGAGGCAGCTTGTATTTCTTTTGAAGGAGAAGCTCGCAATTTCTGTGATTACTTTAAGATAGATTATATCAACGTAACATACGAAATAAAAGATGGAAAAGGTTATATTTATTTTAATGACCACGATGAAAAGACATTAGTTAAAGAACTTGATTATAAGGGTGCTATTTGTGCTTGGAAGTGGGGTATTAAAGAATTAGGTAATATGTATGATGCCGTAATTGAAAAATATAAATTAGTAGGTGGCGAAGATAATGCCTAAAAAATTTAAAGACGCATGTGATGAATGCGGTCATTTCGATTTTTGTAAAGGGTATGATGGAAAAGTATTATGCCCCGAATGTATAAATAAAAAGGAGGAAAATAAAAATGGAAATGGAAATGGGAATAATGATTAAAAAATTATTTGATGATGCAGTTGTACCTACAAAAGGTAGCGAATATGCAGCTGGATATGATTTATATGCTCATCTAAGAGAAAACGAAATAGTAATAATTAAACCTCATGAAACAGCAAAGATAGGAACTGGTATAGCGGTAAAACCTCCAAAAGGAACTTTTGGTGCAGTATTTGCTCGTAGTGGTTTAGCAACTAAGCAAGGTTTAAGACCAGCAAACTGCGTCGGAGTTTGTGATTATGATTACCGTGGAGAATATATAGTTGCTCTACATAATGATAGCGAAGAAGATAGAACCATCGCAAATGGAGACCGCATTGCTCAATTAGTATTTATTCCTTATCAAACAGGAGATTTAGTTGTTGTAGATGAATTAGATGAAACAGAAAGAGGAGCTGATGGATTCGGCTCAACTGGTAAATAGTATGAGTTTTATAACTAATCATTTAGCAACCCAAGTAGCTCTTCAAACAACTCAGATGATGTTACATCAAAGCCACCGAAGACAAATGGAAGAAAATGAGCGTAGAAGAAAACAACAACAAGAAGAAGAGGAGCAAAAAAAACAAGAAGAAAAGGAGTATGTTCCTAAACACGCTAAAAAAGAAGATTTAGAAAAGGAACAAGTATCAATGTAATGAGTAAATTATATTTTAGATATGGAGCCATGAATAGCGGCAAAACTGCCGCTCTTCTACAAGTGGCTCATAATTATGAAGAAAAAGGAATGAAAGTGGTTGTAATAAAGCCTTCTATTGATACCAAGGGCGACGACAAAGTAACCAGTCGTTTAGGTATTGAAAGAAAGGTTGATGTAATACTAGCACCAGAAGAAGGGATTATGGAACATATGGTTTTAAATAAACCAGATGCCATCATTGTGGATGAAGCACAATTCCTTACATTCGACCAGGTCGATGAATTATATGCAATAACAAAAACTTTTGACGTTCCAGTTTTAGCCTATGGACTAAGATGTGATTTCCAAATGAAAGGCTTCCCTGGAGCTTCTAGATTATTAGAGTTAGCCGATGATATAGAAGAACTTAAAACAATTTGTGCTTGCGGGAAAAAGGCAACTCAAAATTTAAGATTAATAAATGGAGAACCAACTTTTGAGGGTTCCCAAGTAGCAATAGACGGTACAGATAACATTACTTATGATAGTGTTTGTGGAGAATGTTATTTGAGATTAAGGAGACAACATGGGTAAATATAATACGGAAGTAAAAATAACTGATTTTAATGTTGATTGAAAAAAGATAAAATCAGCTTGTATGACTACTATATCTAAAGAGGGAGGAGATAAAGAACCCTCACACGAATGGAAAAGAAAATTATTGCTTTGTGAGCATAGCCCCATTCGCCGTGGCGTTATAAGTTGGAAGTGGCCTCAAATACCTTATGCTATTTCTACACATTTTGCAAGACACCATGAGGGATGCGAAAAATTTGTAGGAACAGAAAGAACTGACAGAACTGGAGTAGATAGAGAAACTCGTTCTCAGATGAATTATGTTCCTATGGAAATGGACGCAAATTTACAAGCCATAATAAATATATCCTACAAAAGATTATGCACGAGTGCTGACCCCACTACAAGACAATATTGGTTATCAGTATTGTTGGCAATTAGAGAATATGATGAAGATATATTTTATGCTTGTGTACCACAATGTATTAGATGTGGTGGATGCCCCGAATATACCAATTGTGGTTTTTATGATAAATTTGCCGAAGGGTTAACAAAAGAACAACTTACTGATGTACATCAAAGATACGATGCTTACAACGATTATCGTGTTAGAGTTCTTTCATTAAAAAAATAAAAAAATTAAAAGTAAAAACCTAATTTAAAAGCTCGTTTTACTGGCGTATTTCGCTAAAAATATATTTTTAATATAAATATATTAAAAAAGAAAAAAGACGCTTAAAACGAGCTTTAAATGGTTTTAAAGGAGGTAAACATGATATACTTAATAACTGGTAGCGGATATCTTGCCACTCACTTAATTAAAGAATTGTTAAAATCAGACGAAGTGGAAAAAATAAAAGTATTTTCTAGAGCAGAAAAAGGCCAATGAGAATTAACTAAAAAATTCAAAGATAAACGAATAGATTTAATTATTGGTGACATAAGAGATGCTCAAGCTATTAATGAAGCTATGAAAGATGTCGATTACTGTATTCATACTGGTGCTATTAAAAGAATAGAAGTAGCAGAAAAACAACCTATGGAAGCAATTAAAACTAATGTAGTAGGAAGCATGAATGTAATTAATGCTTGCATAGCGAATGGAGTTAAAAAACTTATTCTTATTTCAACTGATAAAGCAACTTCTGCTACAACTTGTTACGGTAGTACAAAATTCTTAATGGAGTGTATGGGTTATGCTAACGAGAGTGAAACGGCAATTATCAGTACAAGATATGGCAATGTGTTCGGCTCAACCGGCAGTGTTGTTCCTATATTTGACAATCTGGTTAAAAAAGGAGAGCCTTTAACAGTTCGTAATGGAGAAATGACCCGCTTCTTTATGCCAGTGGATAAATGTGTTAACATAGTTATGGACGCATTAAAAGACGGTAAAAATGGAGAACTATGGGTTTATGAAAGTAAATCTTGTACTATCCAAGAATTGGCAGATGCCTTTAGTGACAACCAAATCGTTACTGGAACAGAAAATATAGAAAAGAATGATGAAGCTCTTATTACCATGAATGAGCTAAATCATAGTAAAAAATATAAAGACTACTTTATTATTCGTAAAGATTATGAAAGTGAAGTTGAATATACTGAACCATTAACAAGCTATACAGCACAAAGATTAACGCAAGACGAAATAAGACAAATGATAGAGGATTGGAGAGCAAATGAAAATTAAATTATATTCTCTCTATCCTCGTTTTAATGATTTTCAATTACCCAAATATATTGAATGGTCAAATGACGGGAAAATTGAAGCATATCAAGATTCGTTTATATCATTAGGTATACAAAATAAAAATAATGGTAAAAAGAAAATTGCCATTATTACTGAGCCTAGATGTGTTTGAGATTTATTTTATAAAACCGATTTAAGTGATTTATTAAAAGAAAACCAAGATGTGTTTGAATATATATTTACTTATGACCCCGTCATTTTAAAACTTTCTAATGCAAAACCCACACCTTTCGCAGGAGTTTGGGACACAAATGATTTATCAAAAACAAAAGATATATCAATGTGCTGTTCAAACAAATCAATGTGTGAAGGTCATTTATTAAGAAAAAAAGTTGCAGATAAATTAAAAGACAAAGTAGATGTTTTAGGTGATTACCTAGGACCTACAAGAGTATCTACCAAAGATATTTATGGTGAATATAAATACAGTGTAGTTATGGAAAACGAAATTGACGAATGGTTCTTTACTGAAAAAGTATTGAATGCGTTTGCTAATAAATGTATTCCAATATATTATGGTTCACCTAAAGTATTGGATATCTTCAATAAAGACGGCATTATCTACGTGGAAGACATAAATAATATAGAAGATATAATAGATAGCTTAGACCCAAACGAATATGAAAATCATTTAGAGGCAATAGAGGAAAATTACGAAAAGGTTAAAAAATATATGTGTTTTGAAGACTACTTATATGAAACCTATAAAGACTTACTGGAGGAATTATAATGTTTAGTATTGTAATGATGTCTTGTGATAAATATAAATGCTTAACACCAGCATTTGAAGCATGTTTAGATAAATATTATCCTGGACATCCAAAAATTCATTATGTTTATGGTGATGACATATGGTCTAGGCGTTTAAGGACAGCTCTACAAAACATACGAGATGATTATGTATTAGTTATGTTAGATGATATGTTGGTAAGAGAACCGGTTAATATAGATTTAATTAATGATGCTCTAGAAACTTTAAAGAATAACAAAAAAATAGCCGTAGTTAATTTTGAACATAACTATAGACCCGCTTTACCATATTCTAATAATTGGGTAGCACAAAAACATAACCAAATGTATTTACACAGTTGCCAACCCAGCTTATGAAGAAGAACGGCTTTGATAAATAATTTGCAAAAAAATGAAGATGCTTGGTCATGAGAAATGACTTGGATAAATAATCAATGAATATATTTAATTAACAACGGCCCAGAGATAATTAACGTTGGTAGGACAAATGATTTAAACTGGGGTGTTTCAAGAGGTAAATTAACACCAGAATTTAAACAATTTTTAATAAATGAAGATTTATATTCAGATGAGATAAAAGAAGTCTTCAGACCAATTAAATTAACTTTAATAACACCTTATTATAAAACTTTAAATGAAATAAAAGAATTGGCAGATATTTTAAAACCTCAATTAACTGATGAGGTTGAATGAATTATAATAGACGATGGATGCCATGAAACCGAACTAGACACGCTCCCTGCCAAGGTTATTCATTTAGAGCAAAATAGTGGAGGCGCAAGTACTCCAAGAAACGTAGGTCTAAATAATGCTCAGGGTAGATACATAGGTTTTATTGACAGCGACGATTCGGTTGTTAATAATTATATATCCACACTATTGAACAAAATTAATACTGAGAATTTTGATTATTGTTTATTTAGTTGAACATATAAACAAAATGACCTAGGACCTGTTATTATTGAAGACCAACCACCTGAATGGAATGCTTCAATATGGAACTGTATTTATCACAGGGGCATAATTGGAGAAACGCGTTTTAACCCGGAGCTTAAGTTCGCTGAAGATGCTATATTTAATTTTGCAGTTCGAAAAGGGGTAAAAATAAATATTAAAGATGTTTTATATATATATAATGGTGGACGAGAAGGAAGCCTAACTTGATTAGAAGGACAAAGAAAAAAAGAGAGTGTGTAAAAAGTTTACACACTCTTATTTTTTTTGATATAATATTTATATAAAGAAAGGGATTATAATATGAAAGAGAAAAAACAGAAAACATTTTGGTTTATAATAAATATAATGATATGCTTATTATTACTTATATTATTTTTATTTATTTGGCAAGTTAGCGGAATGATAGATGACCATGAATGCTGGGTTGATGGGTATCAAACAGAACACTGCCAAAAATATGTTAGGGGGAATGAATAATGCACGCATTATGTACAGTTGTTGCTAAATCTATACAAACAATACACCGTTTTATGGACGACCGCTGTGAAAGTGGTGATTGGGATTATGCGTCTATAGGTGGACGATATGACCGTATTATACCAGTGTCTAAAAATGTGAAAGACCCTTATCATGGCATTAACTTCCCATTCAATGATGATGGATATGCAGAAAATGGTTTCCCATTTCATAATATAGAAAACAATTGGGATTACAAATATGTTTCTGTTGCTCGTGTTCGTAACATTAAACGAGAAGAAGTTGAAAGAATAAATAATAATCATTTAATCAATCCCTTTAATCCTTATTCATATATATTAGAAGAAAACAACGGAGACCAGAGCCCGGAATATATCGTTGATGATTATGGCACAGATATATTAATGAATTATATAAATGACCCGCGACATTCTGGTTATTATGTCGCTATAATAGATTATCATTTTTAGGAGGAATAGAAAGTTTTGGAACAAAGAAGAAACAATTATAAGAAAAGACCATTTAAGAAAAAAGAGGAAGAAAAAAAATTTGATGTAGAACGTTGGTTGAAACAACATTCTAACATAGAATATCCAAAACGAGGGAAGAAAAATTCCCTAGGAGACAAAAAAAATAAGAGGAGACATTAATTTGTCTCCTCTTTTTTTGTTTTTTAATTTATAGGGTCTCCACCAACAACTAAACCATTTCTAACATTTAATATAAAGTCAGCATAACCTGATGCAGCTTTAATATGAAAATCATAATTAATACCAGTTCATTCTTTTGTAGGTGTTTTAATATTTAAACTGTAATTGTCACTTCCTAATACAAAAGTAAGTCCTTTAACGTTTTTAGCAGTTTCGAAAGTAATTGCAGCCTCCTGACTTTTCGCATTTGAAACACTACTATCCCTAGAACGAAGGGAAATACCATTAATACCATTAACGTTTAAACCACTGGCGTAAGGATGTGTACTTACCACACCACCACCACTTTTTTCAGCATTCATTGATAACCAACCAGTATTATTAGTAAATTGGAATGAGTTACCATCTGCTTTAATATAAGAGGCACCACACTCAATCACACTACCTGTAATAATACTACCTGAAACAGTTCCTGCTTTAAGTGTCCCACCATTTAATTCAGTTGAACTAAGGGTCCAACCTCCTATTTTACCACTCTTAGCATAAACATAACCATTATTTTGAACATAAAAGGTACCATTATTAACATTTATAGCTTTCGTTGTATTTCCAGTACTAGAAGTTAAAGTTACATTAGTAGAACTAATTGAATCTGAGCCTATGCTTCATCCACCAATATGTCCACTTTCTGATTCTATTTGTCCACCAAATTTACCGCCTTTGGCTCATAAAATACCACCAGTAGTAACTCCAAAATTACCTTTAGAATAAATAGCTCAAGGCCCGCTTGAAGAAACTCCATCTTTAATAGTAACAGTACCACTATAACCAGATGGACTCAATACAATGGTATCACTTTTACTTAAACCAGTTGAACTAGAGTCAAATCCTCCTACGGTTCCATGATTCACGGTTGATGAATCGTCAGTAACTGTAATTTTACCACTAAATTCACTATCACCATTAATAACGGCTCCCGTTGCTCTTAATATACCTCCAGTAGTAACACCAAACTTACCACCAGAATAAAAAGCATAGTCTGCAGCTACATTATTAACTGTACCCTGTCCCCCTGTAATAGGGTTTTTACCATTAGTACTTAGCCACAAGGTTGTTGTATCATCAGCACTTAAATGGTATAAAGCATTATTAGTTGTTATCCAGTTACCAATTTTACTTCCTTCTTCTGCTACTAAGAAACCTTGAGTATAAATTAAAGGTTGATTTTTTTGGTCAACCCCAATAAAGGTTAACAAATTACTTTCTTGACCTCAAGTATTTATATAATTAACTTTGGTCTTTGCTTTAGAAGTATCAAAAGGCGTAACTCTTGCAGTTTTGCTTAAATCTCTTCTTACTCCTAAACCATATTGGTCTAAAGTAACTTTTGCACTTCCACCAGCAATAATAGATACTTTATTTGTATCAATAGTACCGCTGCTTATATAAGAGGCATTGATACCATTAGGCGTCATTAAGCTTACTCAATTAATAGCTTCATCTTCAGCAGGGTTTAAATTAGTTGTAGCAAATATACCCTTACCAGTATATTTTATAGCATGACCATCTGCATCAGGGTCGGTTGCCCTTAATCCAGAGCCATCTAATAATATGTTACCATTTGTACCAACTATACTAATATTAGCCCCACTATTATCTAAACTTTCTTTAATACTATTGCCATCAATCGTACCATCCGATTTTAACACAGCCGTTCTAGCATATATATCAGCATTATTTAAAACTGTATTAGTTGCAGTAATAATATTACCAACCAATTCTTCGTCATCGGTATAAGATGTATTTAATTCAATTCTATTGTTTACAGGATTGTCTGGATATCTTGTTATTTGAGTAATAAGACCTGGAACCCCATACATTCCCATTGGTTCATCATAAATAGAAACATAATCTCCAGCCTTAGGAACAATTTGTCCTACACTATGTAATAATCTTACTAAATCATTGTATACATCATTTTCGGTTATAATTAAACCATTACCACAACGAGGGCAAGTTACAATTGGTGTATAACTTATATAATCACATTCAGCACAACGATATTTAGTTATTGTTGGCTCTCTGTATTCTACTAACCCAGACGAGTCAATAACATTTAAGTTATAAGTAACTTCAGGTATAGAATATTTAGTTGAGGCTTCTAATCCCTCATCAAATAACAAACCAACATAAGGTTGTTCGTTATTTGTATAATTTCCTTCAATTAAATAATCGCCAAATGCTAATTGAATACTAGCATTAATATCGTTTTCAATATCTGTCCAGCTTTTATAAACTTCATCAAGCATTTCCATTTTATGGATATAACCCATCATTTTCCTATAATAAGATAACATATCACCATAACGAGTTATATATTTTCTTACCGCATCGTTTCATACTTCTATTTGCCCACTAGCAGAACGAACATATATGTAATTTCCAGTACCGGAAGGTAATACATAATTATATCCATCTTCTATTGCTCCTGTTTTATAATCTATTATTTTTGTCATAGGAACAACAGCTTCATAATTATGAATAGTCCATCCTTCTTCTCTTGCTCCTACTCCGCTTTGTCTATCTAATGTAATTACCAATTTTTCATAATAACCTTTAACTTTAGGATTATAATTATGTCCCTCATATTGATTTATTACATCAGTTCCATGTGGGTATAAGCTATCATCAATAACATAAGGAGTGAAATCTTCATAAACTGGAATATAAATAGAATTTGTTTCTATGTCTTTACTGCCACATACAGGACATACTGTTCAATCAGCTCCAGGACCACCGTTATTATCGTTTTGTATAGTATTTGTTTTGCCACACTCATAACAATGACCGATTTTTATATAATGTTTTCCATTGTTCATATATGTATCACAAGGTGCAGTATGAAAACAATGAACTTTACCTTTTGAAGGTTCTTTATCATTTTTATTATATGTATTTTCCATAGCCAATAAGGTAGACTCATAATCGTCTTGAGCCACATCGTAATTATTGGCCGCTTCATTTTTTAATTGACGGGTTAATCGGTAATCTTCAATATACTTGTCCATAAATTCTACATTAAGATTATGTAGTTGTAATTCATATTGATAAAGAGCTAAAATTTGTTCTTTTGTTATCCAATTATTTTGATAAGCCCATCTTAAGTTTAAAATATAATTTGTGCCATACGGACTTCGACAAGTTATATATATATCATCATTAGGGTTCCATTCACCCACAGTACCAGTTACAGGGTCTACAATTACTCCCCCGTATTCTCACATACCAGATTCTAAACGAGTACCTAAATGCCAACCATTATCATAGAAATATACTTGTCTAGCGTTAGGGTCATCAACTACTCAATAATTTTTTACTGATAAATCATGAACAGTGGTTTCTACTGGTAATAAAGTTACATCAGTAAAGTCTAATACTTTAGTAGCATCTACTGTGCTATTATCTACAACACGAGTTAATGTTAACTGTGTTCCATTTGCTACAACTTTTGTATCTCCTGTAATATATGTAATTGTCTTACCCATAGCCAAATTACTTGTTGTAGTAAACTTTCAATATGTTTCATTATCATTTTCATCATAACGTAAATAATATACTCCAGCTGGTAAACCAGTATCTTTTGTAACAGTATATTTTTCCATTAATTTATAAGTAGTAGATTTAAAAGCATTATCACTAAGATTAGGGTCTATAATTGCTCATTGCCCGTCTACGTCTTGTGATGGCAAATCCCCTACTTGTTTATAAAAACCAACCAAATTATGGAAAGAAGTTCTAATAGCTTCACCTATATTGATATTAACATCACCATTATAGTCTTTGCCACCAGTACAATATAATTTAGTTATAACTTTTTCACCATCATTCTTAACCGAATCTTCCTTAATATTTTTACCTAATGAATAAACTAAACCATAATTTTTACCAGCAAATTGACGTAAAGCAACAGTTCTGTTTATACAATCAAATACAGGATATAACTGTAATGCTTGACAAACCGCAGTAATTGCATTATAACAATTCCCATTACTTAAAGACACATTTGCTGTTTTGTCTACTCATTCAAAAGAAGTGGTAGAACCCTTCGGATTGGAAACCTTCGTTTGAATAATATCAACATCAGGTGTTTCTCCATCTTCTTTTAAAGCAACAGACCAATTGGTTCCTTTTAATATATGATATAGATAATTTTTAGCATTATTAGGACATAAGAATTTATCTACCTCATATAACTGTGTCCATTCTCAAGAATATCTGTCTACATGTAATTCAGGGTCTATTCCTTTTGTACTTAAATTAAAAAAGTCATATAAATGTAAAACTAAATATCCGCCTTCATTATACATTACTCCCTTAAAACGACCTGTGGATGTTATAGGCCAGTAAAAAGCTGTAGCTAAATAACCATAAGGTCATTCAGCAGTATAAGTCATTAATGCTTCAACATGCTCTTTGTCTAATGGATATTCTACAGCATGTTCGGCATCTCATTCTAAAGGTACGTCATCGAATTGGGCGGTACCTATTCTAGCCAATAAATCATTATCTCATCTAACATATTTGATTTTTCCTGGTACGTCCATTGGTTTATTTTGAAATAAAGACCATTCATCATCTGTCAAAGTATCTTGGCTAATAGTTAAACCAACTCTTTTTTTGCTTAAATTAAATCTAGGATAATCCATGGCAGTAAATGTAGAGTCAACTTTTAAACTATCTCTTTTTCTGTCTACCGGTTGAACTATATAATCCATAATATAATCTTCTATAATATTATCTGGATAAACATTTGAATAAGTCTTGTCTATATATTCTACTTGGTCTCCATAACCCTGTGGTTCACGTACAGTTATGGGTTTCTCTCCTGTATAGTAAACTTCCCTGTGATAACGCAATTTAACTAAAGGTGTTAAAAGGTCTAGCATTGGGTTTTTAATTTTATCTCCCTTATCATTTATAATAGTATTAGGCATATCAAATTTTAAATCACTATAGCCAGTATTCGCTTCAACAATAGATATATTGTAAGCATAACCTGGAGTTCTATGGTCATCTGAATTAAATATTGTTTTCTTAATATTATCTTGATAATCTAACACATGTAGGGTCTCTTTTACGTATACTTGCATTCTCTCTCCCTCCTAAATAAAAATATGGAAGACCCTCGTCTTCCTCTCTGTCTCTAATATATAGTATCTTTTAGAGCAAAAAAATAAAGAGAACTCTCGTTCTCTTTTTATATTATATTGATTGTGGACCTGGTTCTACAATTATATCGTCAATAACAATCTCAATAACATAATTTTGGTTAATATCATTAATGATAAGTTCTCCATTATAATCATCTATATTAGTATAATCTATCCATTGTGGGATACCTTCATCATAATCTTCCCCATTAATTCTTAAATGGAAAGCTTCTGGTAGTTCTTCAAAAGTAACTATAGTACTTCTTGATTCGCCAGCTAATATACCATCTATATATTCTTCTTCAAAACTTACCCCTTCTCCTTCAAAATTTAAAGCATAAGTTTCTGGTTCTTCTTCTGGTCTATTACCCCAATGAAATTTAACATCATAAGATGCTTCATTCAATAAATCTAAATCATTATATCCAACACGAGCTAAAAGGTCTAAAGCCTCTTCAACATCTTCATCTGTGATTGGATGGTCAACTACATCTACAATATCTACATAATATGCTCTATCGTCAATAATCTTTAAATCAGCATAACCAACTTTGCTTAACACGTCATGTACAATTTGTTCTGCTTCGCGAGCATCATTAGTCCCATACTCTACTAATTCCCCTTCTTCATTTCTTACCATATATAATCTATATATACCAGGGGACTTCGTATGTAATTTAGTTAATATCCTATACATGTATTACCTCCTATAAATTTTTTGTATATTCTATTACAATATCTCCGCTATATGCCGTAGCATCAAAATCAGCCCCATAATTTAAATCACTGCCTAAATTTGATGTATAAGCGAAAACTTTCCCACCTAAGACGGCATTATCGCAATTTAATGTATATGTTTCACTACCGTTTGTTACATATCCATATATTCTCACAACATTTACATTAGAAAGAGTGGTAGATATTGTACTACTTGTAGTATTTGGATAAGCATTAACACTAAATACCATTCTGTATAAATCATTTCCAAGCCATGAACCCACTAAAGTTTCTGTTGCATTATAAGGTTCTTTTGTTGAAAGCTTAATTTTAGGCGTATTACCAGTTGTAAAAGTATAAACTATGCCTGTCCCCACTTCAATTTTAGTATAAGTTTTACGAACTAAATAACTCCACCCATTTGTTTTATTTAATTTATAAATATGTACTTCATCACCTTGATTCGTTTCGGTATGACTATTTAAGGTACGATAATACTGGAATTCTACTTCTGTTGGATTAGTGTCGTTATTAACATAGGCCATAAAAGCACGTCTAGTTTGCTCCCCTGAAGTGGGGTCTGAACTCGTACCCGCCTTGCAATAAACTAGATGATTTAAACGATAGGCGGTAATAAAATCATCTCAAGTTGAATTCCCATAAGATAACACTGTCATACCAGACATAAAAGCAGTATCATTTATTAAATCCGATGTTTTTGTTGGAATTGATGGGGTATTATCTAATAAATCATAATCTAATTTGTTAGTTAATGAAATTACATCTTGTTTTTGAGCTAATTTATTAGTTATTTTTGACCATAAATATACAAGGGAGTTCTCTCCTACATACTTTTTCGTTGCCATTTTCTCTCCCTCCTATTTTAATAATCTATCTAAATCTTCTTCTGTAAATTCGTTATCTTGGTCCACCGCATTTATATCTACAGCTCTTAAATTAACATCGCCAATAAAACCATTAACGCTATTAACGGCTGATTGAACTTCTGCAGATATAACATTGTCAACTATGAATACATTGTCTCCCGGAATTAGTTTCTCTTGTTTTTCATTTATTAGTTCTCTAATTTCTGTATCATCGTAGGTATTTATACCAAAATCTTCCATTGGTTTATCACCAAACAATTCTACTCCATTGATTTTTGGTCGATTAATCAATAAATTGTAATCATCAAAAGGCATAAAATTTTCAGGGACTTCTTCTTGAATTAACTTAAATTTAGTGTGCAATATTTTTATATTGTCTTCATCTTGTATTTTATTTATTTCAAGATTTTCTTTATCATCTTTAGCCAATTTACCAAATAAATCATTATAATCAAAGTAAGTATCTTTAAATTTAATACGTAAACCTTGTTTTATAAATTCTGGTCGAGAGCTGAGTAATTCATAGCCAGGAAAGTATTTCTCTTTGATATAGCTTTCCTTCTCTTCTGGGGGAAGATAATCTTTGTGTAGAATTTTTATATTTTCTTTATCTTGCCACTTTTCAACTTTATATTTGTCATCTAAAACTTCTTTTTGCATTTTAGCAAAGAAATCATTAAGGTCATCATAAGTGGCATTTCTTACTTTTACTCGTGCCATTTTCCCCTCCTTAATTTACACCCTCGTCTCTATATTATAGTAGTTACAGCAAGTTAAATATAAAAAGAAAGACAAAAAAAAGAAGAGGAACTATTCCTCTTCTTTTACTTCTTCTATTGGCTCGTCTGTTTCAGGGTCTTTTACTTCCCATGTAATTACTTCGTCTTTAGTTACGCTAACATTTGCTAGTTCTACAATTCCTTTAATTGCTTTCTTAGATTGAACTACTACTGTAGCCACTACAATACCTAAGACAGCAACACTAGACAATGTATTTAAAATCTCTGGTGAAAGTAAAATTACTCCAAAACTATTTGTAATCATATCGTTGATAAAAGGTAACATAGTAAAAGCAATTGCTGTAAGTGCAGAACTTACATAAAAGATTACTGCTTTCCCTAAACCTTTTCCTAACTTAGCCCAAGAGAATTCTTCTCCTTTGCTCATATTGTGGATAATACCACAAATTGTGTTCACAATTACTAACATTCCTAGAACTACTCCAAGCCAACCCATAGTTCTTAATGTTGATAAAATAGCCTCTAACATTTTTTACCTCCTATAATTTTTGTAAAGCGCTCGCTTTATAAAATCCCGTAGTACCTGAAGCATTACCAACTTGATAAGGATAAGGTCTTCCATCCCAAATTCTTAGAATTTGTCTTGTCCAACCAATGCCATAAGCAGTATTTGAACCACCATAACTTGAACCATTTCCTGTTCCTATAATTTTAACTTTATCCCCCACCTTTAATTCTGTTGGTTTTGGTGTAGGTTCTACATATGGGCTTATACTTGATTCAGCCATCCATCCTAAATCTCCTGTTGTATTATAAGGATATGGATGACCTTCTGCTAATCTGGTAATATTAGTTACCTTATTAGATACGGTCTTACCTGGTTTACCTCCATCGGCATCACCATATAATTGACCATTTATAACAACTTTATCTCCTACTTTATATTTATATGTTGGAGTTGGTTTTGGTTGCGCAGGATAAACTACTGTCCAGCCATCATTTGATGCTATCCATTGTCCATCTGCTATTCTATATCATTTATATCCATTTGCATCAGCAGTCTCATAATAATTATAATATCCTTTTGAAGCAAAACCTAAAATACTCTTATCGGTACCAGCACCAGTTCTTACTCTTAAGTCACTGATTTTAACTTCAATTTGGTCTTTATAAATATCTTTATCTACATTAGGTGTGATAGGACTTGGTGACCCGCCATCAACCCATTTTTGAACATCGTCTGGTAAATAAATAAAGCATCTAAAATAATACGCACTACCTGCTCCCCATCTACCGTTTGAATTTGTTCTAGTTTGATTCCAGAATGCTGTACTTGAACCCCAACCAGATTCTGATGTATATACTGAATTAGCACTATTAACTTTTTCTACAATAGCAACATGTCCAGCTCCATTTGGATTTTTACCCCAACACATAATAGCTCCACGTTTTGGTGTAGAACCGGTTTTTAAACCAGCCTTTTCTGCTCTTTCTTTAAAATTAACTGCATTACAATTTAATGTAGGATAAGGACAACCTGTTGTTCCTCTAGCCTCATTTACAATTTCGTTGAATCTTCCTGAAGCATAACCAACACAATTGGCCAATACATTAGCATCTTTGTCAGTTGGATTTCCTTTAATACAAGTACTCCATCCTCCAGCACCTTTTGTTATAAAGTTTTTATTGTTTCTGGGTTTAGTTGTTCTCATTGAAAAGTGGTCAGCACCTATCCCATCCTCGGGTTCTTCTGCATTGATATTTTCAACTTGAGCTTCATCCATATTTTCGTTTAAGTCTTCAATACTATCTGCATTAAATAAATATTGAACATCTTCATCAGGAATATCATCTCTAATGAAAGCTTTCGCAACCATTACTTGAACTTCCTTAGGAGCTTGCTCGATTCTTGCTATTTTCTCTTGCCATGTAAGTGTTTTATTTTCTTCCATATAAATACCTCCTTATTTTAGTCTCTATTATATAGTAGTTGATTAAAGCTCTCCTTTAAAAACTTTCTCCCATTTGTCATGGTCACAACGGTCTATATAACCTACATGTTGAGGTTTGTGATTAAATATTTTGTCAATATCTAAATCACTTAAATCCATCTCAACTAAATATCCATTTTCTCCTTCGTCCACTATATTATAAGCTTCTGGAAATTTTGTCAATATAACAGGTACTCCTCTTTGCAATGCCTCAAAAGCACTATAACAGAAACTTTCAGTATCACTAAGTTGTACTAAATAATCGCATCCTTGTATCAATATCTTATTTAATGTTGATGGTGGAACGATTATAAATTCTGGTATCGACTGTATTTCCTTTAATATGTGTGGGTCTTTAACTTGGTTTAAAGAGCAACAAACAAACCATATAAACGGTTTATTAGCTGCTTTAAAAGCCTTGGCCATCTCAATCATTCGTGTAATACCCTTTTCTTTTGTAGCTCTAGATAATGTTATAAATACTTTTCCTTCTTCTAATTCATATTCATCATCTAATATATTATAAATAACTTCTGGCTCACATTTTGAGAAAGGAGCTAGGCCTTTTGCCGCCGTTTCAGAAACACATATTACTTTATCAATACGAGGATGTTTAGACCATTGTAGATTAGCATAATCTGGATGGTTAGCTTTCATACCACTTAAATCCGCATGTATCATTTGGTATACTTTTTCAGCTTTTGCTCTATGCAATACTGAACTGCCATCATAATTACCTATTATTAAAATATCACAACTAAATTGTTTTTGATTGTCGATTACGATATCGGCGTATCGGCTTAAATTAACTAGTTGCTTTGGTTCAATCATATTACACATAATAGTGATATTTTTATTCCTATAAGTCTTTGTTAAATTAAATAAAAAAGTCTCAATACCACCAATATAATATAAATAACCTTGATGTATAATTATTTTTTTACCCTCTCTTTTCAACTCTTCTGATTTAGTAGAAGAAATAAATTCTACATATTTGGTTTTATTGCGATTTTCTCCCAAAAGTTCTAGTAATCTTTCAGGAGTAGTAATATCATAAATATCTCCCACACTACGCATTTTAACAGGATTCTCTAATGTATCCACAAATCTATGAACAACCTTAACCGTATATCTCATATATTCCTCCCTACGTTCCATTTCTCTCTAAATATATAGTATCTTATAAGTATAAAAAATAAAGAGAAGACCTCTTACTAGGTCAACTCTATAAATGTGCCATCATCTTGGCGCTTCCAAACTCTACAGTTGGGTTTAACAGGATATTGTAATTCCATTCAAGCATTTTGGTCATTCGAAAAATTTGTAGCAGATTCATAAGTCATTAAAGTAATTTTAGGTTCTATATTTACTTTTTTAGCCATTTTTCTTGGATAAATTAATATCACTTTATTATTAGATAATCATTCTATAAAAATATCTAAAGTTAAAAAATCATTCCTATCAAGAGATAAATAAATTCTTTGATTATCTATTTTTATATGATTGGGAACACTTAAATCGTCTGATTGAGAAAAATGAGAACAATATAAATACTCTGCCTTTTTTACCATATTAGGAGTAAATAAACTGACTACTAAAACATCATTAGAACTATAAGCATTATCAATCTCCCAATTTAAGACAGGAGATAATTCTGTGTATTGAGTATGATAATAAAGGACACCATCGTCATATAAATCAACACAATTGTCTCCAACACTACATAATGGTTGCTCATGTTCTAATTTGACTTTTATATTACCCCCTCTTACTATTGTTTCTCACATATTATTATTTACATTATATGAACCTATACTTAATATATCTACAGGATGGTCTACAGTACCTCCAGACATTTCTGGGCCAGCAATAAACGTACCCGTACCTTGATTGGTAAAGAAAGTCCCTGTTACTAAATCATAAAGGCCCAATTCTTCATCGCTTTTTCTTTTTACTGGTATAAAATTACGTTTTAATTCTCCATTAACTCACAAATCAAAAGAATATAAACGGGCAGAGCAATTTACTTGGCCGCCATTAATATAATGTAAACCAAATACGTAAATACTATAATTAATATTCAAAGTGCCCCCATAACTTTTTACATATCTATCATTATTTAAAATTATTTCTTGAGCTCCCGCACTTAATTTACAATAACCATTATATATTTTATTGATGATAGGCTTTTCAGACGTTAATTCAGCTAAAGTACTAATATAACCTAACCCTCAATGACCTGCGTCATTAACATTAAAAATATAACAACGATTGCTTCCTCCATTACGTACACCAGCTAACATATAATAACTTGTAGGAGTATTAGTAAAGGCAAATTTAGCATGAGATTCAATTGAACCTACACCCATTATTCCCGTATCTATTCATTGTGTACCTGTACTTTCTAAATAATATAATTTAATATATTCGTCTGGTAAATCGTAATGACTGTCACCTTTTAATTTGATTTTTTTTACCAATGCATTCATGCCATTATTAATTCTTAAAGTATTTTTGCCCGAAATCGTCTCTATATGTTCTTCTGGTTGATAAACATAAGAAGCTGCCAAAGGGGCTTCGTCAATAGACCCTTGGTACACTAAACTTTCATATTTGTCTTTTTTTAAAATATCCATACGATACAAATCTTCTCTAAAATTAGTATGAGGATAGTATTCTTTAAAATTACTCATGATTACCATCTCCTAAATAAACTTTTTGTCAAAAAGGTCTAGCTACATCTCTTTTTAAAGATACATCTTTAATATAAAATTTACCTTCACCCTCTTGAGCACGGAATCTACATAAAACAACATTGCGTATATTTTTATTATTATCTAAAACAATTGTTTCGGTATAATATCTATATTCATCTGTTAAAAACCAGTGGAAAAGAGAATTCATGGTTCCTCCATTTACATCTCTAAAATAAAAATCTATATCTGTTACAGTACTACCGGGTTCTTTTTTTGCTCAACAAGATATTGTAAACAAAGTAGTATTGCAATCTTTTAAACTCATATTATAATCCCAATCAATAAATTGATTGCTAGAAGTTCTTGTAGCAGTTTTCTCCTCTTTGGGGTTTAAAAAATAATTATAGTTATCTTTTACGCCGTCATCATATTTATAATAATATGAATTACCATCGACTATAAAATCACAATTATCTTCTGTACCCAAGCCTATATTCCCCATGAAAAGATTAATGTATTCATCTGTACTAACTATATCATTGCCCTCTGGATATCTATGATAAATAACATTGGTACCATCGTTTCTTTTAATAATTCTAGACTTCATTTTCTCCCTCCTTAAATAAAAATAAGAGGAGAAGGATTTCCATCCTCCTCCTATTTCTTTTCTATCATTTGAACATTTAGTAAACCAGAAATTTGGTCTGACAAATGTGATAAATATTTATGAATTTCTTCATGGTTTTCTTGGTAATTATCTCCATTATGATATAATACCAACACAGCACCAACGTTATAACCATTCGTATTAACTAAGCCCTGTGCATAATATGAACGTACATTTCTTGATTTAAGTAATTCATAAGTGCCTATATCATATTCTTTAATATTTTCTATATCCTCAACATAACTATGCCCCGATATTTCTATTTGTTTAACTGGATATCCAACAATAGAACGAAATTGATTTTGGAATTCAGTCATAACAGGTTTATAACCATAATTCACACTTTCATTTGTTACACTTAATTTTAAAAAAGATACTGAGTTCATATCTTTACCACCATTATGATATCTAACCACCATTATACGTGCACAATGTAAATCACTAGTGGCTTTTTGTATTAAACCTTGGATAGCATTGTCTATCCTAACAGCCGTTTTGTCTTCTTCCTCGGTTAAGACATGCCCTCCTGCACAGAGTTTCATTTGCTCTATAACGGTTTTAAATAATTGGGCATTGAATTCGTCTTGTTTCTTATTGTTTTTAATTACAATCCATAAGAATATCCCAGCTATAACAACTAGAATTCCCAATTCAGCTATAGATTGTGCAATTGAAATTCCGTCCATTTTTCTTTCCTCCCTTTATTTTTTCTCTATAATATAGTATATTTATAAGTTATAAATTAAAATTAAGCTGTAGTTTTATTCTCTACTCATGCTCCACTTTGTTTTATATAAAACTTTTTAGCCTTAAGCCAATGTGAATTAGTAACATCGCTTCCTTTATTAAAAGTGCCACTACCATTATTTATATAAAAAGTATCTGTAATTGTGTCATACAATCCTATAACACTATCACTTTTTCTATAGCAAGGAATAAAATTATGAGTTAAATTATCTTTATCATAGAATTTACAATTATATAATTTCATCACTGCTAAATCTGTTATACTGCTACTATTAATAGAAAATATATAAGCTGTATATGGTGTCACAAAAGTTTGTGCCGTGAAGGTTTTTTGTAATACTCCATCTAAATAAAGATTATTTTTATTAAAGTCTACTACATGTCTATCTGTATTTGGTGTACCAAAATTATATTGTGTATTACCATAAAAAGATATGTAATATCCTCCTGAACTACTACCAAATCTAAAAGAACTAGTTTGATTTGCATAATCTTGCGCACCTATAGTTCTAAATCCTCTTGATAGGTTAGAATATGCAAAATCTATAACAAATCTACTGTCTTGATTTAAAAAAGTACCAGTATTAATATATTGGGTTCCTGTACCTTCTATATATTCAACTTCTTGGTAAGCGTCCGGTAGTTCTCTTTTAACCCATACCTTTCCTTTAATTCAACTACCACCATAATTTCTTTCTGCTATAAACTTATTAGACCCAGCATTTGTATAAAATACATTATTTACCAAATCAAACATACCAAGTACTCCATCGCTTTTTCTATAGCATGGTAAATAATTCCTAATTAAAGTTCCATTATCATAAATCTTACATTTATAAATTTGACCATAAAGGCCTTGGCCACTATCTAGAGAACCCCCGTTGTTTAAACCAAACAAAAATAAATTATTTGTAGTTTGAAATTCTGTATATGTATGAGTAGTATATAATGTATTATCTATATAAAACTTGTTTTTGTCTAATGTTAATTGTACTACATCTCCATAATTGTAAACATAAGAAGTTTCAGTATTAGCTCCTTTATAAGAACTATATAATTTATGGCCAGACCATAATAAAGTAGTGTAGGTGTTGACATTATAGCTATCTCTTGTCCCTGCAATAAATTGTGCAGACCTATCGGTATTAGTAGTTCTAAAAGTAACTTCTATTTTAGTGTCTTGATTTGGTTTAAACCCAGTATCTATATATTGGGCTCCTGCTGATTCTAAGTATTCTAATCGTTGATATTCATTAGGTAATACCTCTCCACTAAAATTACCAGAACCGGAATTAATATAAAATACATCATTAACTAAATCATACATGCCTAATTTATTATCGCTCTTACGACAACATGGTCTAAAATCTCGTATTAATATTCCGTTATCATAAATTTTAACATAATAAATTTTACCATGTAAGGCTTGGCTACCATCTAAACTACCATTATTATTTACACCAAACAAAAACATATTAAAAGGACATTGGAATGTTGCAGGAGTATGAGTAGTATCTAATTGCCCGTCTATATATACTTCATTTTTATTGCATTTTATAGTTATTTCTTTGTTATAAGCACAAACTACATTTGTTTGTACCGTTCCAGTAGTATTATAAGAAGTAGCAATATAATCAGTAGACCTTACAAACGCAGTATATGCATTGGATGTACTGTTTGTTCTTCCACCAAAAATAAATCTCGCAGATGAATAACCTGCTGATATACTAAATTTAGCTTCAACACTTGTGTCTTGGTTAGGTTTAAAACCTGTATCTATATATTGAGTACCACTAGACTCTAGATAATCTAAAGGAATATATTCTTCAGACCATGGTTTTTTATATCATACTGTCGCTTGGTCTAATTGCCATACCGCATATAAAATAATTGTAGCAGATGGTGTATAACTAGCTCCAGGAGCATATGCAGCAGTAGTTGCTGAATCACTAGTAGCCCAACCCAATAATACATATCCATTTCTAGTACATTCAGTTGCGGTAGGTAATGTAACAGCACTATAAGAACCTGTGCTAGAACTAAACTGTGCATAAATTTTTTCAGATGCCGAAGGTGTATAAGTAGCTCCGGAATTACCTCTATTAGTTCCTCCACTAGCAGCAGTCCACCAACCAGTTTGACTATATGTTATAGTAGCTGTTGAATTTTGACTAGTTTTGGTTGTAGTACCTTGGTTAGCATCAAACGTAACCGTTCTCGTACTACTGCCATTAGCCTTAGTCGCCGCTGGTAATGTTACTGCTGAATAAGAGCCAGTTGAACTAGACCATTGTTGGTAAACCGTTTCTGATACACTTGGTGTATAAGTGCCACCATTATCACATCGTTTAGTGCCTCCAGAAGCATCTGTATACCAACCGTTCCCCGTATACGTAATTGTAGCAGTTGAATTTAAACTACTAGTTGAACAAGTACCACCATTTGTGGTTGCATCAAATGTAACCATCCTAGTAGCGGTACCATTACTACGTGTTGCACTTGATGTAGCAACGCTACCCTTTGTAGTAGAACTAGACCATTGAGCTGTTAAAGTAGTTGTATTATTTTCACTAAAATTAGTAGCCCCACCAGACCAAGTCGTCCCAGTAGCACTAGACTTCCATCCAGTAAATGAATAGGTTGTAGTATCTATAGCAGTTTTAGTTGTAGGACTAACACTTCCACCATTGGCATTAAACGTAACTGTATAGCCATTTGCTGTAGAATTGTCTTTACTAATAGCAGACGCTATAGTTAAATTAACCCCATGAGTTTTTGTTTGACTACCAGGAGTTGAAGAGCCTCCATTTGCAGCATATGAAATAGTGTATGTTTTTAATTTCCATACTGCATATAGTATATAATTATTATTGTTGTTTAAGTTTCATGCTTGACCAGCAGAATAACTAGCCGATGTGGCTGTAGAAGATTGTGACCACCCTAAAAAATCATATCCATCTCTTGTTGGTATTGTAGAAGATAAATTGGTTGACCCAGAGGATGCATATGTGTAAACCGTATCTTCAGGAGCGCCGCTACCGCCATTCGCATTATAAGTTATTGTATATTTTAAAGGAACTTGATAACACTCTATATATCTATCTCCGGCCGGATAAGTATAAGTTAAATTATTTGTAATATCTGTAATTTGTGTAGCACAAACTTCCCAAGTAACCGCAGCATTATTATCTCCATTATATGCTTGTAATGCTACGTGGCCAAAACTAGAAAAAGAACCAGAAGAACCAGCATGTACTTCATAGACATATTTATACCAATCTCCTGTACCTCTTTGCTCAGTTAACCATACACTATATCCTCCATCTCCTATAGCATTACGATAATCTTGAATATAGTGCGTTGTAGGAATTTTTGCTCATATAAAACATCTATATACATGTCCTGTGGTTGAATTTGTGCCTAAATAAAAACCACCACAACCAGGGCTTGCTGTACCTGCGACTTTAGATATCACTACTTTATAGCCGTTATTACCGTCACCATATGACTTGCTAGGTACTGTATTATCTTGTACTCTATTATGCGTTACAGTACCATTGCCAGAATTATTATATACTCCAATACCACCATTCCCGGATTCAAAAACACTGTCTGAAGAACTAATACCTGTTAATGAACCATTGGTATGGTAACTGGCAAAAACATGCCCAGTAGGCGGTGTAGGAAAACCAACAGCTAATGTAGAACCATATGCCTGTGTAAATGTAGAATTAGCTGTTGTACCATTATAAGTACCACCATATGGATAATAAACCATATTATAATTATTAGTTGTAAAGTTCAAGTAAGTAGTTGCATTTGCTGTTAATGTTCCAGACAAAGAGCCTGAATATACACCATTATAAGTATGCCCAGCAGTGGCATTTATATTTTTAAATTCATAGGTAGTCCCATAAGGATGTGAAGCATAATAATCACTAACCTGTGAAGACGCTAAAGAACCATTAATATAAACATCTGCCCTACCATAATCTCCTAGGCCACCAGATGATGCTCCATCTAATCAACCATTAAGGTCTAAGTAATATGATGGCACAGTAACTGTTAAAGTTACATCAGATGACGTAACCAAATAACTAGATGAGCTCCAACGTGCTGCACTATAGCCACCATTATACATACTTTTAACCTTAATAGTATATGTTGATTTATATGCTACCGTTTTAGAACAACTAACTGCTGTTGTCCAGTTACTGTTATTAGCATCTCTCCAATATGCACTACTGTAGCTACCGCTAGAACCACCGTGGCAGAAGTTAAGTTCTGTTCCATCTAGATACCAAGCGTAACCAGCATGCATCCAACGGCTACCAGAACCTGGTTTAACGTTTGCTAATCCACCACTAATGGTAATATTACCGGAATCATAAGTTATAGAATTAATAGTGAAACGTCCTGCAGAAGTAGTAGAACCACTACTATACGTACTAGTTTGTACATATGTTAAACCATTAGATAAACTCCAAGTACAATTTACTGCCATAAACTATCTCACCTCCTCTCTTTTTGAATTAAGATATTTGAATGTAAATATCACCATTTGCCCCCAATGATGCTGTGGGAGCTGTTGCTCCACTATAAACAGACGCATAAACTCCGGTTGTTCCACCTAATTTACCATCTGTTCTAAAATAATAATTTGTTCCATCAAAATAAGCAATATAAGGTCCAGCGGGCAATGTGTAATTAGTTGCACTACTTGCAGTCCCATTTATATAAATCGGGTAAGCACCCTTACCATCAATATTTAATGTAATGGCGCTAGCACTTGTATTAGCATATCTAAAATTAATATGAACATAACTATTAGGAGTAGCAGTATAATAATTCATACTAGCAGTTTTTGCTGCAGTGCCAGCCCCTGTAGAACTGTACGCAGACGTGAACGTATCTTTATTAGTATCTCAATTACAATTTAACCAAACCCAATTTGTCCCATCGTACATATAATAAATTATATTATTCGCATAACCAGTTACAATACTACCAGTACCTGTATAAACTCCAGTATTAAAATAAAGACTTTTAGCACCAGAATCGTTAACATTTAAAGTTACATTACTAGCAGAATTAGTATTAGAAAATTTTACCCCAATAATATTACCGGTTTGTAAATTCCATGTAGGGTCTGCTATGACTACTACTTTAGCTGCTGTCCCAGCCGCTGTAGTGCAAGTACCATAAGCTATTTTAGGACTATTGTTATAAGTATCACCTACAACTCTAGAATCACCCATAACAAACAAATCTTTTAATTGTGCCATCTATATCCCTCCTTTATTAGTTTAAACTCCTATTATTATAGTAGTTTTTATAGTCATAAAATAAAAAGAAGGGGATTATCCATCCCCTTACATTTCTATAAAATTATTGGACTCACACCCAATTAATCTTATTTTTGTTTTATCTCCAATTTCATTAATATCTCCACCATTCATTATACCTGTTTTTATAAGTTTTGGTTGGTCTACGTCGGTAATATCATAAAGTCTCAAATTACGAAAATATAAATCTGTACCCATTTCACCAGTAGCAGTATAACCTCAACCTACATAGAAATCACGATAAGATAAATAAGTTTCTCCTTCTACAAAAGAAGCATAAGATTCGGTACATACTTTTCTTACATCATCATTTAAATCTCATTTATATCAAAATGTAACTCATTCATCACTATTAAAATCAGCTGGGATGGTTGTTCTGCTTACATTAGAAGGCTGTGGAGTTAATCCTCCTCCTCCTCATCCCATATTATTAGACCATCCTATATAAGATGGTGTATTACTAGTTTTACCTTTTACATCATATAACATAATATATTTATGACCTTTTTTTAATACATCTCTATTATAGTTAGGGCATATCTTTATTCCTCCTCATTGAGAATTATTCGCTGCTAGATTAGCTGGCCTATATATTCTATATCCATCTTCGGTTAAAGTAGCAGTACAGTTTGCTTGACCATATCTATCTCGTATACTGCCTGCCCATTTTTGTTCAGCAATAGCATGATTAGCATCTGCTATCATATTATCTAAATTACAATCAAATTCATATGTATATAAATTTTTATCCGTTTTAGCTGCAGTTTGGTATAACTCTTTTATATCTTCGACAGACAATGCTGTAGCATACACCCTAGCATCAGATAAATAACCCGTGTATTGATAACCAGAACTGGCCGTACCAGCACTATTAGCACTACGTTCAAAAAGTACCAAATTTGGACTTTGAACTAAAGAAGCGCTACCTGTTAATACTAAATTTCCATTTAAATAAATTTTACTAGTTACACCATCAGTAGTTGTTGCTATATGATATCATTTATTTGTATCTAAAACTATATTATATTTATTTTGTATACCAGAATCAACAACAATACCGGAATTATTAAGATATCAACCATGTTGTATTTCAGAAGCGTCACCACTATTTGTCCCTAAATACATAACCCATTGTGTCGAACCTCCAAGGTCAACAGGGCGTACTCAAGCACTCATAGTACTTTGACTTCCTACATAAAAATTGTGGTAAGATAAAAAATTACCCGACCCACTTCTTCTAGAAGAACATAAGTTATAACGTCCTTCACTTTTTAAATTATCAAAATTACCGAATATAGTTAAATGATGGCCATAACCTGAAACATCTCTACCTAAAGTATTATTATACCCCAAATTAGTATATTCTTTATTACTAGTATGAGGTATTCATTTTCCATCTCCTGGAGCTTTTTCTATTTTTATATCACGAATAGAATAACCGTTAGCGTTACTTCCGCCCCCAGGAACATAAAGATTACCTCTAAATCTTAAATACAAAGTACCCGTAACATTTGAAGTATCTGGGTAAGTAGTTTCCCAAATGTATCTTTTATATCCCCCGTCTATCGTAAAAGCCGGACTCATAGAGAATGTTTGGTCATTACCATTTATCTCTCTAAAATAAACGTCTATAACATGAACATTATCTACTTCTGCTTTTGCGTCAAAAGAAATTATAATATTTTCTCCTGCAGACAAATTACGGACATCGTTGTTTAAATCATAGTCTATTGTACCAGGTGTAGAAATAGTTTTTTCTTGTACTCCCGCTATTAATAAATTAGTGTTAATCCCAGGCCCATCTAATTTATAATGAGCAATCAAACATTTACTTAATTCTTTTATTTGTTTAGGACTTAAGCATTCGTCATATAATCGTACATCATTAATTTTACCTGGGAAAGGGTAAGTTATAGCCTGTCCTCCACCTTGTGAGTGATTAGCCCTTGCCCCAACAGTAAATAATGTTTTAGATAATTTAGCGGTTTGGGTTGTAGAAGCTTGTTGCACACCATCAACATACCCTATCATAGTTGTTCCATCATAAGTGACCGCAACATGATGCCATTCATTAGGGGTAATAGTTGCACTGATACTACTATTACCATTAATTACAAAAACAACAGAAGTCGCATAACTATCTAATCCTATTTGACAATCAGCATAACCAGAACCTTGATTTAAAGAACAAATATAACCTTCTCCACCAGAAGAACTACGATTAATCCATGCACACAATGTCATTGCTTCATTACTTATGTTCACTCCAGTAGTATAAATTCTACTAGTAGACCCATTAAAACTATAACATTTACCTACTTTTCCTTCGCTATTAATTTCAGCATCTATATTACCAAAAACATTACCACTTAATCCTTTATTTTCTATATTACCATCAAGAGGTAGCCAAATACGTAAAGCCATATTCTAAACACCTCCTATACAAAATTAAACTCTATTGTTTTATCTGTAACATTATAAGTTATATAAGAAGCAGCGGTAAGATTTAATCTATTACCTTGGAAAATATCAGAAAATACTGTTACACCAGTTTGACCATTCTTTTGCCCATCATCAAAATAATATTTAGTAATTTTAGTAGAAGTATTATTATAATCTCCTCCACGGTAGTTGAAATGAACATTGTCTCTATTATACGAAGCACCTGTAAAATTGAATTCATTCTCATACATCAAATTATTTTTAGGAGAAGTTAACAGATTAGTTGTAACTGTCAAACCCTTAGTTTTAACTAAACCCGAAGCATAGTTGGCAGTTAAACCATTAACATAAAATAAACCATTGCTACCATTTGTAACAACTATATTCCTATCACTATCACTTGACCCAGAACCTACCGTAACGGTAGCCGCCAATGTAGCATAGTCTACAGTAGCCCATTGACCATCTCCACGTAAAAATTTAGCTTGGCTTCCTGAGCCTGGAGCAGGAACAACACCAGCAGCACCTGCTGTACTAGCTGTTGCGCCAGCCATAACATTCGCTAATGTTATATAACCACTATCATTATTCCAATAACTAACATTTGTAGGTTTGTTTAATACACCAGACCATTCTACACTATCGGCAGTTCCACCACCAGTAGCACTTAATACTCCGGTACCACTATCTATAATTAAACCAGAACCAACTCTGATACCACCAAGAACACCATTCACTCCAGTACCAGCAACTGGTAGAGTATAAACTGTATCTTGAGTAGTTATTGTTCCAGTTGTGTCATCACCTTTAGTATAGGTAATTACTTTTCCACTTATTGAAAGACCTTTAATATAATTTGTTATATCTAAACCGTTTTTATCTCCAGTAGCCTTAGTTGCAGTGTTAGCGTTACCTTGCAAAGACCCTACAAAAGTACTAGCAGTAACTTTACCGCTAGTATCAATAGAAGCTATATTAGACCAACTAGAACTACCATTTCCTCTTTGGTCAAAATATAATGTTCCACCCCTGTCATTTATTTTCCAATCATTATAATTATCTGTTAAAGTCCCACGTTGGAAAATAAGAGAAGGCGAATCAGTTGCTGCAGCAGCAGATAACATAAGGTCACCGGTCATGGCATCCCCCGCTTTCTTAACATAAGTATCTGTAATTACATTACCAGACCCATCTTGAGTTGCACTAGTAGCAGTATCTGCATTTCCTTTAAAATTGGTTGCATATACATTCCTCCAAGGATAGGCTGAAGTACCTATGTCTGCTGTAGTAAATTCACTACCTCTTCTTATAACTCCATTTTCTATGATTAAATCAGCTTGTGCTGTACTACCACCACCTTTTCCAGCTACTATGAAAGCAATTTTACCATTACTATTGGTTGCTCGAATGTAATTATAATTACCTCTTCCTAACGCTATGTGGTCAACCGCATTACTATTATTAAGAGTAATGCTTGGGGTAGTTAAAGCACCGGTCATTGTATCTCCGGCTTTCTTAACATAAGTAGTAGTTATATCGTCTCCATTTTTATCTCCAACAGCCATAGCTGCCGTACCAGTAATATCATCAGCGGCAGTAATAAAACCACTATCGTTTGTAATATCACTTGTTTTTGTTGGCACTGCAATATTTATGGTTTTATTAGCCGAACCATTAAATTTATCTCCTACTTGTGTCCCATTCTTTTGAATTGTTAGTTCTTTAAGAACTACAACACCAGTAAAACCATTTACTGAATTTACATCAGACGGATTACATAATACATATGTACTACCACTCCAACGATATTGTTTATTTTGATATGAACCAGAAGACATAATAATATATATCTTACCCTTTTCTGGTGTTAAAGCGGCTCCTCCATCAGTAAGTGATAACCATGTGCTTGATAAAGCTGTAGCTCCACTTCTTGTATAAGCCTCAATTACATCATCTACATAACTAGGTAATTGAGCTGTAGGAACTTTAGCATCACCGTCCAATGTAGCAACTCCATTAGCTACACCTTTTTGGCTTAAAGGCACATAATTACTAAACTTATCATTTAAAACTTTCCCTTGATAAGCATCTAATACACCCTTACCTGCAGAAGAAGTCGTAACATTGTTTTGTATTTTATATTTCCCATTCGTCATCAACTCTTGAAGAGTTACGTTATTGCTATCTACAACAGCAGTTGCACTTGTGAAAGGTACAAAAGGCTGTCTATCTTCATCTCTTAGCATTTTAATTGGGTATGTTGCCATCGTTATCCCTCCTTTTTTTGATTATTTCTCTATATATTTAGTATCTTTCGACACCCTAAAATAAAAAGAGAGGGGATTCCTTCCCCTCTTATCTATTTTGATTTAATTTCCATTGGCCATCAACCATAATATAAACTTTTTTTGCTCTTACTCATTGCCCGTTAACCATAATCCAAGTTTTTCCTTGCTTCCATTGACCGTCTACCATACGTCTTATTTTAGCCTGGTCGGCAGGAGTTGTCACAGTTACCGATTTACTAGCATAAGTGTCTACTGCATTGTTACCGACATGAGTGGCCTTTACTTGAACTGTCATGGTATAAGTTGTTTCTTCATTTAAACCAGTCCAATTATAAGTACCACTAGATTGGAAAGGCGTCCATGTAGACCCTCCATCTTTACTAAACCTATAAGTTAAAGTTCTACTTGGAGAAATACTACCTGTAGCTGAAATAGTACATGTAAAAGGTAGTATATCACTAGCTACTGGATTGGTAATGGTTGGATTATTTAAAAGGGTTGAATATGTAACAACGCTACTATTTGTAGTACCGCCCACATTAGTAGCCGCTACATAAAATTGATAATTAGTATCTACTGATAAACCTGTTAAATTACGAGTAGTCCCCGTACCTAAATCTATAACAGTATAATTGCCACTACTACCCTGTCTATAATATAATTTATAATTAGTTATAGTTAAACCAGATGCAGTAACCGAAACATTAATTGATGTAGTAGTATTAGAAACAAAATTAACCGCTACGTTATGAGGTGGGTTTGCTTTCCATACCGCATACAAGATTACAGTAGAACTAAATTGATAAGTACCCCCAGCGGCATATGTAGCCGTAGTAGCACTTGAACTTGTTGACCACCCAAGAAAAGTATAATTTGTTCTTGTTGGTATTGTAGAACTTAATGTAATACTTGGATTAGTTGTTCTAGTTGTAGTAGGGTTCCATCCCGCTCACATAGTGATACTACCACTTGGTGTGAACGAAGACCCTGCACTATGATTTGTTCCACTAGCTGACCCTTCGTGCCAACCATTAAATGCATAAGTGGTAGTATTAACATATTCACCAGAATGCACTGTAGTAGGAGCACCAGAACCGCCATTTGCATTATAACTAACTTGCAGCATTCCTGAAGTATTTGAATTATTCCTACTAATAGCATTGGCTAAAGTTATAGACCCGCCTTCGGCCACCACCTGTGCGGCTGGAGAAGACGTTCCGCCATTTGCTTCATATGAAACCGTGTATTGTTTTAATGTTGTAAAACTCATGGAACCAGTAGCCGAAGCCGTCATCCACTTTTCTTTACTAATGTTCCAATAGCTACCAGAAGAACTTATTGAAACGGAATAACTAGTTCCTGGACTTAAACTAGAAAAGGTAACATCGCCAACATCGGCCGAACTTCCTCCAGCGAAAGTTACTCTACCAGAACACGATTTAGAAGTACCGGTATTTAATTTAGCAGTACTAGAAATTTTAACTCCCTCTAATCTCCAACCACTAGTACCACCAAACCAAACAGTAACAGTAGCTGTATCCATTCCACGACTTTTAAGTCGTCCACCCGTTGTCCATCCCATAACTTACTTCACCTCCTAATTCTCTATTAAAATATATATGTCGCCATCTTTTGCTCCGGCAACCGTAGTAGGAACTGAAGTTCCATAATAAGTATTGACACCTTCTGATTTAATCTGAGCGGATGTATTGCTTCTTATTTTTGAAGCAGTCCATAAAACTTGATTTGATGTACCGCTATCATTTACTGTATAAGTATTTTGTAATTTGTTGGCAGTTAAAGCTACATCTGCACTATTCGCACGAGAAGCATATTTAACTCTTTTCTCTACCGTACTATCAACATAATCTGCTATTAACATATAATTATTTAATGGAGCAGATACAAATTGCAATTTATAATTATTTGAACCATCTTTACCTAAAGTAATCATCTTACCTAAATTACTTTCATTATAAGTAACATCAGTATCACTTAAATTAGCGAAACTGGAAGCTCCACTACCAGCTACCGCCGCATTAATTGTTGCTCTTCCATCTGTAACAGTTACAGTTAAATTATCACCAAAATTTCATTCATTTATTTTGTTCCAATCTGTTTTTGCTACAAATGATAACCAATATGCATAATCTACTGATGAACCAGTTACTGACGTAATAGTTAAATTGGTTTCTGTGGAACTAGAAGGCAATTTATAAGTTAGAGTATTGTTGCTTGGCTTATAAGTTAAAATTGTATTAGCAACCATACTAGCAGTACCAGTAAATTTATATGAGCTATTATTATATGTAAAATAATATACATGTGCTGTTAAACCACCAGCTGGAACTGTATATTGATATTTAATTGCACTTGTATCTTGAGTGGTTGTACCACTGATATAAGGCCCTTGAGAACCACTATTAAATACTTTATGATAATGATATTTAACTAAATCATAAACATTAGTACCCAATGTAGTTTCTTCATAAGAAGCTGGGTAAACTACTGTACCATCCGCTAAATGTTTTAATGTAATACTTCTATCTATTGGAACAAATGTTGATTGGTCTACACTTGTATAACCTGATGCATCCATTGTTGATACCCAAATAGGTAAATCAAATACGCCTTTATCTCCATCTGCATTAGTACCATAATATTGACTAGCTGTTGCACCATCTAGTGCAGTAACACCATCAGCGCTTAATGCTCTATCTACCGCACCAGCATATAAGTCTGGTCTAGCAGTGGCATTAACAGCGAATTCACTTCTTAATAAATATAGGCTAGGGTCTGTTTGCCCTACACATTCTATAGTTGCAACCTTGTTGTTAGCATCTACACTAACATTAGCTCCAAAGGTATAAAATTTTAAAGCAGTTACATCTCCTAAATTAGTTGTACTACCAGGATTACTACTACTTCCTCCGATTGTTTGGATATTTATATCTTCTATTTTCTTATTTAATTCGCTAATTGTATTTTCAGGTAACCTATCTGAACGAATACGTCTTTCTTCTGCTGGCGATACAAATATTCTTTGCGTATTAGGGACAAAAGTTATATCATCAGAAGAAATATTATGAGGGTTAACAACCGTATGACTGGCTACAATAGGATTTATTGTAGTGTTAACAACACCGCCTGACGAAATAGTATTCATATGGTTTTTAGAATTAACTACATCTGTATTAGCACTAACTCTAGCTTGAGTAAACCATAAATTAGTTGTACTACCTAAACCAACACCTTCAGCGATATCTCCAGTTTTTAATGAAATGGCTTTTGCTTCATCTTTGGCGGTGCCATCCCCAAGTTTATAACCATTGATTTTAGTATTTTTATGAACTTTGTATTTTTCTAACCAATCGATACGTGTATCATGACCATCTAATCTACTTTCTACAGTATCTAATCTACCCTCGGCATGAAATAATCTATATCTAATACTTTGTTCATATCTTTGTTTCCCACTATTATCAACTGACCATACTTCTTGTTCCAAATCAGCTAAACGATTTCTTATATATTCTAAATCTTTATCATCAGCTATTTTATAACCCACTACTACCGGATTACCATAAGTACGAGTTTCAGTTAAAGTAGGGGTAACAGTTGACGTATTTGAATCTGTAATATATTTACTATTGCTACTGTATAACTGTCTTGTTACCCTAGAAGGTAAGAAATCTAAGTTATATAAACTATTAAAACTTTCATTTTGTAATTCTCTTAAATCAAATCTCATAGTAGCTGGGGTAACATCTCCGCTATCTCCGCTATAAAGTTTAAATAAATTATCTGCAAATTCTGGACTAAAAGTACCTACTTGAGATATTCTTCCTAATGTATAAAATTGACATGCATTAGGGTCGTTAGAACGGAAAGCCGTTCCCTCCACTTTACCTAATACTATTCTTGTTGCTTCAACATAAGGAAATTCTATATTTAAACCATATGTTGAATTAATATTGGCCATTGCATCGGTCATAGAATTATATAATACTGAACCCAATACAATAAAATCTTGTCCCGCAGGAGTCACTAAATGTTGTTGTATTGTAAAATAGCCTTCGGGCACATTAGTTAATTGCCCATCATGCCAATATTTGTTATATAATAATGTTTCTGAAACTGTAATAGGATTACTAAAACTATTTTCAGGAGCTATATATATAAGTGTAGTTGCAGGTAGTTCTACATCATAGGCTTTTAAATCAAAATTACTTCCATTGTCTGTATCGGCTGGGAAATCATTAGTTTGACCTATTGGATAATTAATACCTTCATCATAATAATAACCACTTTCTCTGTTTGCTTTAGCGTCATTATCTGATGTAGCAATTAAATTCATACCACTTGCTTGGCCACCATACATCATGAATGTCCCTCTGTCAGCAGTATAAGCTATATCTGGTAAAGTATATAAACAAGTAGAAACTACTTGACCATTTTGACTAATTTGAATAATTTTCCCCTGACCATCTACAAGGAATGTACCTATAAAAATATGGTTAACATCATCTGTAGCTGGCATACCAGAAGTTATAGTATAAGTACCAGTATAATCTGTAAATATTGAATAAGAACCTGTTGCTCCAACAGAAGAAGATATATCTAATATTTGTTCTTCAATTTTATACATACCTTTAAGATAAAGGCCATCTCCTTCTTTATTTTTAAAATATACCAACATAGCTGGCATATTAATTTTTTGTCTTGTGTTATCTGCCAATGTCATTGGTCCTTCTAATACAACGGCTCCTGAATTTAAGAACCCTTGTCTAAAAGTTTGACCAATATCCATTATTTTATGTCATTGATTATCTGTTTTTGAATAACGATAAAATTCACCACTTGATACAACATAACATACTTGGCCATCTAATGGGTCTGGCACCGCATTCATATCAGCGATTGTGCTTACCACTCCATTTTCATCTGGGAACACTAAGTTAACATTAGCCATACTAATAGCATTTGCCAATCTTCTAAAGTTCTCGTTAAGTGGAGAGGAAACTATAGGACCGCCTATTCTAATAAAATCTTGCATCTTAGTGCACCTCCTATAAATATCTTGGTTGTAGTTCAGCACTCAAAGTGAATGTCCCTACACTGGAACCAGTATTTGTCGTTCCATTTGTACTTCTGTAATTTATATTTTGTCCTGTGGTAATTGTTAATACATCTAGTTCTACTATTGTAGCACCAAACATACGATAAACCGTTTTCCAATTACCATATTTATCTCTAAAATCATCTTTGTTGTCAAAATAATTCGTTTCTCTTCATTCGCCAGTCACACCATCGCTTTTTAAAGCTCAAATGTATCATTGACCATTTTTAACACAAACATCTCCTTCATTTGCGCTTCCTGGCAAATCTCCATCGTTAATTTCTATATAATTAAAAGCAAAACCAGCGGGTCTAACAACTACCCCACTATTAATAATAGCTGCTGGAATATCGGCAGTATATACATTACTATCTAATGTTAATGTATTGGCTGATAAATCTACTGATTGAATTTTGCTACCCCCATTACTATTGCAACAGAAGTATCTACCTATCATATTTTCGTTTACTTTTAAAACTAATGGATTTATAGAAACTACATTATTTTCAATATAAAAACTATCATATTCTATTAAGTCTGTATTTTCCATATCACGAACTCATGTTTCTGGTATTTCTATGACATCTCCAAAAGGATTTACGCTCATGGCCGTACCACTAAATCTTCCGTAATATATATTACCGTCTTCGTCCTGTAATATTTGACCTACCGTGTCTACAATTATGTCACCCACACAATTACTGATATCTATTACTGTAGAGCTTCCTGTATTTGCATTGTTAAATTGAATATAACTATGGTCTGCAAATGTACCATCATGCTCTATTAGATATTTAGGTGATGTAATAGCACTACCAGGATTATACATAGGTATTAATTGACCGTTCGCATTTGCTGGTATATCCCACACACATTTAGGGCTCATGTCTTTATATAGGAGCCCACTATTATAATAATAATCAACTCCATATATGGTTTTTGCATCATAGATTAAATCGTCTCTATAGTATGCTAAACCATACCCATACGCAGAACCAACCGTTTCAAAGGTAACTGTGAAATTACCAGTATAAACGACATCTCCTTGTGCATAATCACCTAAAAAAGAATGCTGAGGTGTCTGAATAGTAGTTAATGGATAAGCTCCTAAAGTCGAAATACTTGTAACTTTGACCAAATAATATTTATAAGGTTGGTCTGATAATATTAATCTACCGACTTTACGAGGGCTTAGCCAACTTCTCATTCTATCATATTCAGAAGAAACAAGGTCATGACAAAAACAAGTAAATTGGAATTGCTGACCAGTAATTTGTGTACCATAATAATATTTACCATCATATGCCGGCACTTCTACCTTGTTGTCTGAAAATGTCGGTTCAATATTAAAAGTATATACCGAACCACTGGTAATATTATAAATTCCCATGTCGGCGCAGTCTTTCCCATCAAAAATAAATGTAGCAAATAACTCACCGGCTTTTACCGCTCTCATTGCCATACTTTTCCCTCCTATTTCTTTAATCTCTCTAACAATTAGTAGTTAGAAAAGAATAAAAATAAAAAGACGAGGAGCTTATAACTCCTCGTTTTATAATGTGTTTTTAAAACTGTTTATTTTGATACCGGTTTGATTACCGATTTCTTTAAACTTATTGACAAACATATTAAATGCTGCTTCACCATCTTCTACAGAAGACATTGACTCAACATTAAATGAAATGTTATCAATATTTACAGAACTTGTATTAGTAGTTGAATTACCATTGCTAAACATTCTATCCAAAGCATCTGTAAATTTTATAAAGTGTTCAGTTTGTAAAGCATTTAATACTGCTTCAGGATGCTCTCTCGTACCATCTAACCACGCTGGTCCTGTGTTATAAGCAAAACCTCCTTGCTTATATTTTAATTGAAGTCCATTAACCCAATGAGTAGCTCCTGAAGAAAATTTAATCTTATAAAAATTAAGCCCATTATAATTATCACGAGCTATGACAGTAGCTTTAGAAGACCCAAAGTGGAATGCATTTCCCCACCATTGATTAGGTGGTTTTTTAAGATTTCCTTTACTATCGGAATCGTATCCCGTAGCTTCACTACCGACATTACTTCTAACCTTATCGTTAACTTTAAAAGCATAACTATCAGTTTGTTTATTTCCACTAGTGTCTTTATACGCATTGGCATCAGCTTTAATATCTGTTTCATTTCCTGTTACAGCAGTTAAATCTTTTTTATTGTTTCCTGGTGTAATAGTCTTTTTACTTCCTCCACCACCAGCAGCTGCTACTGCTGAACTAATTGTTGAATTAACACTATTTTGCCATTTTAAAATAGTTTGTTGTACATCAGCACTTTCTTGATGTAAATTAGTTTTTAAATGCTCATCTAAATCACTAATACTTTGTTTAGTTTTAACTAAATCATCATATATACCATAAATACCTTTTGGATTTTCTAAGATGGATTTATAATAAGTTTCAAAATCAGTTTTTCAAGCATCTAATTTTTCTTGTCTTTCTATAAATGAAGATTGATTTCATTCGTCTGTTTGTTTTAAGATATCATAAATAGCACTTTCGTCTCCCATAATATCATTATCCAATCATTCAAATAATCAATCTAATTGGTCAAACATAGCATCAAATTCTGCTTGTAAAGCTTCTTTTTCATCATCTAGACTATCTAATATATCTTCTAACATTGAAGAATATTTATCCTCTGCTATTTCATTCAATTTTTCATTCATGTCCTTTTGGGCTTTAATGAATGCCACATCAGAAGCACCAGATGTATCCATCATAGTACGTTGAATATTAGTTTGTAAACCAGATATAGCTTCGGCATTTTCTTGGTCTTTACGAGCTTGCTCTCTAGCCTCTCGTAATTCCTCAATAGCCTCCTTTTCTTTGTCTATAGCATCTAATTTTGTATCAAGTATTTTTTTATATATCTCTTTTATCGCGTCCGCTAATTGGTTTTGTGTCTTTTTATAACTATCAATTATTTCTTGTTGTAATTTAATAACTTGTTTATAATAATCTATTGTTTTATCAAAATAACCTTGTAAATCTTCAAACATTTGAGTATAAGTGTCATATACATCATCTGCTTTCTCTTTAAGAGTTGTTTCTCCTTTAGCGGCTTTATCTTGTAATGCATTATATTTATCTCAATTTATAATAATTTGACCAAATTTATCAAAATCAAATACTCCTTCAAGACCTTCTACAGTACCAATAAATTCTTTATATCCATTTGTAAATTTCTTTTGTTCTTTTGTTAAGAATGTGTATTGGTCTAGTAATTCTTTATTATAGTCTACTCTTTCTTTCAATAAAGAGCCATATTGTTCACCTTGCGCTATATCAGCATAAGCATCTAAAGTACTTAATCTATGTTCTAAAACACCTATACGATTTAATATATTGTAAATTTCTTTTAATTTACCAATATATTGCTGTAATTTATCATTATTACCTTTATTACCATTATTATTACCATTCTTAGAAGACCAAATACCAGAATTTAATGTAGCTAATTTTAAATTTATATTTGAAATTTGAGTTTGGTATGCAGCCGATGCTTTTTTAGCAGCTTCTAGTTGGCTCTTTAATTGACCTAAATTATAACCCTTCTCGTCCAATTCTGCACTATAAGATTGAAGATTCATCTTATCTTGTGCTGCTTTTCAAGATTTCGCTATAGCATCTACTTCACCTTGAGTAATTGTTCCATCTGACATAGCAGTTTGTAATTGGTTATATTTTATAGCAACTTCGCTAAATGCATCTGCATACTGTTTAACCATTGCTTCTGCAACTTTGCCTTGATTTTGAATATAGAAAGTATTCATTTTATTAGAAGCATTTAACCAAGCCTCTTCAGCCTTAGACTCTAATTCCTTAGCATCTGCTGAACCCTCAGCGACTTTAATCTTCCATTCTAAAGTTGCTACTTGAGCATCTATTATAGCTTTACGAGCTTCTAATTCTAATTGTTTATTTATTAATTCCTGACGAGTTTCTTCTATACTTGCTTGGATAGCTTTCTCTTCTAATTCTGCTATTGTTTCAACAGCCTCTCCATTGGCGTAAATTTGACCATTTACTACTGTTAAACTTCCAGCTATAGTGTCTAACGCATCAGCATATTGTAATAATTGTGTATCATCAAAAGCATCGAAATTAATATCATCAAATATTTTGGTGAAATTTTCCCATTGACTAATATCCATTCCATTTTCTGATTTTATATCAAACACACTCTTTCAAGCAGTTTGAGTTCTTTTTGTTAATTTATCTAAATCATCTCATAATTCTTCCCAAGGAATGTCAATAGATATGTCCATGGTATTCCATGCTTTTTCTATACTAGAGGCAGCGCTTTCGGCCAAAGTTTCTCATTTTTTATATTCGGCACTTTCTTTGTCGGTGATTTCTTCCATTTTTTGCTCTGCCTGAGTTTTTACCTCTTCTAAGTAGGCTATCGATTGAACAGCCGCAGCTTCATTGCTACGTCCTAATGCATTATTTATTGTATCTGCATATTGGTCAACCACCATATTAAATAATCCAACATCATCAGTTAGTCCAATCATATCATAAAAAGACACCTGATTATTTGTCATTTTATCTTTAACATTTTGTATTGCCTTATTATAAGAAGCTTCCAACTCTTTATATTCATCAGAATCCTCACTATAATGTGCTTTTAATGTTATTAAAGCCGTCTCTTTTCTTGACTCTAAATCTTGAACAACCGCATAGATACCGTTTTCATACCCATTATAAACAGCAGTCATAAAAGCTTTTTGTATTGTTTTAAATAAAGGGTCATCTTCACTAATGTTTAATCCATGTTCATCAGTAATTAATTCTTTTATAGCTTTTTCTACTGACCCGTAAGTTTTGTTTCCTAGGTCTTCTGCTATGTTATTTAAACCTTTAGCAGCCTTTGCTAACCCTGCATCACCGATTTTATCTAAAACTTTAGACCAATCACGACCTAAATTTGCAAATCCTTCTTCAAATTTTTCTGAATCAAATTTACCATCATCTGTCCAAGATTCTGCTTTAATTTGTTCAATAGCAGATTCTAGCCATTGTTTACCCAAGAAACTAGCTAATGCTTGTCTATCCTTTTCATTTACGCCCTCTATTGTTCTATCATTAATTTTATCATTAATAATATAAGACATATTTTTTAATAGATTTTGCATTGTTTCATCTGTCATAATTTCAGAAGCTTTCTTTTGTGCCAAAGCCATTTCTTGAGCTGAAATTCCAGCTTCCTCCATTACGTCGCTAGTTACTACAGTAGCGGCACCCAATGCTGATATTGCTAATAAAACACCACCAATAACCTTGGTTACCATAGTAGGTTCTGGGACAGCCAAAAGAACTAAACCAGCTCCAGCTAATCCTCCAACACCGGCAACGGTTCCTACGGTCTTAGCTGTACTTCATCCTTTACCGGCATCAGAACTAGACCATAGATTTTCTGCCTCTTCTCTTAAATCCGCTCTTGCCAAACCACCTAAATTAGCCATTTGTGTTTTTGCTAATTCAGCTGCTTCTCTTTTTGCAGATTTTGCACTAGCTCTAGCAGAATTAGTATTAATAATTGGGTTACCATTAGCATCATAACCAATTATCGCACCAGGAGCAGCCTTAGCTAACGCATCTGTAGCATCTGCTAATTGCTGAACCTCTTCAGCACTTTTTATCATTTTTTTACTTAATCTATCATATACATCAGCACTAGCTTCTACCGTATCTATAAGTGCTAATTTTTTATCTAATTCTTTTTGAGTGGCATCATAAGCTTTTTGGGCTCTTTCTCTAATTTCGCTAGATGTTGTAGTAAGTCAATCATTAATAAGTTCTATACCAGACATAATTAATGAACCAACCATTAACCCTGTTTGTAAACCACCTATTAAATTTGTAACACTACCAACAGCAGTTTTGGCTTTGGCGCCAACACCGCTAACTTTATCTCCAAATTTTTTTACTTCTTTACCTGATTTCTTAACCGTTTCGGTGTTAACAACAGGAGTAGGAACATTAACGGTTCCTCCTGTTTCACCAGTTGCTATATTAGTACCACCAGTAGTGCCAGATTGAGCAGCTGCTAAATCTCTATAAGCAGCAGCTTGCTTTTCAATTAAACTGGTTGTAGTTTTAATTTTTAAGTCTTGTTTTGACATAGTTGTAGATAAAGAAGCTATATTCTTAGTCAAAGTCATAACATGACTTTTAAGACCTATAACCGCCGTATCCATATTTTTAAGGCTATCCCCAGTAGCTTTCAAACGCATATTTGTTAATAAAGTTTTAGCGTTTAATAACGTAATAGCAACCGTAAATAGCTTTAAAGCTGAATTCCCATCAGCAAACCATTTAACTATAGATGTAGCAATATTAATTAAGAATTTAAACGAATCCCCGTTCGCTAAATTAGAAATTAATTTTTGCCATGCATTTGTTAAATTGTTAAGAGCAGCATCTAAACCTTCCATAGCAGATTGATGCATTCTAGTTGCAGCACCTGCACTGTTTTGAGATGCAGTTGTTAATTCTAATGCCCTATCCCAATTTTGCATTAAAGATATAAAACGTGATTGTTGACGTGTACCAGCAATAACAGTACCTAAATATGCTTGTGTATTTCTGCTCAAACCATTCCATTTAGGTCCTAACTCTTCTAATACATCTCCTAAATCACGTAATTGCCCTTCAGCATCACGTAACTGTACTCCTACACTTTTTAATGCTTTTTCTACCGCATTGACATCAGTATCGTCCTCTGTATTTTCTCCTTTCTTTATACTTTGGAAACGAGACATAATTGTTTTCAATGAAGTACCAATATTTTCTGGTGCTTCACGAGTAACTTCAATCATCGTTGCTAAATAAGCATTATATTGGTCAAACGATAGACCTGCCATGTTAGCCTGTGATGCAGCTTTTGACATAGCTGTTGCTAATTCATCAATATCAGCTGCTGAATATGCTGCTAATACTGATAATTTATCAATAACCTCTCCTGCTTGGTCAACAGATAAATTAAATCCATTAATAGCAGCTGTAATTTGATTTGAAGCAACTTCTACCGTTTCATTAGATATTTTAGCAAAAATGGCTGTATATTCTGTTAATTTTTTAACGGCCTCATCATTTAAGCCTTGTTGATAATAAATTGTAGAGGCTTTCGCGATATCGTCAATTGCCATACCAGTTTTAGCAGATAATTCAATAAATGTATCAGTTAATGCTAAAACTTCGCTACGACTCTTACCAGATACTATAGCTATTTCAGTTAAAGCAGCATCTAAATTTTTAATATATTCATAAGAATAAGAAACTATTCTCCTCATTCCTCTTGCTAGTTCATGTAATCCTAAGATAGGAATACCTAAATCTTTTAAAACTGACTTAAATGTTCTAGACTGTTCCTCAGCTGCACGTTGCTGCTCAATAATGCCTTCCATATTCTCCATTACTTTAGGAGCAGTAGCATTTGATGTTCTCATTATATCTTGTATAATATCACGTATTTGAGCCAAAGCATTTTTTAATGTCTCAACATCTTGAACAGATATAGAACCATTAATTAATCCTTGTTGTTCTCCAACTTTATTTTCTATTAACCCACTTAGTTCAGCTTGAGAAGTAACTCCACTAGAAGCATGAATAGAATTTATTTGCTCTTGTATTTTAGCTTTTTCTTCTAACTTCTTGTTTATTTCAGTAATGGTTTGTTTTAATTCATCTTGTTGTTTTTTCTCTTGAGCAGTTAAATCATTTTGCTTTTTGGTTAAAGCATCTAATTCTTTAGACGCAGAGCTTAATTGCGATTTTAACTCACTTTTATTACCCAATCCTTTACTTTTACCTAATAATTGAGATACTGCTTGATAATCTGCTGTTAACTTATCTAATTCGTCTCCTATCTGTCTAATTTGCTTAATAGCGGCTACATTAGAAGTAGAATTAAAAGTTTTACTAATATTACCTTGTAAACTTAATAATTTATTGTCTAAACTTTTAAAAGTGGATTCTAAACTTGACGCTAATTCTTTAGCTTGAGACTTAGACACTAATGGCTTAGATAAACTGGAATATAAAGTACCAACGGTTTTGATAGTGTCCGTTACCGCAGTTTTGACAGAATTAAAATATTCTGTTGTTTTGGTACCTTTTAAACCCTTTTCCATATCTTTGCCAAGTAAATTACCAACTTCTTGTAACTTAGCTCGTTCAATGTCGAAATCCAGAGTTAATGTAATTTTTTCATTCTTAGCCATTCATTGTCCCTCCTTTTTTTATGTATCAAAAAAGACGCTTATTATTCAGCGTCTTTTTCTTTTTTGCTCTCTTCTCTTGTGTATTTTTCAATTAGAGCTTTCATTTTAGCATTTTCTATATCTTTTAAAGCGTCTTGTTTTATTTCCTCGTCGCTCTTTTTATTTACCTTTTTATTTAGTAATTTTATATTTGAAAAATTGGTTTTATCTATCGCTTGATTAACTATTTTTATTAAATCATCCATAGTTAATCCTCCTAAATCTTCAGCAAAATCATATAAGAAACCAGCAATAGTTAATCTCATTTTTGCTTCTCTTTCCATGAAATCAATTAACTCATTAACTATTTCATTAAAACTCTCTAATCTTTCTGGTTTATCTAAAACTTCTTTTTCAAACAATGGTTCAATAATTGAAGTCATCTTATCTTCAATATTATCAATATTATAAAGACTTTCTATTACTAGATTATTTTCTACCAAATTATTTGTGAAAGTAATCATAGTAATAAACTTTAAGTCATTTAAAATATAATTTTTCTTTCTCCCCAATAATTCTAACGCTTCCTCTATTACTTTCTTTTTAAAAGTAAAAGAATTAACATTAACATTTTCTTTCATTTTAATTTCCATATCTTTTCCCTCCTATTGTTTACCATATCACACCGTAGATTTAAACTGTGGTGTAATTCGATTTTCTCTTAAAGCTTGAGCCAAAGCTTCTTTTTGTATGGCTCTAATATCACCATTCATAAAATCTATTAATGGGCTAGTTTCGTATTTTGTAATAGCCTCTTTTGTTTTACCAAATTTTAATCGGTGAGAGCTATAATCTATATAAGCCTTACCTTGTAAAATACCTTCTATAATTTCAGAACAAGTATTTATATCTTTTTCATTAACAAAAACTGGGAAATCACCGTTTCTTATTCTTCATTCTAAATAGACTAATGCCGAATCTATAGCATACTTAGTCACGACAGTGTTTGTAACTTCTCCATTATAGATAGCTTTTAATAAATCTTTCGCTACTTGACCAATTAATGGTAATAAAGTCGCATACGTATCATCATGTAAATGTTTCCCACCTTCTGCTCCTCCTCCTAACGAAGTAGAAGAGAATGTACCAAATTTAAAACTAGAGTCAAGATAATTCTTTTTAATACCGGCCTTAACTTCCATATTAAAAGGGAAATCATCAACCGACACTTCTATATCATAAAGAATAGATTTTTGAAATTCATGAGGACTGGTGTCTTTAATTTCTATCCCATCACCTAAATTTTTCTTCATAATATTCTTCATAATATTAGCAAAAGTATCTGCTTCCACCTTATTACCACCAGCATATGACCCGTATGAATTGATATCATCTTCCGCAACAGCAAATTGTTTTAAAATGGTATTTGTTTTAAATTGTCTTAATACTTCCTGCAATCCAATATCTTGTGCTATTTTATAAATAGGTTCTTTATTTTCTTCTTTCAACTTATCTATAGTATCATTTAAAATAGCCTCAATTAAAAAATCACCAGACCCACTAGTTAAATAATAATAATATTGCTTAATAATTTTAACATTATCATTACGACCCATTTTGTCGGACCAACCAGTTGCTTGTATAAATTTATTTCTTAATTCTTTATTAGATAAATAATATTGATTTAATTTTTGTGCTAACGCAGCCTCTTGTTTATCAGCATCAGATAGCAGGGTTTTTAACTTTACTGCCAATTCCGGAGTAATATTAATATAACCATCATTATTCATATTATTCCCCCATTAAATCTTGTATTAAACTACCATATATTTCTGTATACATCTCTTTCAACCATTGGTCTATTTGTTCCGAAGTCATTTTTTTCATTTGATAATAATTAAAAAATCTTTTATCACCAACGGGTTGATACTGACCAGGTCTTTTGCCATTAGCGTATTTCTCAGAGCGTTTTATAGACTTAACGTTTATCGCTTCTTCATAATAATGCATTGGGTCGGCACCGTATGGTAATTCATATTCATATAATACTCCATTTCGTCCCAATCTTCTTACACTAAGTGTTCTATCTATTTTTAAGTTTCAATCATTAATCGTTCACTTAGCCATATTAAACCACCACAACAGTTGCTATATCTTTATTTAATTCTTCCCCTGTTGCCACAGATTTTACGTGGATTGGTGTAAACGAAGCTTTGCTACTATTATTCACTGAAATTACCATATTTGTATCAACTTGTACTTTATCACAATGTATATAAACAGTATGTTTATCATCATTTTTTAAATCAACAGCATCAATATAAATATCCATTGCACAAAATACATTATTATGAACTTGTTTAACTTTTGTTATTGTGGTAGCCTCAATTAAATAATTATATGTAGCAAAATATTGGTCTCCCTCCTGACCATTTAAAATATGTAAATATCATTGTCTTGGTTCAGTGTCTGAAACACATATCTCATAATCTTCATTACTTAATAATATGTTTTCATTATCACTTACTTTATAAACATAAAATTTATCATTACCAGGAGACATTTCTGGTTTAGCAGTAAGTTTAGCATAACCTTGATTATCAATTTCTAAATATTCATTCCCTCTAATTTTTGTAAGTCCTGGCTCTTCATCATTTAAACCATATATATAACTCCAAAGAGCATATAATATAGAACCTTCATTTATCACAAAATCTATATGATTTGTAATACCAGCAGTACCAATATGTCCTTGACCATCATTTGCCGTAACGGGTCTTGAAACAAATGATAAGTTAGATAATGATGGGTTGTTAATAATCATCACTGGTTCACCAACTTCAAAATCACCATACTCTACACCCTTTTCTTGAGGATTGGTTCTATTTTGTCTTATAACAGCGCCTTCAGGCTTACTTAAAATAATTTGAGAAACTTCTTGCATTCTTAATTGTTCTAACATATCATCGTCCCTCCTCTAAATAATAGTAGCAAGGAAGTTGTCTTTCTTCACTTTCCACTTTACTAACATTATATTATCATAAAATAGTATTTTTGTCAAGTAAAAATTGCAAAAAAAATAAGAGAGAAGATTTCTCTTCTCTCTAATTATTATTAAATACTAGCTGGGTCAACTGGGTCGTAGTTTTCATCTAATGGGTAAACTTTTCCAGTGTCAGTTAAATGTCCATCAATAGAGTCAACTGTAACTTCTTTAGCTGGTACACGTTTGAATGAACCATCATATTGTCCGTAAGTTTCGTCTCCAGATTTTCCTTCTTGACGTAATTGTCTGAATTTAATCATTTGTCCTTCGTCATCTCTTAAAGCTTTTCCTTTGAAAGAGAATACTACAGCTTCTGTAGCAGCATTTAAGTTAAATGAGAATGAACTGTCAAGTTTTAATTTAGGAATTTCAATTTGGAAGATGTCATTTAATCCAGTATATTGGTTAAATAATAATGTGTCACCAATAAATTTGTATGTTCCAGCAAATTTATCAGCTAAAACTGTGATTTCAGTTAATTCTTCAGTTTTTGTTGGGA
>Ga0310696_10000709_pt1 | contig 50408 bp, 39 predicted proteins | sample AusTroGonzalo_MG_4_FD_203885 | JGI IMG/M metagenome (GOLD analysis project Ga0310696, IMG submission 203885) | Bovine rumen microbial communities from tropical cattle in Woodstock, Queensland, Australia - Gonzalo_02 (v2) (version 2) | ecosystem: Host-associated > Mammals > Digestive system >...
CCACATTGACGGTGTTGTCATTTTGTGCCATCATGCCCAAACTGACAAGCATCACGATGGCGGAAACAAGGATTTTCTTCATAACTGATATAATTTTAACACGTTCTATAATTCACTGATTTTCAACAGTGCAAAATAACATGTTTTTAGAATATGCAGGCATTATCAGTCGGAAAGGATTGTTTGTCAATAAGTCGGAATGATGTTCTTTTTATCAAGATTATCGGCATTGATCCCAATTCGAGGGCTTTGTTCTATCGTCATGGTGACATTTTGCTTTTCGACTTCTCCTTCGGCAGACAATATCTCTGTTCCTTGAACTGCATTGACTGTGACAGTCAATTTATATTCAATATGTGAGCCGGCTTGACTTATTCCTTCAATCGTAATGTTGTCACCCTGCCAAATACCTTCAACATTGATAGGTACGCAATAGTCACATCGCGTGACGACACCCGTCACATCGTTACCGTTCTTATCGAGCACCATGCTGGCTTTGTCTTCACCAATGGTGCCCGTCATACTATAGCTTTGGGGATGACTTGCAATCGAGTCCGTCTCTTTCGACGCCATCACTTCCGTTGAATCAGCAACGGCTGCGGCAGCACTTTCTGCCTGCGTTTGCCTGCCACCACATGCTGAAAGCATCATCAAAGCAAAGATTATCAATATATTTTTTCTCATATTCCTATAGTTTTTTCTATTTCATATAGTCAGAGAGCTGGTTTCAAATACCATTTTCCGATAGCACCCCGCGTTTGAGGTCTGGGGGAAGATGTAAAAGCTCACATATCGGGTCCTCTCTGATAATCTTTGGTGCAGACTTGCCTGCCAGTACCAGAACCTTCTTGCCATTGCGGTAGATATGGAGTTGGCGAGAGCGGACTACGGCTGCCAGTTCATTGTCATCCTGCATGGATGTCCAAAGAGAATGATATACGCCATCCTCTTCAAACAACTTCTTCTGCAGGTGTGAACACATATTAGTGGTATCAATGGTCAGCATATCACTTGTCTTAAACCTTTTTTTGAGTGCAAAAATAAACATTATTTTGGAATGCATGAAAAAGAAAAGCCGCCGCAAAGGTCACGAAAACCCTTGTGGCGATCAGTTCCACCTCTCCCTCGTGCCAGAGGCACGATATTTTAGTGACCCCACATAAGCGAGCGGAGGGAGCATTGTGTGGGGTATAGAGGCCGCACGCGAGACAAGCGTATCGAAGATACGCCACATTTCATCAACACCTAATCGAAAAGGTAATGGTATGGGTTTTCTTTCGGTTCCATGTCTATGTCAGACTGATCGGCGTACATCCATCGTCCATTCTTCTTGACAAGGCACTTCTTCAGGCTCTCCTTGCCGCCGCTGTCGTCCCACAATGCTATGTCGAAAGTTTTTTGTTCGACCCATTTGTTGTCGCTTATAGTGTATATGCGACATTGAACCCAATTCGAGGGCTGTGCTATATACGGAACAATGACTATCGCTCTTTTCATTCCTTCGGTGATAGGATAACACTGCGCGAGGGCGTAACCATTAGGGATATAGAGAGGCTCGATATCATTTAAGAAAAGTACCGCATTGATTACCTGCTCTTGATACCAACACCATATATCCCTTGTGGTGTCTTCGGGTATTTCATTGATAAACTGATTGCTCACTTCTGACCATAGTTTCACCCGTAAAGTGTCCTTCCGTTCGGCGGATAGGAAATTGTCTATCCATATTTGAGGCTCGTATGGCATCATTTCAACCGTCTCTTCTTCAATTATTGTGTCTTGTTGCGTCTTTTGGATCGTTTCCGTATGGTGCGTCGTGCAACCCGAAAAAACGAACATGAAGATGACGACGATATATCTCTTCAGCTTCATAATAATGTGGAATTTGGCTGCAAAAATACTCTTTATTTCCGTTCGCAAAACGTCACATGCACCCTATCGCCGAAACTCTTGCCAATCCGTTTGCGGATGTCCTTAGGTATCCCGAGGATATGGCAGGGTGTCCCCATTTTCACAATCTGACCGTCGTAGAACACTCCGTCGAAGGTGGCATGGACGGACAGACGGCCTTTACCGAACATTGCCTTAATATCGTACGGCACTTCCACGTAGGCGGCGTCCATATTTTCGTTTTGCAGGATGACTGCGTCAAATTCCAAGAGCTCTGACATAAGATTTACTCCTTTCTCCACCTCGTTAGCATTGAGAAGAAACCTCGCTTTGGCAGAACTGAGGCAGTTGTCCCTCTTGGAATGCCTTCTCTTTTTTTGGGAAGGACGCTTCGTATGACTCAAATGCTTCCGGATTCTCGTCAGCCACGAAATAGCCCTTGGGCGGGCAGTAAGTGGCCTCGTTAATGCCCTTCGATTTCAGCCAACCGGGAATAAGTTCCTGCGCGAGGAAGTAGGGCACTTCGGCATCCTTCGGTTCAGCGTGATAGTGGATGTTCAGTTTGCTGGCGAGGTCGAAACCTGCATGCTTGTAGAACTCGATGTTACCCTCCATGCAGAGAAAGCCGATGCCCATCTCTCGAGCTTTCTCCAATGCATACTGTAATATCATAAGACCGTATCCCTTGCGCTTGTAATCGGGATGGATGCTTATGGGGCCAAATGTCCAGGATGCTTTTCTGCTGCCATCCTCAAGCAAGAGTTCCGCCTTGGAAAACATGATGTGGCCGATTATATGATTATTCTCTTCCATCACAAAGTCCAGTTCTGGAATGAAGTCAGGGTTCGTTCTATACTGATTGAGTACGTAATGCTCTGTGCATCCCGGACGATATACGTTCCAAAATGCTTCACGCGTGAGGTTCTCCACCTCACGATAATCTTTGGGCTGTTCTAAACGGATATTCATTTTTTTGCAAAGGATTATTTTCTATTGGTGGTGATGGTGTTTTTGCATCTCATTTTTTGGTTTCCACCTACTCACCTCAGAATTATTTGAACTTACTTCGATGGTGATAGAATCTCCAACTTGGCGATCACCATAGTCAGACTTGTTGAAGAACTCCTCATCGTCCTTGTATGTTTTTCCATCTACAGTGTACTGGTATTCTACTCTCCACATTAAGTTATATTTTCCTCGGTACGTTTGATATATTCTTGTTATCTGAGCAGGGTACAGTTCATAACTTTTCCAATATTTGAGGTTGCAAACAACACCCCAAATGGCCACTGTACCGGCGACTACCAGCAAGAAAATAATGCTATTCCTTGTATAGTTTGATTTTGGGGCCACTGCCTTTTTCTTTTTCATGTTAGATTATTATCGTTCTTCAAGTCGAAGGGGAAATGCTTTCGTTTTAACTTAAAACTTGAGTGCAAAAATACGCATTATTTCGATCTGTACGGTTGGAAATAGGCTGTTTCATGAAGGTTTGCTGTTAAACGGAGGAGATTCCGCCACCTCCTACCGTCGGCGGCGGAATGGTGTTCGGTTCCGTACGCGAGAAGGGGAAAAAGAAGGGCGGCGGATATGGAGGTGTCCGCGTCTTCGCAAACACAAGTCGCATGACACAGATTGCCCCGTATTTCTTGTTCCGCCGCCCTTCTTTTTCCCCTTTATGACTCGTACACACGCACCATTCCGCAAGGCACGAAGTGCCGAAGCGGAATCTCCACCGTTTTCTTAACCGTACAGGTCGCATTATTTTGGAATGCAGGGCAAAATAAAACACCGCCGCAAAAGTGCTGAACCCTTGCGGCGGTTGCTTTCTGAATAGTAGTTAGTAAAGCTTACGCCTTGTTGAACTTCTCCTTCGGCTGCTTGCAACGGGGACAACGCCAGTCGTCGGGCAGGTCTTTGAAGGCAACGCCGTCGTGCTCTGCGGGATCATAGACGTAGCCGCAGATGGAGCAGACGTACTTGCCGGAGGCTTGCTGCTTGGAAAAGTCCACCTCGGCCAAAACGGTCGGCACAGGATTATCCAAATCCATCACGCGCTTGGCTTCCAGATTCTCATAGCCCTGCGGCGTGTGGGTGCCGCAATAGACCGTGGGGTGATTGCGGACGAACTCGCGCACTCGGTTCAGCGTCTCGCGGGCGGCAGGAAGGTCGTCAAAGACTACCGAAAGTTTGTCCTCGTGAAGAGCCTCATCCATGTAAGTGATATCGCCGTGAAGCATGTAGAACAGTCCGTCCATCTCTACCACGATGATGCTATTGCCCTTGGTGTGTCCCTTGGCCTTAATGAGGTAGATGCCGTCCTGAATCTTCTGGCTCTCGAGGAAGTTGTAGTAGGCTCCGTCGGTGAAGCTGACGGGCACGAGGTTCGTCAGTCCCTGCAACTCGGCGGCGTCCATCTCTTCCTGGTTCACATAGACCTTCGCGTTAGGGAAACTTTTCAGTTCACCGCTGTGGTCGGCATGACGGTGGGTGAGCAAAATCTTGGTCACCTGCTCGGGCTTGTAGCCAAGGGCCTTGAAGGCTTCCATATAGCTGCAGATGTCCTTACCGGTGAAGATGGGAGAGTTCTCGTCGGGCACCTCCTCTGGAGTTCCAGCGGGGATGCCGGTATCCACCAGAATCACCTCGCTGCCCGTGTCAATCAGATAGTTCTGCAGACTGCCGCGATAGCGGATGTTCTTGTCGAACTTGTCCACCCCTTCTTCGCCTCCGAACACAAAGGGCTGGGTGTAGAATCCGTCTTTACGGAATTTTACGGCTTTGATTTCCATACGCCTCTTATTTTGCCGGTTCCCATTTGCAGCGGACGGGCGACACGATAGCACCCTCTTTCTTCAGTTCTGCAAAGGCTTTATCGACCTCTTTGCGGTCGATGCCGGTGATTTCAGCGATTTTGCCTGCGTTGACGGGCTGTCCGAACTCACGCATGGCTTGTAAAACTTTTTCTTTCATACTTTTCGATATTTTATTGTTAGCACTTTGGATATTTACCTTAATATTTATGCCTTTTACTTTGGCTGTTAGCTATTAGCCATTGGCTTTTGCGGATAAACCATTGCCAATAGCCAAAAGCCAATAGCTAATGGCCAAGCAGACATTACATCATTGCCATGAGGAAATTATCATAGCCGATTTTCTCGATGAGATAGAGGTATTGTGCCTCCCATGCCATGTGGTCCTTCTCACCGTCGATCCATTTCTGGATGAGCTTTTGGGTGGGATAGTCGTCGGCAAAAGCCTGTGCCATCTCGCTCATGATCTTCACTGCGTCGGGATTGTAGTCCGACTCAATCTGCTGTTTCGGATCGTCGTAGAACGGGAACTCCACAGTCTTCATCAGCTTCTGCAACTCAGCAGGCTTGTAGCCAAGTTCCACCAGGCGGTTCAGCACCTCTTCGGCTTCCTCCCATTCCTCTTCGGCTTCTTCTTTCCACTTGTCGGCTAGTTTGTTCCAGCCTTGCAGACGGTCGTATGCCGAGAATGCGAAATGTTGTTTACTGTTTCCAAACCAAACAGCTCCAGCCATTGCGAATTGTTTCAATGCTTCTTTTTTTGTCATAATTGCAATAATTTTAATGTGAATAAATTTGTTAAGTTTTATTTTTTTGTTCGTTTTAATCCTTCAATAAGTTTGTCAAGCGTGGGAATCATCTTCAACATCTCTTCTTCTTCCCCCGTTTTCAATGCGACGTCGTTGCGGAGACAATCAGGAATGTGTTTCGCCTTCTCTTGCAAAGCCTTGCCTTTTTTGGTCAACGAGACGATGCGCTGGCGGGTGTCCTCTTTGCCTTTTGTGCGACTGATGAATCCCGCTTTCTCCATCCGTTGCAGCAGTGGGGTCACGGTGTTGGTATCCAACAACAGTTTCTTGGCGATGTCACAGACCGGCTGCTTGTCCTGTTCCCAAAGCACAAGCATCACGAGATATTGCGGGTAGGTGATGCCCAACGGATCCAAGTAAGGGTGGTAAGCGCCCATCATAAACCGCGCCGCCGTGTAGAGTCGGAAGCAGAGTTGATTCTCCAGTTTAAGCTGATTATCAGTCATTTCCTTGTTCTTTGATAACGTCTTTTATTTATATCGTTCACGATGCAAAAATACAAAAATTTTTATATCGTATGCGATACAATTTTTTTTGAAAAAAAATGCCGCAAAGGACAATCGTTTCAATTTGAGATTGCGTGTTTTATTGTTTCTTTTTACGTTGTCTTTTTTGTCCTGATGAAATGTCCTTCCTGAACGGCGGCAAATGTCGCTATACCAGCAATGATGACGATAGGAATAATGGATTCCAAATATAACGTCAAGGGGATACCGAGGAACAGCAGCAAACCTGTCGCTTTATTAGCCAAGGTATGAGGGAAGAGGCACTTTTTGTACATCGCCAACGCGCAGATTTGGTTAATGAGTTTGATGACGACAATCGCTCCTCCCCAAATCCACAGCCATTTTGGGAAGTGCAAGACAGGGATAATCTGCCAGCAACAGCATACCACAAAAGCCAAATCCGCCAAACTGTCCAGCAACGCGCCCGTCTTGGTGACGCATTTCAGCTTCCGGGCCAACCATCCGTCGGTCATGTCGCTGATGCCGCAAAGACCATAGATTATCCAAAATGCTACACCTGTCACATCACAAAAGAGCAGACTTATAGAGCCTGCAATCCTGCACAGCGTTATGATGTTCGGTAGTTGCTTCATTTACACTGATATTTCTGCCGCATCGCTTTGGGCAGTTTCGAGGCTACGAGTTGGTACGACTCACGAATCCATTCCTGTACCAGCCCGTCTTCTATCTGCTCGTAATATACGTCGCTCCAATGCTTCTTGTTCCAATGCCAGGCGGGGGTCACTGCCGAGAACTGTTCCCGTAGTTCCTCATTCCTTTCGGGCGACAGCTTCAGCGCAAACCTTGGGGCAGAATCCTTTATGTCATGCATGCCGCCACCTAACCATAGGCATACGAATATCTTCCCTTCCAGTCGGAAGGTGATGATGTCATCGCCAAACGGCTGGTCTTCTGTTACGCCATAAAGGGACAAGGTGTAGTCTCGTACTTGTTCAATGTTCATTGATAGGGCTTTTATGTGCGCAAATGAGAAGTCGCAACCCGAAGGTCACGCCCCTCTCTCTCATTTCAACGCCTTGACCGGACAAACCTTTTTGCATTTCTGGCAGAGGATGCATTCGGTTGCGTTTTTCCGGCTGCGGGCATCTTTGTTCACTTCGACATCCATTGGGCAGACTTCCAGACATTTGCCGCATTGGACACACTTGCTTTCGTCGCATTTCACGCGCAACACCGAGAAGTAGCTCATCGGTTTCAGAAACACTGTGATTGGACAGATGTATTTGCAGAATGCGCGGTTGTCTTTCAGAACAAGGGCAAGAAGGATTCCAACCACATAATACAACACGTTACCGGCCACGAAAAGATAAAACATCGTGATTTTGTTCGCCTTTCCGAGGCAGATGAGCAGGATTACAGTCCCGAGCGACAGGGCAAACATGATGTATCGGATAAAACCGAAGCGTTTCCTTGGTCCGGCGGGCTTTTTGAACGGTAACAGGTCAAGAATCATAGCGGTCCAACACGCGTATCCACACCATCCACGACCGAACAGCAGCAGTCCGAAAATCTTGGCGATGGCGTAGTGCAACACGCCTGCGCCCAGCACGCCCGAGAACAAGTAGTACCAAAAACCTTCAATCTGCATGTTCTCCCTGCATATCAGACCCAAGAACACTAACATATAGGAGCCTACGCCGAACTGCACAAATTCGCGCGCATATTTCCATCCAGCCGCCGACAAAGCAAGCCCGATGCCCAGGGTGCATCCGATATAGGAGAAGTTGAGCAGATAGAAGAGGCTGCCGGTAGAGCGCCAAAGCCACACCGCAATGGCTTCAAAAACAGCGAAGAGGATAATGGCGGATTTGTATTTTTTCATCATACTTGACTTTCCGTTTCTTCAGTTTCTTTATTATGTAGAATTTGGTCGCAAAGATACTCTTTTTTCTGCAAAACGAAACCGCCGCGAAGGTGCGAAACCTTGCGGCGGTGTATTTGCGATAAGAGGTGATAAACGTCCGTTTTTGCGTTTATCCGTGCGCCATGGTTAACGTAGCCGGTCGGCGGAGCGCACCAGTTCTTCATCCTTCTTGATGAAGCGGTTCGCTAAGAAAAGACACAACGCTTCCACAATGATCAGAATCAGCAACGGCACGGTGTTGAACGTGAACGTGAAATCCTCCATTCTTGTGGAGAAGAACTTCTTGAAGACGATGTCCGGACAAATCCAGAGAATCAACAGCAGCGTGACCAGGAAGACAATCATGGTGAACGAAACCGTCTGCATCTGTTTCACGCGGTTCTTGTAGCGGAAGATAGCGAAACAAGAAAGGCCAGCCGTCAGGAACAAGCAGAACGCTAAGTAATAAAGCTTGATGACCGACACGCCGTCGGGAACAGCCTCTTTGAGGGAGATGGCGTTGTAGACGTAATAGGCCGAATCGGTGGTAAGATAACCCAGCGGGATGAAAATCAGCACGATGGGGACGATTGTCGCTACCAATAAAAAGATGGATTGAACTCTTTGAATCATAAGTTTTGGTTTTTACTGAAAAGTTTTGTTTAAAGTGATGGTCGGCAACTTGGCGCCCTTGCCCGTACCGTTGGCGGTGTTGATGTAGGGCGTGAACTTCACCTTCACATTCGATTCGGTGCCGTTGCCATAGTCCATCAGGTTGCGGGCGAGATTGATGACGTTCTTCGCGTCGCCGTTCTTGAAAATGTTGTACAGATCCATGCTCATCGGCACGTGAATCAGTGCGGTGCTTTGCGGGTTGATGACCGTGGTCTGCGTCGCGCTGCTGCCCTGTGCGATGGACGAGCCTTCCAGAAAGACATCGTAATCGTAGGCGCACAGCTTGGCCGGCTGATTGGTCTCGTTCTTCGCATTGACATTCACGTTGCAGCCGATCTTGAAGTCCTTGTTCTTGATGGCTTGGTAGGCCTTCTGCAAGTCTGCCCACTGCAAGTCGCTGATACTCCTGATGTTGCTCAGGTTGATGCCGGCCCACGTGATGTTGTTGATGTTGGCCAGGCTGAACTTGCAGTTGATCAGGTTGATAAGCTGCGCGATACCGCACCCGCCCGCAAAAAGCGTGGTGACGGTGATGAGGAGGATGGTTAGGGTTCTCTTAATGTACTTCATACTATATATTGGAATTCTACTACCGAGCTCTTGTCCCTATCGGGACTGCTCAAGGAATTATCTTACATATTACTACCCCGCCCTTCGGGCACCCACCACCCCGTCCTACGGACACCCCTCCAAAGGAAGGGAATGAAGGGGAATGGTCCTTCGACCGGAGCTGTCTCGTTAACTGCTAACTACTAACTGCTAACTACTAATTACTTTTCCGTCCTGCAGCACAATCTTTCGATCTGACAACTGCGCCAACTCCTCGTTGTGCGTGACGATGAGGAAGGTCTGGTGGAAGGTGTCGCGGAGGACGAAGAAGAGGTCGTGGAGTTTGCGGGCGTTTTCGGTGTCAAGGTTGCCGGAGGGCTCGTCGGCAAGGATGAGCTCGGGGTTGTTCATCAGGGCACGCGCCACAGAAACCCGTTGCTGCTCACCACCGGACAACTGGGCGGGCTTATGCCCTACTCTATCGCCAAGTTTCAAGAAATCAAGCAGTTCTGTAGCTCTCTTAAAGGCTTCCTTTCGGTTGGTTCCAGCAATGAGCGCAGGCATGGCCACATTCTCCAACGCCGTGAACTCGGGCAGCAAGTGATGGAACTGATAGACGAAACCGATGTGCCTGTTGCGGAACTCCGACAGTTTGTCGTCGCTCAGCTTGCGCAACTCCACCCCGTCAATGACCACCTCGCCGCTGTCGGGTTTGTCCAACGTGCCGATGATGTGCAGCAACGTCGATTTGCCGGCCCCGGAAGGACCGACAATTGTCACAACCTTGCTGTTCTCTATCGACAGGGAGACCTTCTTCAAGACCTGCAGGCTGCCGTAGGATTTCTCGATTTCGCGTACCTCGATCATTTAATCCGTTCAAACACAATTGTAGAGACGCGCCATGGCACGTCTCTACAACGTGGGTGTATCGTAATTATTTTTTCTCAATTTCGGAGGCCAAACGTGCAGTCAACAACGGCACCACCTTGTTCAGATCGCAAACGATACCGAGGTCGGCGACAGAGAAGATGGGTGCAAACTTGTCCTTGTTGACGGCGATGATGAAGTCGGACTCTTCCATACCGGCCAAATGCTGGATGGCACCGGAAATACCGAGAGCGAAGTAGAGGTCGGGGCGAACGGTCTTGCCGGTCTGGCCCACCTGACGATCATGGTCGATGATGCCGGCATCCACCATAGCGCGGGAAGAGGAAACTTCCGCATTCGGGAACACGTCGGCAAGCGCCTGCAGCTTCTCGAAGCCTTCCTTGCAACCGACACCGCGGCCACCGGAGACGAGCACCTTCGCATCGGTGATATCGACTTTGCCCTTGTCAACCTTCACGTTCTCGACCATGCGGACGAGGAATTTGCTCTTGTCGAACACGGGCTTGAAGGCGATAACGTTACCTTGACGGTTGGGGTCGCGAGGCATCTTCTGCATCACACCCGGACGCACGGTGGACATCTGCGGACGATGTTCCGTACACATAATGGTGGCCATCAGGTTGCCGCCGAAAGCCGGACGGGTCATCATCAGCTCACCCTCTTCGGAAATCTCCAAACGGGTGCAGTCGGCGGTGAGGCCGGTGGTGAGGCGGGCAGCCAAACGCGGACCGAGGTCGCGGCCGATGGTCGTGGCGCCAATCATCAGGATGCTGGGTTTGAACTTCTCCACCACCTGGCAGATGGTCTGCGCGTATTGTTCTGTCAGATAATCTTTTAATTCGGGCTCGTCAATGCAGATGACTTCATCGGCACCATGCTCGATAAGCATCTGGGCATGCTTGGTGATATTGTGTCCGGGGAGGACGGCCACCACCTTCTCGTTCAACACGCCAGCCAGCTCGTGAGCCTTGCCAAGCAGCTCCAACGCAACAGATTGGATGACACCGTCGCGCTGTTCTGCGAATACAAATACGTTTTTATAATCGGTTTTTTCCATTTTTCTGTTGTTTTGGGATTAAATGATGAATTTTTCTTTCAGTTTGCTGATAATGATGCCCACAGCTTCCTCGGCGTCAACTTCGTAAACCTGACCGGGAGTCTTCTGCGGCTTGGTGAAGGATTTCTTCACGCGCGTCGGGGAACCCTTGAGGCCCAAACGGTTGGGATCGACATCAATTTGGTCGGCGGTCCAGATTTCCACCTCGCGGTCGAAAGCCTCCATAATGCCCTTCACACTCATGTAGCGGGGCTTGTTGGCGGTAGCCAGCACGGTGAGCACGCACGGGGCGGGCACTTCGAGAATCTGGTAGCCCTCTTCGGTCTCCTTCTTAACGGTGCAGAGGCCGTTGTTGTATTTAAGGTCGATGGTGTAAGAAACCTGCGGAAGTCCCAGATGCTCAGCCATTTCAGGAGCCACCTGAGCAGTGTCGCCGTCGATGGCCTGACGACCCGCGATAATCAGGTCGTAATCGAGCGTCTTGATGGCACCGGCCAGAGCGTAAGAAGTGGCCAGTGTGTCGGCACCCGCGAACTTGCGGTCGGTGAGCAGGATGGCACGGTCGGCTCCCATGGCGAAAGCCTCGCGAAGGATGGCGTCGGCTTGCGGCGGACCCATCGTGATGACCGTGACATGCGCCCCGTACTGGTCCTTCAGGCGGAGGGCCATCTCAAGGCCGCCTTTGTCGTCGGGATTCATGATGCTGGGCACGCCGTCGCGGATCAAAGTCCCAGTTTCGGGGTTGATCTTGATTTCGTTCGTGTTCGGAACTTGCTTGATACAAACTACTATATTCATAATGTTCTATTATTCTTGATTATTTGAATAAATTACCGGCAATGACCATTCTCTGGACCTCCGAGGTGCCCTCGTAGATCTCGGTGATCTTGGCATCACGCATCATGCGCTCCACCGGATACTCGCGGGTGTAACCGTATCCGCCATGGAACTGCACGGCCTTGGTCGTGACCTCCATCGCGGTCTCGGCGGCGAACAGCTTGCAGCGAGCGGCCTCCACGGCGTATGGTTTGTGTACATCTTTATTATAAGAAGCCTCGCGAACCAACAAACGGGCGGCCTGAATCTTGGCATCCAAGTTGGCCAACTGGAACTGCGTGTTCTGGAAAGCGCCGATGGGCTTGCCGAACTGCTTGCGCTCCTTGACGTATTTAACCGTCTCATCCAAAGCACCTTGTGCGATACCGAGAGCCTGTGCGGCGATGCCGATACGACCACCATTCAGCGTGTTCATGGCGATTTTGAAACCCTTGCCCTGCTCACCAAGGAGGTTCTCCTTCGGGATGCGGCAGTTTTCGAAAATCAGCTCGCAGGTGGCGGAACCGCGGATACCCATCTTTTTCTCCTTCTTGCCGATGGAGAAACCGGGGGTGCCCTTCTCCACAATGAAGGCGGAAATGCCCTTCGTGCCCAACTCCTTGTTGGTCATGGCCATCACCACATACACATGCGCGTAACCGGCATTCGTGATGAAGATCTTCGTGCCGTTGAGCACCCACTCGTCACCGTCCAACACGGCGGTCGTCTGCTGCATGGCGGCATCCGTACCGGCATTGGGCTCCGTAAGACCGAAAGCGCCGATCCATTCGCCGGCAGCCAACTTCGGCACATATTTCTGTTTCTGTTCCTCTGTTCCGTATTCGAGAATCGGGTTGATACACAGCGAGGTGTGTGCCGACACGATGACGCCGGTGGTGGCGCACACGCGGGAGAGTTCCTCCACGGCCATCGAATACATCTGGTTGGTGCCGCCCTGGCCGCCGTATTCCACCGGCACAGGGATGCCCATGATTCCTATCTTGGCCATTTTCTCGACCGTCTCCATCGGGAAACGCTCCTGCTCATCCACCTCTGCGGCGAGCGGCTTGACCTCGTTCTCCGCAAACTCGCGGATCATCTGTAAGAAGAGTTCTTCTCTCTTTGATATTCCAAAATCCATTTTTCGTTTATTGTTTGTTCGATTATTGTTTTATTGTGTATAGTGAACTGTGAACTGTGAGCAGTGAAGTGTCTGAATCAGAGAGGCGCTTCTCGCCTCTCTGATCACTGATCACTATTCACCAATCACTAATCAATCTCCATCTTTTTCAAGTCCGGGGCGATAATCAACGTGGCCTCGGTGGCCGCTTGAACGTCCTCGACAGTGAATTCGGGATAGATTTCCTTAAGCACAATGCCCTTGTCGGTGACCTCCATCACACCCATCTCAGTGACGATCAGGTTCACCTGGCCTTTGGCCGTAAGGGGCAGGTTGCACTTGTGGAGGATTTTCGGGTTGCCCTTCTGGGTGTGCTCCATGGCGAGGATCACCTTGCGCGCACCCACGAGAAGGTCCATGGCGCCGCCCATACCGGGGGTCAACTTGCCGGGGATCATCCAGTTGGCAAGGTCGCCTTGCTCGTCCACCTGCATGGCACCGAGGACCGTCACATCGACGTGACCGCCACGGATGATGCTGAAGGAGGTAGCGGAGCTGAAGGAGACGGCACCGGGCTGAGCGGTGATGTAGCCGCCGCCGGAGTTCACAAGGTTGTCGTCCTCCTGACCCTCAGCGGGCGTTGGACCCATACCTAAAAGGCCGTTCTCCGATTGCAGGATGACGTTCACATCCTTGGGAAGATAGTTCGGGACCATGGTCGGAAGACCGATGCCCAAGTTCACGACATCGCCGTCCTTGAGTTCTTTCGCGACTCGCTTGGCGATGATTTCACGCATTTGATTTTTGTCCATATTGTTCGTTTTTTCGTTTGTATTTCTTCTTATACCCCAGGGCTCACTTCGTTCACCCTGGGTTGACATAGGTCGGGCTTTCAGCCCTTTTTGGAATCAACCCGCAAAAATACAAAAAATTCCCAATACGACGCCACCCGGATACCAATATTTTATATTTCGGCATTTTTCATATCTTTGCCGCCGCATTAAAAAACGTTAAAACCACTACACCTTATTGACAATCAACGAAATGACCAAACATCTTTTCGCATACTACAACGAAATTTTTCCGAAATACTGGAACGAGCCCGCGCTGACGGACTACAACGGCACCGTTAGCTATACATTCGCTCAGGTGGCGGAGCAAGCCGCCCGTCTGCGGGAGTATTTCCAGGCGATAGGCATCCGGCAGGGCGACAAGATCGCGCTCTGCGGCCGCAACTGCGCCAACTGGGCCGTCGCCTATCTTGCCATCGCCTCTTACGGCGCCGTCATCGTGTCGGTGCTGCACGAATTTTCCGGCGAGGACATCGAAAAGCTCATCAACCACTCCGAGGCGCGGATGCTCTTCGTCGGACCTTACGTTTGGAAGAACATGCAGGCCGAACACATGCCCAACCTGGAGTCCATCGTCTCGCTCACCGACTTCTCCATCATCGCTTCCAAACGCGAAGATGTCACCGTGTCGCGCGAGCCGCTCCATGTGCCGCAGAACAACCACATCTTCACCGTCCGCAACCTCGACGACCTGCTGCTTATCAACTACACTTCAGGCTCCACCGGTGACCCGAAAGGGGTGATGCTCTCCTACCGGAGTCTCTCCTCCAACATCGACACCGGACTGCAGTTCCTCCCGCCGGGAGGCCGTCAGAATGTGGTCTCGATGCTGCCCTTGGCGCACATGTACGGACAGCTCGCCGAGTTCCTCTACCCCCTGGCCGACGGCTGCCACATCCACTTCCTGACCAAGTCCCCCACCCCGACGCTGCTGATGAAGGCCTTTGCCGACGTTAAACCCTACATCATCGTCACGGTGCCGTTGGTCATCGAAAAAATCTGCAAACGCGCCGTGATGCCCGTGCTGGAGAAACCGCCAGTAAAGCGGCTGTTGAAGATACCTGTGATGCGCAATTTCGCTATCAACACCATACAACGCAAGCTGATGAAAGCCTTCGGCGGACAGCTCAAGTACTTCATCGTGGGCGGCGCGGCCCTCAACCCCGATGTCGAAAAGTTGCTGCTAGACGTCAAGTTCCCGATCATTGTCGGCTACGGCATGACCGAGTGCGGCCCGCTGATCGGCGGCTGCTATGTCCACGAGTTTGTGCCCCGCTCCGCCGGCCACATCCTCCCCCGCAACGAAATCCGCATCGACTCGAAGGATCCCTACCACGAGGTTGGTGAGATTCTCGTGCGCGGCGAACACATCATGCTCGGCTACTACAAGAACGAGGAGGCCACCCGCGCCACCTTCACCGACGACGGCTGGATGCGCACCGGCGACCTCGGCCTCATCGACGAGAAACAGAACATCTTCATCAAGGGCCGCAACAAGACCATGATCCTCGGCGCCTCCGGACAGAACATCTACCCCGAGGAGATCGAAGGCAAGCTCAACGACATGGAAGGCGTGGTCGAGTCCGTGGTGGTCGAACGCGAAGGCAAGCTCATCGCCCTCGTCTTCCCCGACTACGAAGGCGAGCTCCGCTTCCGCCAAACTATCCCCGAACTGATGCGGGAGAACCTCCGCAAACTCAACGAACGCCTCCCCAAATACGCCCAGATCTTCAACATCGAGCTGAAAGAGAACGAGTTCGAGAAAACCCCGAAACGCTCCATCAAACGGTTCCTGTACAAGTAAAGGTTATGGGTTATAGGTTATAGAAGTTGAGGGAATAGTTAATAGTTGTGACGAAAGAGACCCAATATATTAAACCACTTCCTTAAGCAGCCCCGTTAGGGGCAAGAGCTCGGTAGCCCAGGGTAAGGCCGACAGGCCGCAACCCTGGGACATAGAACGAAGATTATGAACAAGACCGAACAATACGAGAACCTTCTCCCTCAAGTCCAATCGGTAATGGACAGCACTGCAGACATCATCGCGAACATGGCGAACATGGCGGCCATGCTGCACGAAACCTTCGGGTTCTGGTGGACCGGATTCTACCGCGTCATCGGCAACGAGCTGGTTCTCGGACCGTTCCAAGGCCCGCTCGCATGTACGCGCATCGCCTACGGGCGCGGCGTGTGCGGCACCGCGTGGAAGGAACGCCGCACCGTGGTGGTGCCCGACGTGGAGCAGTTCCCGGGACACATCGCCTGCTCGGCAGCCTCCCGCAGCGAAATCGTCGTGCCCGTCGTCCGCGACGGCGAAATCACCGCCGTATTAGATATAGACAGCGTCCGTCTGGACACTTTCGACCAAACGGACGCTGAATTTCTGAATCGGATGGTGGAAATGCTGTAATCCTACAGCTATTCCCCTTTCTTCTCCTGGACCTGGATGAGCCACTTCAACAAATCCGTGATGCGGCTTGTGAAGTTGCCGCTCATCGGCACCAGTTCGGGAGCGAGCATCGGGTCGGCATCCAAATTGACCACATACCCTTCGCCCGTGAAACTGCCGACCACCTTCGTCTTGTTCACCTTCGAAAGGCTGATGGTGCCCGTTTTCATAATGTAGAATAACGAGGGGCTCACGGCGACGGCCACCAAGTTATTCTCAGAGAACTCGCCTGAAATGAGATCCTGGTAATCAAAATCCTTCAGATTCACATCAGTCAAGTCGTTGTCGACCGTGAACGAGGCTCCAGTCTTAATATCGTTGCTCACGACCCTGTAAAGCAGGAACGGGAACTGGACATCTTCCATGTCGTTGATGTTCAGCAGGTCTTCAATCTCCATCGCCATGGAGAGGCTCACGGCATACTGCGGGTCGGCATCCCTGTCGAACATCACAATGCTGGAGGTGTACTCCTGATCAAACTCAAGGGTCGTACCGTCTGCGGAACCGCCGACAAGCGAAGTGGCATTGCCTGTGAGTTTGTCAATAATGTTTTCTAACATGTTTTCACACGAGGTGAAGAGGACCATTCCGGCCACAACGGCCATGAAAACGAATACTTTTTTCATTTTTATACTTTTGGGGGGTTATATTCTAATAAGTCAAAGGTCAAAGTCAAAGGTCAAAGTCAAAGGTCAAAGGTCGCAACAACAATGAGACGGCAAAAATAGGAAATTTTCAAAGACGGTCGGTTGTACGCGAAATTTTTGTATTTTTGCCGCCGTTTTAAAAACCCCAAATTAAAATTGTAACAATATGAAATCAGTGTCTATTAGCGGTTCTCTCAGAGAGAACGTAGGGAAAAAAGATGCGAAAGCCCAACGTAATCAGGGCATGATTCCGTGCGTGATTTACGGCGGAAAGGATCAGAAGATGTTCGTGGTTGACGAGCGCCAGTTCAAAGGCCTGCTCTACACCCCCGAGGTGCGCTACGCCGAGGTCGACATCAATGGCGATGTGCGCAGAGCCATCGTCCAAGAGACCCAGTTCCACCCCATCACCGACAGACTGCTCCATGTCGACTTCCTCGAAGTGGTTGACGGCAAACCCATCACCATTGAGATCCCGTTCAAGGTGACCGGTACATCTCCCGGCGTTTTGAAGGGCGGTCTGCTCAAAAAGCGCGTGCGCAAGATCAAAGTCCGCGGCCTGCTGGAGAACATCCCCGAGGAAATCACCTCCGACATCTCCAATCTGGACATCAACGATGTGACCAAGATCAGCGACATCCACATTGACAATCTTGAGATTGTGGACAACCCCAACAAGGTGGTCATCGCCGTCATCCCGACCCGCGGCTCCGCTGCCGCCGCCACCGAAGAAGGCGAAACCGAAGAGGCATAACCTTTTACTTTTTCATAACAGCAGAAGAGCCGACTCCTTCCCGAGCCGGCTTTTTTATTCCTTCAAGTCAACGGTCAACGGTCAACGGTCAATGGTCAAAGTCAACGGTCAAAATGAGAAAAGCCTCCGCAAAGGAGGCCTTTCTCGCACATAACACAACACATGAAAAAAAGCAGATCTCGTCTTGGGGAAAGACTCGAACGATCTGCGTCTTTCCGCAGAATTTGATTAAGCGTGCTCAAACATCGCCTGAATCAAACCCGCATATTTCTTGGAGATTTTACTCCGTTTCACTTTCAGCGTCGGGGTTAACAAACCGTTGTCCTGAGTCCACTCGTCGGCAAGAATCTCAAACTTCATGACATTTTCAGCCTTACTGAGCTCCTTGTTGTATTTATCTATCTCGCTCTTAATCAAGCTTCTGACATTCAGGTTGTCAACCATCTCTTTCGGGTGCGAATATACAATTTTTTCTGATTCACACCACTCTTTTATTGCAGAAAAATCCGGAACAATCAAAGCGGCCACGAATTTCTGATTTTCGCCCACCACCACGATCTGGTCAATGTACTTCGACTGGGCCATCTTCTCCTCGATGACCTGCGGATTGACGTACTTGCCCATGGAGGTCTTGAAGATGTTTTTGAGACGGCCGGTGAGTGCCAACTGTCCGCGCTCAGTGAAGCGTCCCATGTCTCCGGTGTGCAACCATCCGGCCTCGTCAATGATTTCCTTGGTCTGCGCCTCGTCCTTGTAGTAGCCCATCATGATGTTGTGGCCGCGACAAATCACCTCGCCTTCCTTGGTGATGGCCACGTCCACACCGCCAAGCGGGAAACCGACGGTACCGGACTGACGACCGTACTTCTCTCGGCAGGAAACGGCGATCACCGGGGAGGTTTCAGTCATTCCGTACCCCTCGAACACCGGCATTCCCATAGCGGAGAAGAACGAGCAGAGTTCAGGCTTCAGCGAGGCAGCACCGGAAACCACGATGTCAAAGTTGTCGGCACCTAATCCTTGACGTATCTTGCTGTAAACCAACTTATCGGCCAGCGCATGCTGCATATTGTAGAACGCGGTTCTGTCTTCGGGCTCAATATTGTACTTCAACGCGACCTTCACGGCCCACTCGAAAATAGAGCGCGCGGCACCAGTCTTAGCCCGACCGGAAGCCTCAATCTTCTCGTAGAATTTCTCCAACACACGCGGCACAGCTGTCATCATGGACGGATGCACCTCGCGCATGGCCTCGGCAATGGTTGCCAAGTTGGAGACGTAATAGACGGTCATGCCGAGATATTGGTACAACAACACAATCATGTTCTCGTAGGCGTGGCAAAGCGGCAGGAAACTCAGTCCCTTCTTCGACCACTTGGAGGGAATATGGCACAGATTCACCAACTGCGACATAATGTTGTAATGAGACAACATGACGCCTTTCGGGGTGCCGGTGGTGCCAGACGTATAGATAATCATCGCGCACTCATTCTCATCGTTGGCAGCACGCAACTCGGAAAGCCGCCCCTCGTCGAAGTTCGTCCGACCAAGTTCCAAAAGCTGATCCCAGTAGGGGTAGTCCTTGCGGTCGACGAATGTGTAGATGTCTTTCAGATGGGTGAGTTCGGATGAAACCGACTGCACCTTGCGCATCACGATCTCTCCCTCCAGGATGACCAACTTGGCCTCGCAATGATTCAATATATATTTATAGTCTTCCGCTGTGATGGTCGGATAGATGGGCACCAGCACCGCGCCGATCTGCGTGACAGCCATCTGCGTGATGGTCCATTCAGGGCGGTTGGTGGAGATGAGCGCAACCTTGTCACCCTTGGCGATACCCTTGGCCAGCAAGGCACAGCTCAGCTCGTTGGCCGTCTTCTTGTACTGCTGCGGGGTGTATTCGTTCCACTTGTTCTTGCCGATCTTTCCCGACAAGGCAATCTTCTGTTCGGGATGACGCTCCTCATAGCGGAGCATGATGTCATAAATACGTTTCAATTCCATTCGGTTTCGGTTTTATGTTTCGGACGGCAAAAAGACAACTTTTTTCTTAAAGAACGTTAAAAATGTGATACTCGACGCTTCAAAAAAGGCAAAAACAACCATTTAGGGACGAAATTCAGGATACAGGGACGAAATTCTCGGGTTGATATTTACATGAAGATACATCATTACAACGTTGAAATAAGATCTCTTCCGATTCAGAGACGCAAAATTTTGCGTCTCTACAGAGCGTTGTTTCGGAAAAATGAGTATCTTTGCCGTCAATTTTCTAAAACAGATGTTGAACAAACAGATACCGGACTATTACACCACTCGGGACAATATCAGTCTTCACCTGATATTCCTTTTCGTATACTCCTTAGCGTTCGTCAATATATTCACGCCGTTCCAAGGTGCTTGGTACAATATTCAGCACTACAGCCGGGCGCAGCTCTTCACGGATACGCTAATCATTGTGGCGGGTGGTACCCTACTGCTGACGCTCAGCCGAACGCTTATGCACTACGCCCATAAAAGCAAGCCTCTCAACTACTTGCAATATTTTTCCTGGCTCATTTTGGAGGTTCTCCTTGTCGCGTTCCTTTATGCCGTAATCGTGCATTATGCGGTCGGAGACACACGCGAATTTTCCGAAATCTTCACCCGGGCCGTCGCCTTCGTGCCCACCATCCTCGTCATCCCCACCATCATCACCCACCTCTACATCAGTTCGCGCCACAAGGACGAGAAAATCGAGGAGTTGGAATCGCAACAGAACCAGCCCGCTGCTGCCACACCACAAACTCCGCAAAACGCCGAAGATTTCTCCAGCGAGTTTTCTACAGATGACCTTGTCTTAGACAGCCACCTAACGGCTTCTGAAGAGACACAATCAACAGAATCCCAAGATGTTGAGAGCAAGGCAGCGGAGTCCTCGACAGAACCGGCCAGCCCGAGCAGTAAAATCATCAACTTCTTCGACGAGAAAGACGAGCTGCAGCTCTCCCTGCGCCTCGACCACATCTACTTCCTCGAATCCGCAGAGAACTATGTCAATATATATTATATGAACAAGGCGAACACGGAGCGGTTCACGCTGCGCAGCTCGCTCAAGAAGCAACAGGAAAAACTGGAAAAGTACGGTTTCCTCCGCTGCCACCGCAGCTACCTCGTCAACTTTGACAATATATTATTATTACGCAAGGACAAGGACGGCCCGTATCTCGACTTCGGCGTGACGAACATGCCGCAAATCCCGGTCTCCAAGACCTATCTGGATGCCGTGACCGCGTATTTTATCAGCAATAGTGATGATTAGGCAATAGGCATTAGGCATTAGGCATTAGGCATTAGGCAATAGGCATTAGGATACATAAATAAGTCAATGAAAAGAAAATCAGATAAATACAAGTTTATTGTCGAATATTTTTCGAAAACGCAGCCGAATGTGGCCTCGGAGCTGAACTACAGCAGCGCATACGAGCTGTTGGTGGCGACGATGCTGGCTGCGCAGTGCACCGACAAGCGCGTCAACATGGTGACGCCGGCCCTGTTCGCCGCCTACCCCACCCCGGCGGATCTGGCCAAAGCGACTGAGGAGGATGTATTAACCTACATCAAGTCCGTGTCCTACCCCAACAGCAAAGCCCGGCACCTCGTGCAAATGGCACAGACGGTGGTCAGCGACTTCAACGGTGAGGTTCCCGGCACGATGGAGGGGCTGACGAGTCTACCGGGGGTGGGCCGCAAGACCGCCAACGTGGTGTTAGCCTTCGCCTTCGACCAAGCCGCCATGCCCGTCGACACGCACGTGTTCCGCGTCTCGCACCGCCTCGGCCTCGTCACCGACTCCGCCAAAACCCCGGAGGCCGTCGAGAAAGAGCTCGTCAAGCACTTCCCGCAGGAGTACATCTCCCGCGCCCACCACTGGCTTCTACTCCACGGCCGCTACGTCTGCACCGCCCGTAAACCCCACTGCGAAAACTGCCCCCTGACTTGCGTTTGCGACGAATTTGGGTCGGCGAATTAAACTTATTTTACGAATAAAAATATTTCTTTAAGCAGCCTCGAAGAGGCAAGACGCGCGAAGCGCAATTAACCCCACATAAGGCGGAGCCGCAATGTGGGGCTCCAACAGCGAAGCTAACCAACACGAAGTCACCAACAGCGAAGTAACATGCTTGACGACACCCATTTCATGCGCATGGCCTTGAACGAGGCCGAGGACGCCTACGCGGAGGGCGAGATCCCCGTGGGGGCGGTGGTCGTGCTGGACGGCAAGGTCATCGGCAAAGGCCACAACCTGACGGAAACGCTGCACGACGTGACCGCCCACGCGGAAATGATGGCGATCACGGCGGCAGCAAACGCATTAGGAGCCAAATACCTGCAAGACTGCACGTTGTACGTCACCTTGGAACCGTGTCTCATGTGTGCGGGCGCGATTGCCCATGCGCAGGTAAAGACCCTCGTGTTCGGCGCAAGTGACCCGAAACGGGGCTATTCCGTCTATACTGGCGGTAAGTTCCCCTCCAAGGCAGAAATCAAGAAAGGCATCCTCGCCGACGAGAGTGCAGAACTTTTGAAAAAATTTTTCACCGAACGTAGAAAGTAACAGAAAAATATTTTCTATCTTTGCCGCTTGTTTTTTAAAGGCATCAGGGAATAGGCAGAAGGCAATAGGCAATAGAAATAATTTCTTTCCTTGAGCAGCCTCGAAGAGGCAAAACGCACGAAGTGCAATTAACCCCACATAAGCGAAGCGCAATGTGGGGCGATAAAGGATGATAGTAAAAATAAACAACAAATATACGAATAAGAATGCAAACAATCAATCCCCAAGAAAATTATGAGGCCACACGCGCCGCCATCGGCTATGTGGACCGCAAGGAGGCTACGCAGGCCGACTACGACCGCATCGGGTTCATGTCGGGGCTGGAAGTGCACCAGCAGTTAGCCACCAAGGAGAAACTCTTCTGCCGCTGTCCCGCCGGCATCTTCCAGAAGCCGGATCAGTTCGATGCGGAGCTGCTGCGCCACATGCGCCCCACCCTCTCCGAGATGGGCGAGTATGACGGCACCGCGCTTATGGAGTTCAAGACCCGCAAGAACATCATCTATCGCATCGCGCACCGCACGGCGTGCACGTACGAGGTCGATGACACCCCGCCGTTCCCCATCAACCCCGAGGCCCTGCAGTACGCCCTCGAGATTACCCTCGCCTCCAAGCTGAAAGTCGTGGGCGAGGTCCACATCACCCGCAAGCAGTACCTCGACGGCTCCATCCCGACGGGCTTCCAGCGCACCGCCATCCTCGGCATCGACGGCGAGATTCCGTTGCGTCACAAGAAAGTACGCCTCATCCAGCTGAGTGTGGAAGAGGACGCCTGTCGCGAAGTCTCCGACATCGGACACACCCGTATCTACCGCACCGACCGTTTGGGAATGCCTCTGATTGAGACGGTTACCTACCCCGAAATGGTGAACCCTGACGAGGTGGAGGAAGCCGGCAACGTGATCCGCTTCCTGAACCGCAGCACCGGCCGCGTGCGCACGGGCATCGGCGCAGGCCGTCAGGACGTAAACGTGAGCTGCAAGGGCGGCACCCGTATCGAGGTGAAAGGCGTGGCCCACACCAAATGGATTCCGGAAGTCACCCACGTGGAGTGCTTCCGTCAGTGGGCGCTGCTCGCTATCCGTGAGCAACTCAAGGCCCGCGTCCAGAAAGAGGATTGGAAAATGAACTATATGGAACTAAATCCCAAAGAGTTCCACTTCTATTTCGACCCCATCACCGACGCCATCAAGCGCGGCGAGAAGGTCTATGCCGTCAACCTGCCGCAGTTCGCCGGCCTGCTGTCGCACTTCACGCAGCCCGGCCATCCGTTCTACTGCGAATTCGCTGACAGACTGAAGGTTATCGCCTGCATTGAGCGCCCCAACATGGCCACCAGCGAGGATCTGGAGGACGTGGTGAGCCGCAGCGTATTTGAAAAAGCCGCCAAGGCCCTCAACGCAGGCGACAACGATGCGCAGATCATCTTCTGGGCCGCGGACGACGACGTGAAGACCGCCTTGGAAACCATCGAGGAACGTGCGTTGATGGCCTTCGACGGCGTGCCGCAAGAGACCCGCAAGGCGCTGCCCGACGGCACCACCATCTTCGAGCGCGTGCTGCCCGGCGCCGACCGCATGTACCCCGACACCGACTCCGCGCCCATCCCGTTGACCAACGACTACATCGAAAGTCTGAAGAAGAACATCCCCGAGTCCATCGCCGACCGTTACGCGCAACTCGACCAATGGCACGTGCCTGCTGACTGCTACAAATACATCCTCACATACAACTTCTTCCCGATTATTAAGCGGATTGTCAGCGAATTGGACATCTGCCCGAAATACGTCGGCACCTACTTCGGTCACCGGCTCAAGCATCTGCATGGCCAATACGGCAAGATTCCGTTCTACACAGACAGAATCTACGACATGTTCGAATTCCTGAAAGCCAACGGATTGGACAAGTCCATCGCACCCGACCTGCTGAAACTGCTGTTCGAGCATCCGACTGCCGACTTCGCAGAGCTGCTGAAGCTCACCGGCTACAAGACGATGACCCGTGAGGAGATTGTGGAGCTGATGAACGCCGCCGCCAGTGCCTTCAAGCCGATACGCAAGCGCACCAACTCCGAGGACATGCGCAACAGCCTTCTCGGCAGCCTCCGCCCGCAGGCCGTCGGCAACGCCGCATTCACCGAATTAGCCAAAAAGTAATTAACGAACATATTCCAAAAAGGGCTGAAAGCCCGAAGTATGCCAACCCAGGGTGAGCGAAGCGAGCCCTGGGACAACAAACAACAAATCCAAGAGGGCTGAAAGCCCGACACGTGTTAACCCAGGGTGAGCGAATCGAGCCCTGGGAACATCAAAAACAAAGAAATATGGAAAATAACGATAAAGTCACATTCCAAGGATATAAAGGCAGAGCACTGGAAATGCTCAAAAAATATGACGTCCATGTGTGGGACAAGGCCGAGGTCGAGACCACCCGCGGACACTTCTCGGGCAAGATCCTGCCCAGGGCCGAGAACACCGACGACATCCACATCGTCATGAAGGTGGCCACCGGCTACAACATCGGCATCGACATCGAGACGGTGACCGGCATGACGGGCGAGCGCGACCCGCAGCCCGTTTTCAAGATTCCGGAGAAGGAGTTCCCCTACACGCCCGGTCTGCCGCACGTGAAGCTCCTCGGTACCGGCGGCACCATCGCCTCGCGTCTGGACTACCGCACGGGAGCCGTGATTCCGGCCTTCTCGCCCGGCGAACTCTACGGTGCTGTGCCCGAGCTGGCCGACATCTGCAACTTGGAGACCGAGAAGGTCTTTGCCGTCTTCTCCGAGAACATGTCGCCCGTCGAGTACAAGGCGTTGGCCAACAAGATTGGCGATGAAATCAAGAAGGGCATCGAGGGTATCGTGATCGGTCACGGCACGGACACGTTAGCGCACACCGCCACCGCACTTACCTACATGTGTCAAAACCTGCCCATGCCGGTGGTGTTAGTCGGTTCGCAAAGAAGTTCCGACCGTCCGAGCTCCGACGCGGCCTTGAACCTCATGCACGCCATGACGGCCGCCGGTCACGGCGACATCGCCGAGGTGATGGTCTGCATGTTCGGACCCACCAGCGACGACTATGGATTCCTGCACCGCGGCACCCGCGTGCGCAAGATGCACAGTTCCTACCGTTCCACGTTCCGCACCATCGGCGACACGCCGTTGGCCACGGTGAACCGCCGGGACGGCGTGCAGCCCATCAAGGAGGTCTATAACCACCGTCGCCACGGCGAGCAGCACCGCAAGGTCGAGGTCATCACCAACTACGAAGATTACAAGCGCAGTTTAGCCCTGAACGACCCGAACGTCACCCGCATCGTGCCCACCTTCGACGACCGCGTGGCCATCCTCTACTACTATCCGGGCATGAAACCCGACGTCTTGGATGCGCTCATCGACAACGGCTACAAGGGCATCGTGTGGGACGGCACCGGCTTGGGTCACGTCAACAAGCACATGTTCGACGCCATCCAGCGCGCCACCGACGCAGGCGTACACCAGTACATGAGCGTGCAGACCATCTGGGGCTACACCCACATGTTCGTCTATGACACGGGCCGCGACATGATGGCTCGCGGCATCATCCCCGCCGACAACATGCTGGCGGAGAGTTCCTACATCAAGCTCGGATGGGCACTCGGCCTCACCAAAGACAGCGGCCAGAAACGCGAAGATGTGAAGAAGCTGATGCTCACCCCCATCAACGACGAAATCACCAAGCGCGAACCCTACGACGGCTACCTCGTCTATCAAGGCGGTGTGCCGGAGGTGGAGGAGTTTGTGCGGAAGGTGCGGAAATAATGCTGAATGCTGAATTATGAATGCTGAATTATGAATAACGGGCCGTCACGATTGTGGCGGCTCGTTTTTTTTTACATATTTCACATTCGTACTATATCCCTGCAAAAATATTATGTATCTTTGCGGCGTCATATTTTTGACCCTTTTGACGACCTGAGAGATATGACAAGAATATGGTAAAATGATATCCACAAGATTTTAGAAGTATGAAACGATTTTTCCTTTTGTTGGTTTCGGTTTTCATCCTGACAAATATAGCGTTTGCCGCGCCCGTCGATTCGATGGAAGCCAAAAATCTTGCGCAGACATTCTACAGTCTGCATTTCCCCGAACAGACCCGACCTGTTTTTGAGGAGATTTCCCATAGCGTCGGGGTGGAGCACTTCTACATATTCAACAACACGAACGGGCCCGGCTTTGTCATGGTTGCGGGCGACGACTGCGCCATCCCGATTCTCGGCTATTCGGGGGCGAACAATGCCATCGTCGGCGAGCTCCCCGACAACATCATCTCCTGGCTCGGCTACTATGACGGCACCATCAACGCGGCAATGCTGAACGGGGAGGTGGCCACACCGGAGATTGCCGAACTGTGGAACACTATCCGCGCCGGAAACCTGCCGGAGCCCCTATCCATTACCGCCGTCAGCCCGCTTATCGCCACCACGTGGAACCAGTCGGCGCCCTACAACAACCTTTGTCCGGGCACCGGCAGCAACAAGGCCTACGTGGGCTGCGTGGCCACGGCCATGGCGCAGCTCATGAAGTATTACAACTGGCCTACCACGGGCACGGGCAGCAATTCATACGTCAGCAACGACGGGACGTACAACTACGGCACGCTTTCCGCCAACTTCGGGGCCACCACCTACGATTGGAACAATATGCTCAACAGCTATCCCAACACATACTCGGGCACCGCAGCCCAGCAGAACGCCATAGCCACGCTCAGCTACCATTGCGGAGTGGCCGTCAATATGGTCTACTCTCCCGAAGGGTCATACGCCTATACAATCGGTCCCAACTATCCTTGTGCAGAATCGGCATTGAAAGAGCATTTCGGTTACTCCCAATCCCTCTTCGGCGTATACAAGCAGTATTACACCAATGCACAGTGGATCTCCATGCTGAAAAACGACCTTGACCAACAGCATCCGATAATATATGCCGGAACCGACCAGAACGCCCAGGGTGGACATTGTTTCATCTGCGACGGTTACGACAACAACAACAATTTCCATTTCAACTGGGGTTGGGAGGGGTCATACGACGGTTACTTCGCACTGACCAGCCTCACGCCCTACTCAGGCGGTATCGGTGGTGGAAACTATGACTATTCTTACTACCAGCAAGCCATTTTCGGGGCCGTGCCGGACGGCGGATACACCCCGCCGACTCCCACCGACTGTGAATACCTGCACTATCCGCTCCCGGGAACGCTCAACTTCTACGTCATGGCAAGCGGAAATGGTTACCCCACAGGCACCAACACTTACGGGGACATCGCCAAGGCTGACTATTTCACCTATTCCGGCAGCGGTTCGGTGGAGAAACTCAATGTCACATTTGGAGCAATCGACGGCACCACCGGAAGCATCGCCTTCACAGTGTGGGAAAGCAACAACGGAACACCCGGCAACGTGCTCGGCAGCAAAACCGTCACCCTCGCCTCCGTTTACAACTCCTCTGTAAACCAAGGTTTCAACTATGAATGTGTTTTTGACAATCCTATTGCCGTCAACGGCAACTTCTTTGCCGGCATTGATTTTTCCGGCACAGCCAGCCCCATTGGCATATTAACCACCACAGACGGGGATGCCACGAACACTGGCTGGGAAATGACAAGCGACGGCCAATGGTACCCATATAACAGTGCCAATTCCTGGCAGATGTCGCTCACCCATGCCATCCACCCGTATGTTTGTCCGGTCACGAATCCAGACCCGTACGCTGGTGATTACCAACTCGTCATGTATGAGGCTTTCAACTACACTCCCAACCCGATGCAACAGGGACAGTCCGTCACGGTGAGCGCCAGTGTGGGCAACGCAGGCACCAACACGTTCAACGGCAGTTTCAAACTAGCGCTTTTCAACGCCAACAACATTGAAGTGCAAGTTATCTCACAACAGAGCAGCAATCCGATCGCCTCCATGCAATACACCCCGATGACATTCAGCGGCACCATAACAGCTCCCGCAGGCACCTACCAGATGGCCCTCTACTACCAAGCTACCGGCAGCACCACCTGGACGCTTGTGGGCAACAGCTTCGGTGTGCCCAACCCTATCACCGTCACCGTTTCTGGCGGTTCCACCCCACCCGATCCCGGCGGTTGTGACTACCTGCACTTCCCACCCAACTCATTAAACTTCTACACCTTCAATGATGGGAACGGATATCTCTCCGGCACCAATGTTTACGGTAACGGAGCTATTGCTGACTATTTCACCCATTCGGGCAGCGGAACCGTCCAAAAGATTAAGATTGTGATGGCGGCCATGGATGGTACCAACGGAAGCGTAACCTTTACCGTGTGGGCCGACAACAACGGAAGCCCCGGAGCCGTCATCGGCAGCAAAACCATCACCCTTAACGACATGTATAACGTTGCCGCGAGCGAGAACGGCATCTACGAATGCACATTTGACAACCCAGTGAACATCAACGGCAATTTCTTTGCCGGTCTCAACCTTTCCAACGCCACGAGCTACTTCGGAGTGTACGTGGACAGCGTCGCGACCAACACCGGCTGGGATTATTACGATGGCGAATGGTCTCCCTACACCGACAGCTGGGGATTGAGCCTCACCAACGCCATCTTCCCATACGTCTGTTCGGGTTCCGACCCCAACCCGCCTGTAAGTGGCAGCGGCCTCAACATGTACACCGACTTCGTCTATACGCCTGACCCGCTGCGGCAGAACACCGTGGCCTACGTCACCGTCGGTGTCATCAATTTAGACAACACCGCTTTCACCGGAAATCTCCGGCTTGCGCTTGAGACCCCCAATGGCGAGCATGTGCAGACCATCCAACAGATACCGGTCACCACACCTGTCGCCCCCAACAACTACGGCCAGTTCAACTTCAGCGGCAATATCACCGCAGTCCCTGGATTCTACAACCTGATCCTTTACTACAAACCCGACGGCGGTTCCAGCTGGATGACCGTGGGCAGCGATTACAACGCCTCCTTCCAGAATCCGAAATCTGTCATGGTGGCCTACCCGAACGGCATCGACGACCTCTCCATGGACGCGGTCAGACTCCGTCCCAACCCTGCCACCGACCATTTCTACCTCGACGTGAACGACCAGACCATTGATAAAATGGAGATATTCACGACAACCGGACAGTTAGTCCATACGCAGAGTAATGTCCTGAACGGCGAAAGCATCGACATCTCATTCTTGAATAGCGGGGTGTATTTTGTGCGGTACAAGACGCCCGACAACGTCGGAACATTGAAATTGGTCGTAAAATAAACGCATTAAAACAATAAAAACATAAAGGTATGAAGAAATCATTTTTGTTTTTGGTTTCGGTTTTCATCCTGACCAATATGGCATGGGCCTCGCCCGTCGATTCGATGGAAGCCAAAAATCTCGCCCAGACGTTCTACCGGCTGCATTTCCCCGAACAGGCTATGCCCGTTTTCGAGGAAATCTCCCAAAGCGTCGGGGTGGAGCACTTCTACATATTCAACAACACGAGCGGTCCCGGCTTCGTACTGGTTGCGGGTGACGACTGCGCCACCCCGATTCTCGGCTATTCGGGAGCGAACAACTGTCAAAGCGGCGAATTACCGGACAACCTCCGTTCCTGGTTCAACTACTACGACGGCACCATCGCTGCATCGGTGCTGAACGGGGAGGTGGCGACACCGGAGATTGCCGAAGAGTGGAACAATCTTCGCACGGGGAACCTGCCGGAGCCTCAATCCGTCACCGCTGTGAGCCCGCTCCTCGCCACCACCTGGAACCAAATAGCCCCATACAACAACCTTTGCCCCGGAACCGGCAGCGACAAGCCCTACGTGGGCTGCGTGGCCACAGCTATGGCACAGCTTATGAAATACTACAACTGGCCCACTACAGGAACAGGCAGCTACTCCTATTACTGCAACAACGGCACCTATAATTACGGCATACTTTCCGCCAATTTCGGGACAACCACCTACGACTGGGCCAATATGCTCAACAGTTATCCCAACACCAATTCCGGTACAGCCGCCCAGCGTACCGCCGTGGCCACACTCATGTACCACTGCGGTGTGTCCGTCAATATGAGCTACTCCCCCGAATGGTCTGGTGCTTTTTTGGCCGACTGCGAAGTCGCAAGCACCTATCCCAACTATCCCACTGCGGAAAAAGCCTTGAAAAACTATTTCAAATATTCCCCATCCCTCGTTGGCGCGGCCAGAGCAAACTATACCAATACACAATGGATTGCCATGTTGAAGAACGATTTGGACCAGCAGCGTCCTGTTTTGTATGACGGAACGGCCCAGAACGGACAGGGCGGGCACTGTTTCGTTTGCGACGGTTACGACAACTTCAACAATTTCCATTTCAACTGGGGCTGGGAGGGTAACTATGACGGTTATTTCGTTCTTGACAACCTCACGCCCGGCACCGGCCAAGCTGGTGCGGGCAGCGGCGACTTCTCGTATAACCAGAGTGCCTTGTTCGGCGTCGTGCCGAACAACGGCAGCACACCCGACCCCTCCGGCTGCGCATACCTGCACTACCCGCTCCCAGGAACGCTCAACTTCTACACGTTCAACAACAACGGCGGCTACGTGGCGGGCACCAACATTTACGGCGAAATGGCAAAGGCCGACTATTTCACCTATTCCGGCAGCGGCTCCGTCCAGAGTCTCAATGTCACCTTCGGCGCGATTGATGGTGTCAACGGCAGTATCAACTTTACCGTGTGGGCCGACAACAACGGGACTCCCGGCGCTGTTCTTGGCAGCAAGACCGTCACCCTCAGCACCATCTACACCACGGCCGTGAACCTCGGCGGCAACTACGAATGCGTGTTCGACAACCCCATTACCGTGAACGGCAGCTTCTTTGCCGGCATCGACTATTCCGCCGCAAACAGCGCCATCGGTATTTACACCAACACGGCGGGCGACACGGCGAACACTGGCTGGAGCCTGTCGAGCAGCGGGCAATGGATTCCTTACAGCAGCCCTAACCACTTGGGAGTAAACCTCACGCACGCCATCCACCCGTACACCTGCGCGACATCAGACCCCAACCCACCGACCAATACGGATCTTCATGTCTATTCTGCCTTCAACTACACTCCCAACCCGTTGCAACAGAGCCAGTCCGTTTCCGTTGAGGTGAGTGTGGCCAACACCGGCTCCAGCGCCTTCAACGGCACTCTCAAGTTGGTGCTGCTCAACGCCAACAACATGGAAGCGCAAGTCATCGGCCAGTCGGCCATCACGTTGAACACGATGTCCTACTTCAACTACCAGTTCAGCGGCACGGTCACCGTACCCGCCGGCACCTACCAGATGGCGGTCTATGCCCAACCAACCGGCCAAAGCACCTGGACATTGGTGGGCAACGGCTTGAACTACCCCAACCCCGTCACTGTGACCGTCACCGGTGGTTCCACCCCACCCGACCCCACCGGTTGCAACTACCTGCACTACCCGCTTCCCAACACAACCGTCTACATTGTTGATGATGGCGGCTATGTCTCCGGCACAAACATTTATGGCGATGAGGCAAAAGCCGACTATTTCACCTTTACGGGCAGCGGAACCATTCAAAAGATTAAAATCACCATCGGGGCAATGGACGGCACGAACGGCAGTGTCGCGTTCACCGTATGGGCCGACAACAACGGAACACCGGGTGCCGTACTTGGCAGCAAGACTGTCACGCTCAGCACCATCTATAGCGCCGCCGCGAGCAACAATGGCGACTATGAATGTGTCTTTGACAGCCCCATCGCCGTCAGCGGCAACTTCTTCGCCGGTTTGGACATCAGCAATGCCACGAGCTATTTCGGTCTGGCAAGCACCATAGACAGCACCGCCACCAATACTGCTTGGGACTATTACGACGGCGACTGGTGGCCCTATACGGATTCCTGGGAAATGTCCGTCACGAATGCCATCTTCCCGTATGTCTGTTCGGGCTCCGACCCCAATCCGCCAACCCCCACCACGGATCTCAACGTCTATTCCAACTTCACCTACACGCCCAACCCGATGCAGCAAAACCAGTCCGTTTCGGTTGAGGTGAGTGTGGCCAATACCGGTTCCAGCGCCTACAACGGCACCCTCAAGTTAGTGTTGCTCGACGCCAACAACATCGAGCAGCAAGTCATCGGCCAGTCGAACATTACGTTGAATTCGATGTCTTTCTTCAACTTCCAGTTCAGCGGCACGGTCACCGTCCCCGCCGGCACCTACCAAATGGCTGTCTTTGCCCAACCCACCGGTCAGAGCACCTGGACGCTGGTAGGAAACGGGTTGAACTACCCCAATCCCGTCTCTGTCACTGTCACCGGCGGTTCTACCCCGCCCGTGAACGTGTTCAACCTCATCATGTATGAGGACTTTTCCTATACACCCAACCCGATGCAGCAGAACCAAACCGTTACGGTGAGTGCCACCGTAGCCAACTCCGGCACCGGTGCCTTCAACGGAAATCTCAAGCTGGTCCTGTTAGATGCCAACAACTTCGAAGCGCAGACCATCGGCCAGACGAGCGGCTCGCTGAACACGATGACCTACAACGCTTTCCAATTCAGCAACACGGTTACGGTGAATCCCGGCACCTACAATTTGGCTTTATACTACCAAGCCACCGGTGAGAGCACCTGGACGCTCGTGGGTAGCGGCTTCGGCCACGACAACCCCGTCTCCGTGACCGTCTCCGGCGGTTCCACCCCGCCTGTAAACGTGTTCAACCTCATCATGTATGAAGATATCTCCTACACGCCCAACCCGATGCAGCAGAACCAAACCGTCACGGTGAGCGCCACCGTGGCCAACTCCGGCACCGGCGCCTTCAACGGAAATCTCAAGCTGGTCCTGTTGGATGCCAACAACTTCGAGGCACAGACCATCGGCCAGACGAACGGCTCGCTGAACACGATGGCTTACAACGCTTTCCAGTTCAGCAATACGGTCACGGTGAATCCCGGCACCTATAATATGGCCTTATACTATCAAGCCTCTGGCGAGAGCACCTGGACACTTGTGGGCAGCGGCTTCGGCCATAACAACCCCGTCTCCGTAACTGTTACCGGCGGCTCCACACCGCCCGTAAACGAATTCAACCTCGTTATGTACGAGGCTTTCAGCTACACGCCCAACCCGATGCAGGAAAATCAGACCGTCACAGTGAGTGCCAGCGTGGCCAACGCAGGCTCGGGTAATTTTACCGGCACCGTCAAATTGGCCTTGCTTAATGCCAACAACATGGAGGTTCTGGCCCTTGGGCAACAGAGCGGCACGATAAGCACGATGACCTACTCTCCCTTGCAGTTCAGTGGCACCATCACCGTGCCCACCGGCACCTACCAGTTAGCTTTGCTCTACCAGGCCACCGGCGAAAGCACCTGGACACTCGTCGGCAACGACCTCGGTGTTGACAATCCCGTCTCTGTAACCGTCACCGGCGGTTCCACCCCGCCCGTGAACGAATACAACCTCGTCATGTACGAGGCTTTCAGCTACACGCCCAACCCGATGCAGCAGAACCAGACCGTCACGGTAAGCGCCAGCGTGGCCAACGCTGGCTCGGGTGATTTTACCGGCACCGTCAAACTGGCCCTGCTCAACGCCAACAATATGGAGGTACTGGCCCTTGGGCAAGAGAGCGGCACGATAAGCACGATGACCTACTCTCCCTTGCAGTTCAGCGGCACCATAACCGTGCCCGCCGGCACCTACCAGTTGGCTATGCTCTACCAAGCCACCGGCGAAAATACCTGGACGCTTGTCGGCAACGACCTCGGTGTTGACAATCCCGTCTCTGTTACCGTCACCGGCGGTTCCACCCCGCCCGTGAACAACGTGGACCTCAATATGTACACCGACTTTCTCTACACGCCCAACCCGTTGAAGCAGAACACCATGGCGTACGTATCGGCAAGTATTATCAACACGGGGAGCACCGCGTTCACCGGAAGTCTCCGGCTCGCACTTGAGACTGAGAGCGAAGAGTTGGTGCAGACCATCCAGCAGATAAACGTCAGCACGCCTCTCGCCCCAAACGGCAATGCCACGTACAATTTCAGCGGCACCATCACCGCCACGCCCGGCTTCTACAATCTGATTCTCTACTATAAGCCCGAAGGTGCCACCAACTGGACGGCTGTAGGCAGCAACTACAACGCTTCCTTCCAGAATCCGAAATCAGTCATCGTGACTTATCCGGACGGCATAGACGACTACTCGTTGGAGACCGTCAAACTCCGTCCCAACCCCGCCACCGACCATTTCTACCTCGACGTGGACGCCCAAACCCTCGACAATGTTGAAATCCTCTCTTCGACCGGACAAGTTGTCCTCTCGCAGAAGAATGTCCTGTCTAACGAAAGCATCAATATTTCCGGTTTGAGCAGCGGCGTCTATTTCGTGCGCTACGAGGCATCCGGGCGCATCGGCACGCTTAAACTCATTGTGCAATAAGCAGTAACGTTTCGCTGAAATTGATTTCTTACAAAATATTGGAGAGACATCATTATTATGGTGTCTCTTCTTTTTATTGTATACAGAAAAATGTTTATCTTTGCCGAATCTTATTCGTCACCAAAAAGTATAACAAATATGAAGAAACTTGTACTGTTTTCCATTCTGATATCGTTGACATTGGCAGGACGTTCGCAGGCCCTGCTGCACCGCGCCGTAATCGACGGGCGCGTGGACAGCGTCCGCATGGCCTGGAACCTGCCGCAGGAGTTTACCGGGCAGGGGGTGATCATAGGGGTCACCGACTGGGGCTTCGATTACACGCACCCCGTCTTCTACGACACCACCATGACCCACTACCGCGTGCTTCGCGCCTGGGACCAATTCAAGACTTCCGGTCCCGCGCCTGCCGGCTACAGCTACGGCACGGAATATGTTGGACAGGACGCGCTTCTCGCCGTCCACTGCGATACGAGCAACGTCTATGACTACGCTTACCACGGCACCCACTGCGCGGGCATCGCCGGTGGCGGCGGCGCGGGCACCCCGTACCGTGGCGTGGCCGTCGATGCCGAGTTTCTCTTCGTCAGCGTGAGCCTCACCGACGAAGAGGTCATCGACGCTTGGCGATGGATGTACGACGTGGCACAACAGGAGGGCAAACGTCTGGTCATCAGCATGAGCTGGGGGCTCTACTGGCTGGACAACATGGACGGCACCGGCGCCTTGGCCGAAGAGATGCAGCGGCTCACCGACCTTGGCGTAGTCTTCGTGACCAGCGCGGGCAACAACGGCGACGAGAATGATCATATCATGCACACCTTCACCCAGCAGGACACCATCCGCACGCAATTCACCTTTCCCCACTCTTCCATCGGCTCCAGCATCACCATGATGGGAACACCCGGATACCCTTTCGCTTTCTCGATCTTCGCGATGGACAACAGCTACAACATTGTGGCGGAGACCCCGTTCCACTCCACCATTGACGACGGTATTTTCGAAAACTGGCTGGTCATCAACGGCGACAGCGTGTACTATGCCTTCATATCCGATTCCGCGAATCTCTACAACAACAGGCCGCAGGTGCAGTTGGATGTTGCCAAGAACAACAACTACAAGTTCGGCCTCGCGGTGGCGGCGGCAGGCGGCGACTTCCACGCTTGGAACATGGCCCTCATCGAGACCAAATACGGCAACTGGGGCGGTTCCTTCGCGAAGCCAAGCACCCATCCAGACTGGGTTGATGCCGACGCACTCTACGGCATCAGCGCCCCGGCCAACATTGATGTCTCCATCGCGGTGGCAGCCCACAAGTCGCGCTTTTTGGCACCTTCCGGTCAAATGGCTGGCGGCGCCATCGCCGACTTCTCCAGCTCCGGTCCCAGCTTCGGAGCGGTGAACAAACCCGACATCTCCGCGCCTGGCAACAACATCGTTTCCGCCCTCTCCAGCTACACGAACACCTACAGCGGCACCTATTACGCCGCCGTGCAGTTCAACGACCGCACCTACCGCTTTGTCCAGTTGTCAGGCACCTCCATGGCATGTCCTTTTGTGGCAGGCGTGGCAGCGCTGGTGCTACAGGCCAACCCCACCCTCTCGGCCGAGCAAGTCAAGGAAATCCTGTTGGAGACAGCCTACAACGACCAGTTCACCGAGCAGGCCGGCGTGCTGCGCTTCGGCGCGGGCAAGGTCAACGCCTACCAAGCCGTGCTCAAGGCCCTCAACACGGTGGGCACGGGCGTTGACGAATACGTGACCCCGCAAGAGTCGCTCTACACCGTCTACCCGAACCCCGCCAACAGCCAGTGCTACGTGACAGCGAACACCACCAGCGATAACGCCCTCTGCCAACTCTACGACCTCTCCGGCCGCCTCGTGCTGCAAACCAGACTCGTCTCAGGCGTGAATAGCCTCGACCTCCACGGCATCACCCCTGGTTGTTACCTGATGAAAATCACGGATGAGACGACAGTGATGACGAAGAAGCTGATAATACGGTAAACCATGTAGAGACGCACGGCCGTGCGTCTCTACCCCACCACCTCAATAACCAATAACCTATAACCAATAACCATTAAAAAACGGCACAGTTTTTGCAAAACCATAATCTAAAAAACGAAGAACAAAAAATGGGAGAATACATACCAGACGAACAATTGGAGAACCAGACCGTGGTGCGGAAGTACCGCGAATTGCTGCAGGTGGTGTGGCCTCGGACCGACGCGGAGGAGCGCAAGCAAATCCGCAAGGCCTTCAAGCTGGCCACCGACGCGCACTACGGCGTGCGGCGCAAGAGCGGCGAGCCCTATATCTACCACCCCATCGCGGTGGCCATGATCTGCTGCTCCGAGATGAACCTCGGCGCCACCTCCGTGATTTGCGCCCTGCTTCACGACGTGGTGGAGGACACCGACTACACCCTTGAGAACATGCGCGACCTCTTCGGCGAAACCGTCGCCACCATCATCGACGGGCTCACCAAAATCGAGGATCTCGTGGTCGACAACCAGAACATCTCCCTCCAGGCCGAGAACTTCAAGAAGATTTTCCTCTCCATGTCGAAGGACGTGCGGGTGATTCTCATCAAGCTCGCCGACCGGCTGCACAACATGCGCACCCTTGACGCGATGCCGCCCGAGAAACAGCTCAAAATCGCCTCCGAGACTTCCTATTTCTACGTCCCCTTCGCCCACCGTCTCGGCCTCTACGCCATCAAGAGCGAGCTGGAAGACTACGCCATGCGCTACACCAACCCCACGGAGTACTTCTCCATCGCCGAGAAGCTCAAAGACTCCGAACAGGAGCGCGCCACCATGATTCCCGAGTTCATCGCGCCCATCCAGAAGGCCCTCGACCGCGCGGGCATACAGGCCGAAATCACCAGCCGCACCAAGTCCATCTCCTCCATCTACAACAAGATGCTCCGCAAGCAGATCAACTTCGAGGATGTCTATGACATCTTTGCCGTGCGCTTCGTCTTCGACAGCCCGCAGTATGAGGAGTTCGACATCTGTTGGCGGATTTACCACATCATCTGCAACCTCTACCAGACCAACCCGATGCGAGACCGCAACTTCCTCACCCACCCCAAACCCAACGGCTACCAGTCGTTGCACGTGACCGCCATGAGCAAGCAGGGGCGCTGGGTGGAGGTGCAGATCCGCTCCAAACGGATGGACGAGATTGCCGAGAAGGGCCTTGCCGCCCACTACCGCTACAAAGAGGACGGCGACACTGGCGATGCCGAGCTGAACCAACATCTGGAAGACTGGATGCTCAAGACCCGCGAAATCCTCGACAGCAAGGACGCTGACGCCCTCGACTTCCTTAGCGAGGTGCGCCTCAACCTCGGACTCAAGGAGATTTTCGTGTTCACCCCCAAGGGCGACATGAAGACGATGCCGTTGGGCGCGACCGTGCTCGACTTCGCCTATGCGCTGCACACCAACCTCGGCGACCACTGCATCGGCGCGAAGGTCAACTACAACATCACCCCCGTCAACAAGCCCCTCAGCAACGGCGACCAGGTGGAAATCATCACCTCGAAGAAGCAGTTCCCAAAAGCCGAGTGGCTCGATTTCGTCATCACCCCCAAAGCTCGCCGCAGCATCAAGAACTTCTTCCGCAACGAACAGCAGGAACTCGTGTCGTCGGGCAAGCTGTTGCTCAAGCAATACTTCGACGAGTTGAAAATCGACTTCACCGAAGAGAACGTGCAGAAGCTGATGGAAGTCGCCCACGAGAAAAGCCCCGAAGACTTCTGGAACAGTGTGGTCTCCAAGAAACTCACCAAGAACAAGATCGCCCGTCTGATGTCGGTAAAGAACGCCAAAGAGCTGGTCGAATTCCAGCAGAAAGTGTCGGAAGAGATCGAAAGCAAGCCGATCAACCAACTTATCGACGAGCAGATGAATGTGACTCCGAACGCCTTCCTGTTAGACGACGACTACGAGCAGATCAAGTATGTGTTGGCCGACTGCTGCAACCCCATCCCGGGCGACACGGTGGTAGGTTTCCAGGTGTCGGACGACCGCATCGTGGTACACCAAACCAGCTGCCCGAACGCCATCGCGCAGATGTCGCGTTTCGGCAACCGCATCATCAAGACCAAGTGGCGCAAAGGCCAGAACATCGCCTTCCTCTCCGGCATCAAGCTCAAAGGTTTCGACCGCAAGGGCATCATCAAGGAGATGATGGACGTAATCACCTCCCAGATGGATCTCAACATCCGTTCTTTAAACATTGAGACCAAGAACAATGTCTTTACCGGTACGCTCATGCTCTACATCCAAAGTGTCAAGACCCTCAACAACCTCATCGAGCAACTCCGTCACATCGACCAGATGGAATCCGTGGAGCGAATTGGCTACGACGTGAGTTAGACATTCCTTAAGCAGCCTCGAAGAGGCAAAACGCACGAAGTGCAATTAACCCCACATAAGGCAAAACCGCAATGTGGGGCCAAACAACAAAAGTTAACCAAAGTATCATTTAACCCTTTAAAATCACAAAAAAATGAAAGCTTCAGAAATTTTATCATTCGTGGCGGGAGCCGCCGCAGCCGCAGGCATCACCCTTCTGTGCACCACCGAGAAGGGCAAAGAAATCCGCACCAAGGTGAGTGAAAAAATGACCCGGGAGGAAATCGACCGCATCATCGCCAAGCTCAAGGAGAAACGCGCTACCGCCCCGAGCGAGGACGACTTCAACATCGACATAGACGATGACGATTTTGAAGACAACATCCAAGACGAAGAGGTGTAATGGACATCTTAGGCAGATTCACCCGCAAGTCGCAGCGCAGCGCGAAGACGTGGAAGGACACGAAAACGTATTTCTCGCAGCGCTACGACCTGCTTAAGCTCGAGTTCTTAGAGAAATCGACGCAGCTGCTGTCGGTCATCTTCTCGATGCTGATCGTCATCGTGTGCGGCTTGGTGGTGCTAATCTATTTGTCATCGGCACTCATCCACTGGCTCACTTTGGCACTCGGCGCGGGCTGGGCCTACACCATCCTCTGCGCCCTGTTTGTCGCGATCATCGTGTTCGTGCTGGCCAAGAAGGACGTGCTTTTTGTTAAGCCGCTCATCCGGAAGTTCAGCCGCATCATGTACCCCGACGAAGTGGAGGAGCTGGAGACTGAGAACGTGGTGAAAGACGCGGAAGTTGTGACCGAGCCGGACCCCGAAACCGAGAAAGGAGGTGCAAATGAGCAGTAGAGCCCCCATCAATGACTTGAACGAAATTGCCCAGCGCAAGCAGGAACTGCGCGCGAAAATCGAGGTGCAGGAGCGCAAGCTCAGCAAGGACCTCGACGCCTACCAGGACGACATTGAGACGCTCAAGAAGACCTGGAACGGGTTCAAGAGCGTGCGTAACTTCGGCAACAACCTTAGCACTTCGAAAGTCGGGCAGGTGCTGAAGACCGTCCACGCGCTCCCCATCGGCAAGGCGGCCAAGAACGCCGGCAGCAAGTCCGGATGGCTCACCGCCCTCTCCATCGGCACAGAGCTCGTGAGCTGGATTGTCCAGCGCCGCAAAAAGAAGAAACAGGCATGACCTGTCATCGAACCAAAGGCCGCCAACGTTTTGCGTTGACGGCCTTTTTGTTTTTCAGATTTTTCTGATTTTCTGATTATTCTGATTGATTATTACAAACTACCCTCTTTTTTGAAAACTCCGATAGCTAGACCGACTCTGGTACATTAGTTCCTTGATGCCTCCCTCTGTCACAAAACGATTCTGCATGGTCTCCAGCAGCTTGTGAAGCATAAAAATCGCTTGGTGGATCAGCGTGATGCAAATGTTGGCTATTTCCTCATCGTTCATCAGCTTGATTTTCCACGGATATTCCTTCATGATTTGTTCGCTTCGAGCATATTGTCTCATTTTCTCATAACGTGGATGAAGCTTGCCCCATTGCTGCAGGTTATGCACCCTCAAATAGTCCTCATAGTCGATGAGCAACTCTTCCAAGCTGGCTTTCGCCACGTTGGTCAACTTGATTTCCATCTCGGCTGATGTAGCAGCCGCCTGATTGCCCTCGGCGATGTTCTGTTTGCCACTGCGGGCTGCCTGCACCATTTGGTCCACCGTACGGTCACCTCGACGCAGATAGCGATAGGTGAAATAGTAGGTGATGTCGTAAATCACCTCGGTCACCTGATACACGCGAAGATACCGGTAATGGCCATGCCGTGGAAGAAAAGTAATCTTCTGATCGTTCAGGTTACTCTGACTATCCAGATTACTCTGATCGCTCTGATTGTTTTGATTATTCTGATTCATAGTGCTTTATTTTTTTGTTATCAATTGTTTTACCGATCACCCCTCTCGGGAATCGAGTGGCAAAAATACACTTTTTTCAACACACTCCATCTATAAAATAAAAATATTTTTTTTCGAGTGTTATTTAACAATTAACTGTTAAAATTAACAGGTACCGGAAATCGGTGAAAACCGCACCACGTGATGCACAAACCGGTAGCGATTTGGCCTTGGAGGCCCGCAAACCGACCACAAACGATGCAGAGTCGGCCACAAATTGCGATTTCATGATTTTGCAGGGCACCGACAGAACCTCCGTGTCACGACAACACACACCAGAGTAGGATGCGCCACTCTATTCAGCATTCAGCATTCTTCATTCAGCATTGAAAAAGAGGAGATTCCGCTTCGGCACCCCGTGCCTTGCGGAATGGCGCGCGCACGGGGCATAAAAAAAAGGAAAAAGAAGGGCGGCGGAGGCAGGCTCCCGGAACACGACACTATTTCGCCCTCCGCCCTTCTTTTCTCCCCTCTTGCGCCCGGTCGTGCGCACCATTCCGCAGCGAACGCAGTGAGCGGCGGAATCCCCACCGGTCAGCATGACAACTTCGCGCCCATTTCCTGCGAAATGACACACCTAAAATTAACTATTAATTGTTAATTTTATTTCTCTCGATTTCCAACAGATTGATTCTCAGCGCTTGAAAAATTTTCAAAAACCCTTGACAAAGGGCTTTTTTCGTTGTATCTTTGCACCTGAAAACCATGAAGCAAATATAAACCTAAAAACCAATTTATACAACCTTAAAAACTTAAAAAATGAAAAAGCAACAAGAACAGAAAACAGGACAATCCGGAAACGGAAAAGAGGCCACGATCTACATCAACCCAAGGACCGACTTCGGGTTCAAGCGGCTCTTCATGGAAGGGCTAAAGGCTGAGGTGCGTTTATTGGACCTTCTCAAGACATTTTTCCCCGACACCTTAGGGGGAGCTTCACACTTGGTGGTCAAACCCACCGAACTGCTCGGCGACATAGAGAGCGAGAAACGGGTCGTCCTCGACACCCTTGCCTTCATTGACGAGAAGACGAGAGCACTCATCGAGATGCAGCGCGCCCAGAAACCCCTTTTCGTCCAAAGAAGCATTTTCTACACCTGCCGTCTCGTCAGCAAGGGGTTGAATCGCGGCGACGATTACGATATCCCCACCGTCTTAACGCTCTGCATCACCGATCGGACGCTTCCGGAATTCGCAGACTTAGATGGCTTTTTCCACTTGGTACAGCTGAGAAGGGTGGACGGAAAAAATATTTCCGAAAAAATAATCTTGGGATATTTAGATTTGAGTAAATTTGCAGCGCTGAATCCCGGACAGATGAAAGACATGCAATTCGCTGACAGACAGGAGAAATGGGGCTACACGCTTGCCAATGTCGGACGGATGGATCTGCAGGATTTGTCGCAGGAGGACGAGGTCTTCCGCAGCGTGTTCGAGGACAGCATGCACCAAAAGCTGACCAAAATGGAAAAGGAAGAGTACAAAAAGAGCGTCTTGGAATATGAGGACGTGCAAGAGGCCGTCCGATATGCCCGCGAACAAGGTCTTGAACAAGGTCTCGAACAAGGCCGTGCGGTTGAGAAACGCCAGCTCGCCCTCAACATGCTCGCCGAAGGCCTGGATCCGGCAACTGTGGCGAGAATCTCCGGATTGACCGAGGAGGAACTCTTAAACCTGACACGGGAATAATTCCCCTATCCTTCATTCTTCTTTCAGCATTGAAAAAGAGGAGATTCCGCTTCGGCACTCCGTGCCTTGCGGAATGGTGCACGGTGTTGGGGGGCTAAAGGGAAAAAAGATGGGCGGCGGCCGTAGAGCCGTCATAATATGGCGGCTCTACTTTCCCGCCGCCCATCTCCCCCCCTCTCGCGCCTGGCCGTGCGCACCATTCCGCAGCGAACGCAGTGAGCGGCGGAATCTCCACCAAAACGGTCTCGTTTTTCGACGAAGCATGCGAGGCCTACGCCGTTGCGGGCTTCTTCAACAGGCTCGACCTCGATTGGAGTTCAGTACGGCCTCGGCCGACCCTACCTTGGAGTTCCGCAAAAGATGATTGGAAGAGGAGCAAAGGGGGAGTAAAACCTATAGGCACTCCGAAACTCCACCGCCATTCCCGTAAAACTCGGATGCGGCAACGGAAAGGGCGGCTCACATCGGAACCGCCCTGATTTGCCTGTCAAACCCCGCATCCGCCCCCGCACTAATCGCGGAGACGACGGACGCAGCGGCCAAGATTTCGACCATCACGCACACGCCACCTTCGGCATCAGCGATGCACAACTGTCGATAATAGCGTTAGCATATTCAAAGCCGGCGTCACAGACTTTTTTACCTCTGTTGCCGTCGTAACCCATCACAAGATGCATGGTTTCGTAGCCGAGATTCAGGAACTTCAGGAGCTTACCGTCCCGTTTTGCAACAGCCTCCTGGTACTTTTTGATCGAGGGGCGGCCTTTGCCCTTGCGAACATTAAACACGCCGTCAAGGGCGATGAGGCAGCCTTTCCACAGCGTGTCGCCCGCAATCCGGACATACTTCTTGTCCTTGTATGATTTCGTCTCGGGATCATACTTCGATCTCTGAATGATTTCTTCCGCATTGGCCACATACCTCCGGGCCTCTGCAATGGAATCCGTGTTTTGAGTATCCTCCATGGTTTTTCAAATTTGATGAACAATAAAAAATTTTCCGCCGCAAAAATACACTTTTTCCAATACGCTCCAACCATAAAATAAAAATATTTTTTTCAAGCATTATTTAACAATTAACTGTTAAAATTAACAGGTACCGAAAAACGGTGAAATTTGCACCGTGTGATGCGCAAATCAGCGACGATTTCGTTTTGGAGACCCGAAAACCAACCTTATTCAATGCAGAGACGGCCACAAACTTCGGACCCAACGATGCCATTGGCACCTTGTCTTTGGCTGTGCGCTTGCCGCTATAAGGCCGCGCTCGGGACTTTCACCCGTTAGATTATGCCCATGTCGGGCGAACACGGAAAAGGCCGCCCCAGATGGAACGGCCTTTGAGACAATTCTATGTTGTTAACGTTTTTTTTTTACGGTTGCGGCGAATAGGTATAAGTGTTCCCTGAGCTCGGTGACACACCCGGAGAATAATCCGTACCGCCGATGGTCACCGTGCCGCAGGTTCCTACATTGAAGTGGCTATACTGACCAATGCTTCTTGTGGCGGGACCGCCTTTAATAGCTGTCACTTTTGTCACAGTGCTTTCAATGGTGATATCGCCACAGCTACAGTAACCATAACCACTAGCAGTACGACCATTACCAATGCCTGTAGCATCATAGCCACCTTTGGCTGTCACAGTTCCACCAGTAATGCTGATATTACCGCAAACATTGGAATTTCGGGAATAACCGTTACCGATACCAGCACTGCTATGCGCTCCCTGCGCCATCACGGTTCCTCCGTTAATAGTGATATTTCCGCATGTATTCGATTGATTATCAGCACGTCCTGTACCAATTCCTGCACCATTATAATCACCGTCAGTGGTTTGTCCTTCTCCACCTATAGCAGTCACGGTACCTCCATTAATAGTGATGTCTCCACACCTGTTTTGAACATTACTTGACGATCCAGAACCAATTCCTGCCGCATAATTGCCGCCGTTGGCTATAATGTTTCCGTTTTCAATCACAATGTTACCGCAGGGAATATCATATCCACCGCCTATGCCGGCACCCCATCCATTGGAGCTGGCGTTGAGTGTGCCCGTACCCTGGATGTTGAGGGTTTTGTTTGGAGCAATGTAAACACCAGGATAGTCTTCATAGAAACCTTTCACGGTGTTTGTGCCTTCGAGAATGATGGTGGCGCTGTTTAGACAGTTGATGCCGGCCCAATCGTAATTTGCATTATTCGTGCCGTTGATGGTGACATCCTGCAGGGTTACGGTGGCACCGTCGGCAATGGTAATCTTGTACGGTCCATTGAGAGTGCCAGATAAGATATCATGATCCTGCGCTTCATAATGGTCGGTTAGCGTGCTAAGATTAACATTGGGAGTGGTGAAGTTTACCTCGCTACCATAGATTGTGCTATCGGTTGTAGTGGCAAATGCGCGGAAGGTATAAGTTGTGAGGGGTGATAGACCAGTAAGATTGTAACTCATCATAGATCCGCTGACATCTACCTGATCTACCTGATTTGTATAATTGCCATCCGAAGCAGCTTTCCATTCAAAGCCCTGTGGATTAATAACATCACTACTAGTGTTTACGATAATACCGTTTAGTTTGGCACTGGTCAGATCTATGTTTGTGGCAGCCGCAGTCGTCACCACGATTCCCGTAGTGGTAAAACTCACCTCGCTACCATAGATAAAACCTTGGGTTGTTTTAGCAAACGCGCGGAAAGTATAACTTGTATTAGGTGTCAAACCCGTAGTAATATTGTAACTCAAGGGATCGCCTACATTAAGAGTAACCTGCGTATAACTACCGCCTGAGGTCAGTTTCAACTCAAAGCCCTGTTGCGTAATGGAAATATTGCTGGGGTTTGAGATGATTCCATTCAGTGTGGCACTGGTTTTCTCAATGTTAGAAGCATCACTTGTCGTCACGGATATCTGCGCAGCATGCCCTTCATTATGGACGCAGCGGACAGACATACCGTAATTCTTGTCCTGCATTGACACTTTCTTTACACCGGGAGGGTTCAGAACATTCATATACAGAGACTGCGCCGAGTCCACATTATTCGTACAACTCCAAAAATAGGTTATTTGTCCTCCATCATACCCCTGGAAACTCGAGTTACCAGAACCGAAAAATCCTGCAGGAAGTGCTGTGAACTTACTGGCGTTGCTGGGCGAACCCAACCAAATATCACCATCAGCAAGTAGGTCGCCTATGCCGCTAACACCACTATTTAGGGCGTTCCATTCCTCATCGCTCGGCAAGTGCCAACCAACAGGGCAGATACCCCTGTAGAAGGTTGCAGGATTAAAAGAGAAACTACTGTTGTTACCGCCGTTGCTTTGGGTGGGCACCTCCACATAATTAGTGGGGTTGGCGGTGTCCATCGCTGCACACCAGTTATAGATCAGACCGTAATCCTTAGGAGCATAAGTGGCTGAATCGTTTAAGCACCAGTGTGCTACCTTGGAACCATAATATGATGATCTTTGGAGAGTAGATTTATGTTCGGTGTTCACCAAATAAGTTCCTGTCTTGGGCGAGGTGGTGGTGCGCAAGTTTTCCCGCATCCAGCACTGATTGCCGATCTGCACGGTAGCATACACGTTGCCCTCGTGATCGGAAACCACGGGCGCAGAGGAACAAGACTTTGCATCTACCACGGGGATGGCAAAGCTCACTTGGTTACCATACGCAGTACCTGCACTGTTAGTGGCGTAGGCCCTCACATAATAGGTGGTGCCGGCTGTGAGACCTGTGATATTGCTGGTGAAACTGCCCAAACCGCTACCATCTGTAGTAAAGTTGTGGTCATTGACGTTAACAGTCGGGGGAGTCTCCCCCGAAGTGCTCCAACATACACCGCGGGCTGTGACTTCGGCAATGCCGCAGTCTGTCACATTGCCGCCACAAGTTGCCGTGGTAGCAGTGATATCACTCACAGCACTTGTGGTCACCTTAGGTAATGCCTCCGTGGTGGTGAAGCTCACTTGGTTACCATACGACGTACCCCCACTATTTGTGGCATACGCCCGCACGTAATAGGTTGTGAGGGCATTAAGACCCGTGATATTGCTGGTGAAGCTGCCCGTGCCGGTACCATCGGTAGTAAAGTTATGGTCTTCGATGTTAATGGTCGGATTTGGCAAGGTGCTCCAGCACACGCCGCGAGCGGTTACGGTGGCTCCTCCATCATCGGAGACGTAGCCGCCGCAGATGGCCGTGGTAGCGGTGACATCACTTACAATATCAACACTTGCACCTGCAACGCCTACTTCAATATCGTCAATACACAGTTGGTACTTATCGGTTGTATTATTGTGAACGAAGGCCAGACGAATGGTTTTGCCGACGTAGGTGCTCAAGTCAACGGTAGCTTGGATATAATTTTCAGAAGAGGTTCTTTCAAGCACCTGAGTAGTGAAGTCACCTACAGAAGAAGCACCAGCATTGCCAACCTTTACCAAGAAATGCTCTTTAGCGTAGTAGGATTGGTTACTCATACCTCTGTACCAGAAAGTCAGAATCGGTGAAACGCCTACGGGAATAGTGATATCAGGAGTGATAAGGTAATTGTCAGGATGCAACGCTTGTCCGTTTAACCAAGAAGCGGACGAAGCACAACCTTCACCATTATGAGCAATAGCCGGTAATTGATTCCAAGTTTTACCATCGCCATCGTTGTCAATGGTCGTCCATGTTGAGGGAAGTGCCGAATCCTCAAAACTTTCCGTCAATCCAAGGAACTTTGATCCTGTGTTTACTGTAGGAGGGGGAGGCGGCACCGGCATGGCGAAAATCACTTCAGCACCGTATGCCGTACCCTTACTGTTGGTGGCATACGCCCGCACATAGTAGGTTTCGCCGGGGGTGAGGTTTGTGGCAGTAACAGAGAACTCCCCAACACCCGTGCCGCTGCTGGCTTTGGAATTTCCTACAGTGGGATTCGGAGAGGTATTCCAGCACACACCGCGCTCGGTCACCGCCGCACCGCCGTCGTAATCCACCCTGGCTGCCATTTCTACCGTGGTGACAACCGTGTCGGTAAACCTAACAGGAGAGACAGTAGGCTCATAGGTGGTATTATCCGACGCACACTTGTTGAGAACGCAGCGCACCGACCGGCCAAACGTTTTGTGAGGAGCGGTTCTCTCCGCAATAGAATCCATGTAATAGAACTCTCTACAATAAACAGCGTAATTATGTTGAGGTTCTTCAAATTCCGTGGCCGTGACGAAAATAGCGTGACCATTATTTGAATATCCCACTCCGCTGGTTCCGACACCACCACCACAATCCCATGTACCGGCAGAAGGAATCGAGAAGTCAGTGCTATTGTTGGCAGATGGAGTGTTACCTATACGGCACCCATCCCCTGAAATTACAGGCCATCCTTGCTGGGAAACCATAGATTTGCCAATGCTTATAGGATCGGTGCCGCATACATTAGCACTGTTAGAAGCAATATAATCGGTGAGCTGAGTCCATTCGGCATCGCTCGGCAGATGCCACCCATCGGGACATACACCTTGCACACCACTCGGATTAGCGGCGGAGGAAGCTCTGTCACCCATCGCTGCATACCAGTTGTAGAAATAGCCGTAGGTAGTAAGATTGGAGTCCGGTGCATAACGATATGGTGAATCAGAACCAACCTTTGAGATACTTAACGGGATTTCAATTCCGTCTGCATAGCGGCTAACACGCAGGTTTTGTGTCATCCAGCACTGGCTGTTGAACTGCTTGGTGGTGTAGTTATTTCCATCAATGTCAGTGAGCGTGCTACCACAGTTAAACAACGACGTATTGAACGCAATCACACTGTCGCCATAAACCGTAACCACACCGTAGGTAATGAATGCGCGCACGTAATACTGGGTGCAGGCGCCCAAGCGCTCCAGCGTGCAGGAGAATTTGCCCATGCCCGTACCACCCATCACGGAATCCACGCCGGTGGTGCCAATCACCAGGTTTTCGGATGAGGTGGAATACAGCATGCCGCGCTTCATGCCGGAAATGCCTCCATCGGAGGTTACGTTACCGTAGGCTGTAGCCGAGTTATGCGTAATCGTGCTTGTAGGGACGCTGTCCGTGGTCACCATGGGTGGCTCGAGGATGATTATCTGCGTGAACGTACAGCCGCCCTTACTCGTCACCGTAATCATAACCGTGTCGACGGTGGAAGCATAGGTCTGGCTGGCGGAAGTGCCGCCGTTGAACTTCACCGGCTCACTGTCCGCATTCCACTGGATACTATCTACGTTCGTGATATTATTCAAGGTCACCTCATGTGCAATGACGATGGCGGCGAAAGTGGGCAATTCGTGATCCACCTTCACCTTGGTGGTAATCGTATCCGTCACGTAGGTGCTGTCCGAGCGGGTGGCGACGCAAATCACCACATGGTTGCCTTCGGCATCCGGCACGTTGTAAGTAAACGTCGGGGTAGTTACATTGGTGTCTCTGCCATCCAACTTCCAGGCAATCGTATAATCGTTGCTGCTGCAGTTGTGGAAGGTGGCCGTGTAAGTCACGGGTTTGGTGGCCCCCTCGCAAACGGTCACCGAGTCTGGCGATGCGGTGAGAGTGAGGGAGGGTCTCATCTTTTCGAGCTCTTTGGCGAGGGAGTCGTTCTGGCGCTCCAATCTATCCAGTCTGGCCAAAATGCTTTTGATCAGGTCGCATTCAGCAAGGCTGTCGCAGGTCGGAACATTGATGTTGATTTCTTTGGTTTCATTCGCGGTGAAGGTTCCCACTGGCTCATTATTTTTCTTTATGGTAAGCGTACCGTATGTCGGTTCTGGCGGGGTCGGAATAGTAACCGTAGTGGTCGTGTCTTGGTTGGCCCCGAATTCCACAGCGGGATTCGTGCCGTATTGGATGGTCAGTTTGCCTTTGCCGATTTCGCTGCGTACCTTGTCAGCCGTGCTGTCCACCTGTGTTCTGGTGTAGTAGTTGGTTTTGAGGTTTGTGCTGTCGGCCTTGATACGGTTGGAAAGATTATTGTCGGCAGTCTGGAGATTTGTAATGTTGGTCTGCATCGCCTTGATGCCGTCGCATTTCATCACACTGTCGCAGAGACCACTGATGGTCAGATAGTTGCCCAGACTGTCATGGATGGCGTTTCTCACCGTGTCACGAATCTGACCGCTGATGTTGTTCACAATGCTGTCATGAATCGTGGTGTTGATATTCGTCTGGATATTGTTCACAATACTGTCGTGAATCGTGGTGTTGATATTCATCTGGATATTGTTCACAATGCTGTCGTGAATCGTCTCGGTGATGCTGGGTTGGATGTTGCTCACTATGCTGTCGTGAATCACATTCGCCGCGATGGAGTCGATGGCGCGGTTGGTGGCGGAAGTGCCGTCCGCCAATGCCGTGTTCACGCAGTTGGTCACATCCGCACAGTCCTTAATTTGGTAGTTGCCCAAACTGTCGTGGATGGCGTTTCTCACCGTGTCACGAATCTGACCGCTGATGTTGTTCACAATGCTGTCATGAATCGTGGTGTTGATATTTGTCTGGATATTGCTCACAATGCTGTCGTGGATCGTCTCGGTGATGCTGGGCTGGATGTTGCTCACTATGCTGTCGTGAATCACATTCGCCGCGATGGAGTCGATGGCACGGTTGGTG
>Ga0310696_10000710_pt1 | contig 50350 bp, 45 predicted proteins | sample AusTroGonzalo_MG_4_FD_203885 | JGI IMG/M metagenome (GOLD analysis project Ga0310696, IMG submission 203885) | Bovine rumen microbial communities from tropical cattle in Woodstock, Queensland, Australia - Gonzalo_02 (v2) (version 2) | ecosystem: Host-associated > Mammals > Digestive system >...
CAGTGCTTTGCATTCCTGGCAGGTCACGAGTCGTTTGCTGCAGCAGAAGGTGCTATCAAGATTGCTGAGATGGCGAACAAAGTTCGTAAGAACCCGCTTCGTTGCATCCTCAACGGTCTGGGCAAGGACGCCGCTATGATCATCAGCCGTATCAACGGATTTACGTATGTACAGACCGAGTTCGACTATTTCACGGGCGAGTTGAAGATCGTTCGTAAGAAAGCGTACAGCGATGGTCCGCGTGCAAAGGTTAACTGCTACGGCGCAGACGATGTTCGTGAGGGTGTGGCTATTCTCTGGCACGAGAACGTGGACGTTTCGATCACCGGTAACTCAACGAACCCGACCCGCTTCCAACACCCGGTAGCAGGTACGTATAAGAAAGAGCGTATCCTGGCCGGCAAGCCGTACTTCAGCGTAGCTTCCGGCGGTGGTACAGGTCGTACCTTGCACCCGGATAACATGGCTGCAGGTCCTGCTTCCTACGGTATGACGGATACGCTGGGTCGTATGCACAGCGACGCTCAGTTCGCAGGTTCGAGCTCCGTTCCGGCACACGTAGAGATGATGGGCTTCCTGGGTATCGGTAACAACCCGATGGTAGGTTGTACTGTGGCTTGCGCTGTGAATGTAGCGCTGGCGCTGAATAAGTAAGAAACCCCTTCCCGACCCTCCCCTCAAGGGAGGGAGAAAGGGGAGTCTAAGAACAAAACCCCTCCCCGACCCTCCCCTCAAGGGAGGGAGTGAGGGGATTAACAATGGTCGAAAGTCGAAAGACAAAAGACAATAGACAAAAGACAATAGACAAATTAAAGAATATGAAGAAATATCTTTTAATTGCTGTGCTTGCTGTAGCCAGCATTGCAGTTTATGCACAGCCTCGTGCAATCGGTGTTCGTCTTGGTTCGTTTGACGGTATCAGCTACCAGCATGGTTTTGGCGAAAGCAGCATGTTGGAGGTGGAAGCCGGTTTCAATGTGGGTACTTATTGGGGTGCCCGTATTAACGGTACTACAGACAATGTGAAATGGCATATGTTCGGTCATAATGTTCAGGCAGCTGTTACGTATGACTGGATTGATCCGGCCGGAGCTACTTTCAGCTGGTCCAAACGCGGAGAGTGGCACTGGTATCTCGGTGTCGGAGCTGCCGGCGGTTACGGTTGGCATGGAGCCGCTTATGACAAGACTGCAGGTGCAATCGTTGGAAGTGATGGCAACTGGGGTTGGGTCGGCGGTGCTGCCCGTCTCGGTATTGAGTACACTTTCTGGTTCCCGCTTCAAGTTTCGCTGGACTATCGTCCGACCGTTGGCGCAGGTTTGGTTGAAAGAATGGACAACAAAATCATGACGGGTTGCTACTGGGACGTTCTCGGTTTGGCATTAAGTGCCCGTTTCCGTTTCAACCAATAATGAAAAAACTATCGCTCATAGCACTATTGGCGTTTATGGCGATTTCGCTGTCGGCTGAGTCTACGCCTTTCGGGCGTGGACTCTTCCGATTTGCACAGTTCGGACACAGTCTGTATGCGGACGTACATCCGAATTTTCCGCGCATGGATATTCCGTACGCAACCAATCATGCCGCATATGATTACGGCGAACATGCCGAGGCCTACCGCTGGCAGACGATGGGCAATTTCGGTATCAGTCTGCCTGTTTGGACGGGCAATATCGTGGACTCCGCCTATGCGCTTTGCGTGAACATGCACCTGAGTGCGAACCTTTGGATGGATTTCTACGATTTCAGTACCTCCCCTATTGTCGATACCGATTATCGTATCGGCATGCCGACTATCACTTTTATGCATCGCCTGGGTGGTAAGTTCGCGCATAATTACTCGATTGCCTGGAGTCCGTTCAAGCACGAGAGTACGCATATAGGCGATGAGTTACAGATTCGTTATATGGACCGCGGTAATGCGATACGTCGCGTCAACGTGTCCTATAACTACACGGAATTCGTTTTCACATTCAATGAAGCCGAAGACCGTTTTGCGCAGAACCACTGTTTCCGCTTAGGGTTGATGTTGCTGTGGCACGGAGGGTGGTTTAATATGGACCCGGATGCCGGGGATAAGTCGCTACTTGACCCTCGTGGCATGGAATTTGTGCCTTATGGGCAAAGGAACCCCTGGGAGTTATATTTTCAATATCAATATCAGTCGCCGAGCAGCAAGCATGGCTTTCAGGGCATTGCATCTGCGGAGATTCGTAATCGCGAATGTTACGGCTACGACTTGACGGTATTGAAGACGGATGAACCCAAGAATCTACAGAAAGAAAAACGAGTCTTTACCTATAATATTTTTGTGGGAGCGCGGTATAACACGCCTGATTATGACGGACCATTCTCCCGCATCGCATTAGGCGTTCGAGCCTACCACGGCAACTGTCCGTACGGTCAGTTTCGCTCAGTAAGCAACTACAGCCAGATAGGCGTGAGTCTGATGTTTGAATAAGAAGTGAGACAAAAAACTTAAAAATTTAAATAGTTATGAGAAAATTTCTTTTATCGCTACTCGTTGTAGCCATGTGTGCACCGGTATTTGCCGGAGCCAAGAAAAAAGCGAACAAGGACACCGACCAATTTCGCTATGAGATTGAATGCGCCGGCAATGCTGTGCAAGGTACGTATTTAGTAAAGGTTTGGAGTTACAGCAAGAAAGCAGCCGTAGCAGAGAACCAATGCCGCAAGAATGCCGTTCACGGAATTATCTTCAAGGGTTACGGCAGTAACGGTCCCGGCTGCGTACAGCAACGTGCGATGGCCAGTAATCCCGGTGTAGAGACGCAGTACAAAGAATATTTCGACAAATTCTTCGCCGAAGGCGGTGAATTCCAGAAATACGCCTCCATCGTAGAAGGAACGACAGAGGTTGTCAAGGTTGGCAAGGAATACAAAGTCGGCAAAGTGGTCAGCGTTCGCAAAGACGATTTGCGCAAAGCCCTCGAAGCAGCCGGCGTTATCCGCGGTCTGAATAGTGGTTTTTAATTTTCGAACAGTATGAAAAAATTCTCATTTATCATAGCCGCATTGGCATTGGTTTTTGTCGGTTGCGGTCCGAAGCGTTCGCAAGCCTATTACGATGCGCCGAGTCAATTACTGAGCGCCAATTATGACGGTAGTTATGTCATCCGTACGCAGGTACGTGCCCGTAACGCCGCGATTGCGTTCACAGACGGTCAACGCAAAGCCGTTCAAGAAGTAATCTTCGACGGTGTCAAAGCAGCCAACAACGGTATCAGCGATCTCAAACCGCTGTGTTTTGATTTAAATGCACGCGAGAAGCACGAAGACTATTGGAATGCTTTCTTTCAAGATAACGGCGAGTGGACCAAGTTCGCAAACCTCAAAGACAAACGTACCACTACCACGCGCTATCAGCGTGACGGTCGCCAGATGATAGAGACCGTAACCGTAACCGTTTATCGCGCAGAGTTAAAAAAGAAACTGCAAGAGGACGGAATCATTCCTGCCGCAGGAAGATTTGATTAATCAGTAATTAAAAATTAAAAATTAAGAATTATGAAAAAGTATCTTATCTCGATAGTTCTATTATGTGTTGCACTGGCAACGAGCGCACAGATTAAGAAACCGGAGTTGATGGTATTTCCTTCAGACGCATGGTGTATCGCTAACGGTTATTATACCGAAGTGGACAACATGGGCAAGATAAAGAAAGTACCGGAGTATCAACAAGCTTTCCAGGAGAATATGGGTCTGAAGTTGGCTGTAGCCAAATTGAATGACCTGATGGCCGAGCGCGGATTCCCCCTCAAGAGTCTGGAGCAGGAAATCAAGAACCTGGAGCAACGTCGTATGGAAGATAACCTGACGATGAGCAAAGCCGGTAACGAGTTAGCCGAATCGCCTATGGACGAAGTGCTCCGCCGGGCGAAAAGCGATATCCGGTTGGAACTCAGTTGGGAAGTAAAAGACTTCGGTCCGAAACACTCATTGAGTTATATACTGGAGGCTTATGACGCTTACACCGGAAAGAGCATCGGTGCAGCAGCTGCTACAGGCGCTCCTTCGTTCTCCGCAGACGTTGATGTATTGCTTGAGGAAGCGATTGTGGCACATATGGACAATTTCAATGCCCGTCTGATGGACCATTTCACAGAGATGCAGGAGATTGGTCGCGAAGTAAGTCTCGATATCAAGGTGTTTGCCAACAACGAAGCAGGTGTGGATTTGGAAACCGAATATGACGGCGACGAACTGATTGATATAATCAATGACTGGCTGCAGAAGAACACCGTACAAGGTCGTTTCTCGATGCCGTACGCGTCTGAGAACATGGCAAACTTCACGCAGGTTCGTATTCCTGTTTATGACGAACGCGGACGCGCTATCGATGCGAACGGATTCGCCAAACAGTTGGCCAAAGTGCTGAAAAAAGAGCCCTTTAATATTCCGACTAAAGTGCTGGTTAAAGGTCTTGGATACGCAGTAATTATTATTGGAGAGAAATAGTTTAGAGTTTAGAGAATTATGAAAAAGATATTTTCCATATTCATAGCGGCGCTCATGAGCGCAACTATGATAGCCGCCGAAACGGAATATCTGCCGATTTCCGTGTACGCCGCTGATGCCACGGAGAGTTTCCCGCAGGGAGCAAAGGCAATGATTGAGAATAAACTGACGCAACTGCTGACCAAGAACGGCGTTGCCGGTTTGAATTATCTCGGTCAGTTCATTCTCACCGTTACCACCACACCGCTCGACAAAGATGTCATCCCCGGTCCCCCGACCAAGATATCGGAGAAAATGGAGATGAATCTCTATATCGTAGATGCTTACGCAAAGACTATTTTCTCCACTACCGCTATCACCGTACGCGGCATTGGCGAAACCGAAAACAAATGCTACCTGAATGCCATCAGCCATATGCCGCTGCAAACGCCGCAAATGGCACAATTCGTAGCGGAAGGCAAGCAGAAAATCATTGATTATTACAATCATGAGGGGGAAGCTATTATCAAGAAAGCGCAGTTCCTTGCCAAGCAAAAGAAATACGACGAGGCGCTATATTGGGTTTCGCTTATTCCTCAGTTGTGCATACATTACGATGCCGCGCTGGCAGCCGGTGTTGAGATTTATCAGCAATACCTGGATAACGCATGCTATGAGAATCTGGCTTTGGCTCGCGCAGCATGGGCCGGAGAGCAGAACAGTGCCGGCGCTTATGCTGCCGGTGAATATCTGGCAAACATTTTGCCGGACGCCGGATGTTACGACGATGCGATGGCCCTCTACAATGAGATAAAAGGCAAAGTATTGGATGACTGGAAGTTTGAGATGAAGAAATACCAGGACGGTGTTGATTTGGAGAAACAACGTATTGATGCGATGCGTCAAATCGGTGTAGCCTTCGGAGAGCACCAACCTCAAAACAACACCTCCATCGAGTTTGTCCGTGGCGTATTCTAAACGAATCATATTACTTTTTGCTTTCTGCACCTTGCTCTGCTTTCAGAGTAAGGCGCAGAGCAACATGGAGTACCGGCGTAACGCGCTGGCAATGATGCTCGTATATCACCCGGAAGACGAGTTCGGAAAAGACATCTATGTCGCCTTTGATTCGCTGCCTATTCCGGATAAATACGATGACCATAACATCGAACATATCCGTATTATCGACAACAGTTATATCAAGAACTGCCAACGTAACAAAACGGGTTACTACAAAGCCACATACGGTCATGCGCTGACGCCATCCGAACTGCAGACTAACGCCATTTACACCCTGCAAATGCTGAACAAGTACGAAGTAGCCAAGACTCTTGTGGCACAATGGTTCAACATGACAGGTGAGACCGTAGACGACGCGACATTCAACTCCAAGCTTCTTCAAGAGCGCGGGCAGTACAACGCATCGGATGTCGATGTATCGGTTGCCTTGCAGACCACGCGTGGTTTGGCAACGCTGAGTGATGCCGGCGAAGAGTTACTCGGGCAAACCTTCGTGCTCGTCAATGATATCACATACGTCACTGCCGAGCAGGAAGCCGAAGCGGCCAAGAAAGCGATGAACGCGCTTGGTGGTATTTTTGATGCCATTACCGGAGGTGATCTAGGAAGGACAACTGCGAATATTGCAGGAGATATTGCGGACAGTTTCACGGGATTCAAAGTCAAGACGCACTCGTATCTCTACCAACTGGAGTGGAACGATTCGGTTGCTGCCGTTTTCTACACACAGCATTATACCAACACTCCGAACCCCGACAAACTGAAAGCATTCATGGCGGACAAGACAACGTACCGTTTGAAATACGTGGCGCATGAATATGAGTTCGACAAGAAATCCGTTCTCAAAGGCAAGTACTCGCGTACCGAATTGGTGCGCACCATATGTGCACGCTCCATGGATAAAAACATCGTAGCACTCGCCAAGCAATACGAAGACTTCAAAGTCAAAACTCCGGTATATCAGGTACTGAGTGACGCAAACGGAAAAATTACGGGGTACGCTGCAAAGATTGGTATGAAAGAGGGTATTGATGACGGTTCCAAATTCCAAGTGGTACAACGCATCTACAATCCCGAGACGGGAAAGACGACATACAAATATATAGCGTCGGTGAAGGCAAAAAAAGGTTGCATATGGGACAACCGCTACAATGCCGTACTCGAGCAGGCCGATGGCGCCACACTACCCTACACCACATTCGTCAAAACAGCCGGAGGTGAAATTCAACCCGGCATGCTGCTGATTGAAGGGAAATACCGGAAAGTTACAGAATAGGTGATTGGTAAAAAAAGGGCTCGTCCTCACGACGAACCCTTTTTTACTAATAACAAACAATCTCTATTTATCCACTATTACTTAGTGTATTCTTTTCTTTCTACGTTCATTATACAAATACCGTGCCAAACTTATTTACAAAGAAAAGAAATAAAAAAAAAGCGCCGAAGCGCTTTTCTTATTGATGTTGCTCTCGAAGCAAATCATTTACTGTCTTGACAGGATTGAAGGTTGAGACAGGCACCTCTACGAAAATAGTATTCCACCGGCTCATCGCTCCGTTCCAGAGACCCGGAAGTTCAAGGGCCAACAGTTCTTTGCCGTCTTTGCTCTTATTGGAAATAAAGCCCGTCTGCGGATCTACATATTTCGGCAGATCAAACGGTTTACCCTCATAGTCTCGAATAGCGCATACAAGGTCCACCGGATTGAAATGCGTACTTTGTTTCATCAATTCCGGATCACTGATCTGCGTGGATTCCAGAATCTGGCAAGAGATAGAACCGTCTGCCTCACGAACCAGGAACGGACCGCCGCCGGGCTCACCCGTGTTCTTCACAACACCGCACACGCGGATAGGACGATTCAGTTTAGCACGCTCTTCGTCACTCAGGTTCGGGTCTTTGAGCGCTTCAAATACACGTTTCTGCTCGGTAACCAATACACCGGCCAGTATCTGTTTGTAACGAACTATATCTTTCTTCAGACGATCAGGCACCACATTATCGATATTCTTGATAAAAACAATATCGGCATCCTGCTGATTGAGATTCTCAATCAGTGCTCCGTGACCACCCGGACGGAAGAGTAACTTACCGTCTTTCGTGCGGAACGGCGTGCCATCCGGATTAGCCGCCAGCGTGTCGGTGGAAGGTAACTGCTCACTGAATGTCACGTCATACTTAACGCCGTATTTTTCTTCGAACTTCTGCAAGTTCTCTGCGATATGCTGACGGAAAAGCGGCAGATGGTCATGGCTCACCGTGAAATGCAGATAAACGGTCGGCTTCTCGCCATCCTTGGCAGGTTCGGCGCAATAAAGCGCACCTTCTACCAAGTGCTCCAAGGCCGGTGTCCGTGCGCCGTCGCGGTATTTATGGAAGAGCAGCAAACCCTTCGGCAGTTCGCCGTAATGCATATCCTGCAGCAGATACCGAACGGCATCCTGGCCTTCTTTCCCAGCCAACTGAGGACCGAAAGCGAAATAATCCTTGTGCGCCAGAAAATCCTGAATGAACGGCGTCTCAATGCCATCCTCCAGATACTGGAACAGATTCTTGAACATACGGCTGGCTGCACCGGAAGCCGGAACGAACTTCAGAATCTTGTGTCCCTCCTTCAAATATTGCTGCCATGCAGCGATATACTGCTCCTGCTCAGCGCGCTTCGGAGCCATGATGCCCTTCTTCGTCGATGCCGGTGCTACGATGTCTAACTCAGGAAAACCATTACGGAAACATTCCAACTGCGCTTCCGCCTTCTCTACGGAAATGCCACGAGCCTGCAGTTGCTCGAGATCTTGTGCACTAAAATTGTTCATGGTCAAATAGATTTATGATTTCAGATTTATTATTTCAAATTTTCGCTGCAAAGGTACAAATAATTTTGCACATGTCAAAATTTTTTTGTAATTTTGCACAAAATTTTAATACTATGATTCTTTTAGCCGACAGCGGGAGCACGAAGGTGCATTGGTGTTTGGTCACCGCGAGCGGGCAATGCTCGGATGTATTCACCGATGGTATCAACCCGCTTTTCCAGACTTGCGATGCGATGCGAAACAGCATCAGTAACCAACTTCTCCCGAAAATAGCGCCGCTTCTTTGGGCCGGAACGCTGACGCATGTCTTCTTCTACGGCGCAGGATGCACACCGGAGAAGAAAGTGTTTGTGCAACGCGCATTAGAAACCGTTTTCAAGAAAGCGGAAGTGTTTGTCGCGTCAGATATGTTAGGCGCTGCGCGCGGATTGCTCGGTCACGAAGCCGGAGTTGCCTGTATCCTCGGCACCGGATCCGGCAGTTGTTTCTACAACGGAGAGGACATCGAATGGTGCGTGCCGTCGCTCGGTTATATCCTTGGCGATGAAGGTTCGGCAGCGGTGCTCGGCAAACGACTCGTAGGCGACTTGCTCAAGAATCAATTAGATACCCCATCCGACGTCCCCACAAGGGAGGAGAATAATTTGAAAGAACTATTTTTCAAAGAGTACAACACTTCCATGGCGGACATCATTGAGAATGTGTACCGTCAACCTTTTCCGAACCGTTTCCTGGCCAAACTATCCAAGTTCTGCGCGGACCATATCGACGACAAGCGGATTCATGACTTGGTCTATGACCATTTCGTCCAGTTTATTCGGAGAAATATTGTGCAGTATTTCAAGGACTCAGGAGTCAGGAATCAGGAATCAGGCGTCGGCTTTGTCGGCTCTGTTGCCTACTACTACAAGCCGATTTTGGAAGAAGCGATGCAGGCCGAAGGACTGCCGATGGGCACTATATTGAAAGACCCCATTGAAGGGTTGAAAGAGTTTCACAAAGATGCCATTATTCCGACGACAAAATGATAGACACTTTTTATTTACCGGGCAGAGTTTGCTCGACCAAAGCCATCCGCGAGATAGCGGACAAAGCCTCAGCGGCCTACACGATGATTTGCCTCAAACCTGACATCGAATGGGTTTATCTGGGGCAGGAACGAATGGTACAGGTGTTAGAAATGACCAGCGCGACAATGGTTTATTCGGATCGTATCCAAAGAGTAGAGAGTCAAGAGTCGAGAGTCGAGAGTTTTGCACCCGTCATCGATTATCAGATCGGTGCGCTACGTGACGATTTTGACTTCGGCGCCGTGCTACTGTGGGACACGAAGAAACTCAAGTCCATCGTAGCCCGGATGGACAAGGAGTACGAGTATGCGGGATTGTATGACTTGCGGCTACGCGCGTCCGGTCCGAATGGTTTAGGAGGTTGGGAGAATCTCCAGCATATTCCGGAGTACCTCTACTACGAAGTAGAGACGGATACGCGTAAATCCGGCGAGAAACTATTCGACTACGTCGACCCGCGCAACCGGCAAGTGCAGATAGAGATGGAGCAATGTGTGACCGCGTACCTCAAATATAACTGCGCGTACCTCCTACCCGGCAGGTATAAAGAGCTTCCGAAAGCAGACGACATCTACCCTGTCACCGCTTCGGTCATTATTCCGTGCAAGAACCGCGCACGGACTATAGCCGACGCTATTCATAGTGCGCTTACGCAGAAAGTAAGAGCGCCTTACTCGTTCAATGTGATTGTGGTTGATGACAACTCTACTGATGGTACGAAAGAGATTATTGAAGAATTGATAAATGGTGACGCTGCGCTTAATGGTGCAAATGGTGAGTTGATTTATATTGCGCAGGACAAGACCTGGCACGCGATAGGCGGTAACTGGAATGTCGCTATTCATGACCCGCGGTGCGGTAAGTACGCGATTCAGTTGGACTCCGATGACACCTATTTCGATGAGACCACCGTTCAGAAGTTCATTGACGCGTTTGAAGCCGGTTTAGAACCGGAGCAAGCCATCCATTCGGCGCGGTACGGCATGGTTATCGGTACGTACCAATTGACGAACATGGCCGGAGAGACACTTCCTCCGGGAGTGATTGACCACCGCGAATGGACAGACGACAACGGCCGTAACAATGCTTTGCGCATCAATGGTTTGGGCGCTCCTCGAGGATTCTACGTACCGCTGCTTCGGACCATCAATTACCCGACCACAAAATACGGAGAAGACTACGCGGTTGGACTGCGCATCAGCCGCGACTATCCGATCGGACGTATCTACGACGTCGTTTATAACTGTCGCCGATGGGAAGACAACTCCGACGCGAACTGCGACATCATCGCCATGAACCGCAATAACTGGTACAAAGACAGGCTTCGTACATGGGAACTACAAGCGAGAATTAACGCGTTTGTAAATTCATGAAGATTCGTGTCGGTATATTAACTGCGCCTCATATAGACTTTGAGTTACGCGCGCGCACGTTCCTTTTAAAAAACGTACGTATAGGAATTGGTTTTCACTGGGACAGAGAGGAAGACCAAGAATTCGCCGGAACATTGGAAATAAAGCCTATCCCCAACCCCTCCCAGAAAGGAGGGGATCCATGGCAAGTTGCCATCAACACCATCGATCTCGAAGACTATCTCTGTTCGGTCATTTCTTCGGAGATGAATGCCAATAGTCCGATGGAACTGCTCAAAGCACATGCTGTCATCAGCCGCTCCTGGGCCATTAGGGCGATAAGGAATCAGGAGTCAGGAATCAGGAATCATGAAGGTTTTGATGTTTGCGCCGACGACCATTGCCAGCGCTATGAAGGTCTGCGGCGGATGAATGAGCGTGCAGTAGAAGCCGTTCGTGCAACCGCAGGACAAGTGTTGACCTATAATGGCGAGATCTGCGATTGCCGCTACTACAAGTGTTGCGGCGGGCAAACGGAGGTCTGGCGCACTTGTTGGGAAGATATCGATGTTCCCTATATTCAGTCCGTGAAATGCGATTATTGCAAAAGTCCGTCACCCAAAGTTCTGCGTCTTGTGCTGAACGATTATGACCAAGAGACGAAGGATTTTAGGGATTGGAGTGTCACTTATACACAGAAAGAATTAAGCGAAATCATTCGCACCAAATCGGGCATCGATTTCGGCGAAATCATTGACCTCCTCCCTCTCAAACGCGGTGCGTCGGGACGTATTTACGAACTGAAGATTGTGGGAACCAAACGCACCGAAATCATTGGAAAAGAGCTCAAAATCCGCTTATGGCTCTCGCGTACATGTCTCTATAGCTCATGGTTCGATGTAGAAACAAGCGCGGAGCACCAAACGTTTACGCTAACCGGACACGGCTGGGGACACGGAGCCGGTCTTTGTCAGATAGGCGCAGCGGTGATGGCCAGCGAGGGACATTCATACGAAGAAATACTTTCGTATTATTATCATAATACTCAATTGAAGATTGCAGATTGAAGATTTAGCGTTACAACGCTCTAAATACAAGCACCTGTCAGACACCGAATGGCGATGGTTTCTGCAGCAAGTGGAGGGTCGGGAACGCACCGCAGACAAACTCCCGACTTTTGCAACCATTGACGACTGGTGGTACCCCGTCCGCTTGAGTTGCGAGCAATGTTCGTCCGAACTCACGGCACGATACAAAGCCGAAATCCTTTCCCCGTACATCTCACACCATACATCGTCCGCCATGGCGGACCTAACCGGCGGATACGGAGTTGACACGTACTTTATCAGCCAACTATTCGAACACACGGATTATGTCGAGCAGAATGCCGAACTATGCCGCATTGCCGCGCATAATTTTAGCCGGCCTACCCCATCCCTCCCTAAAGGGAAGGAGATTAGAGTTCATTGTTGCTCTGCGGAGGAATTTCTAAAAACTGCAGGACAATACGACCTTATCTTCCTCGACCCCGCGCGTAGAGACGCTCATGGCTCCAAAGTTTTCCGTCTCGAAGACTGTACGCCTAATGTGATAGAGATGCTCCCTACTCTGCTTGCGCATGGCCAGCGGTTAATGATCAAATTATCCCCCATGCTGGACCTCACGCAAGCGATTATACACCTTACACCGTACACCTTACACCTTTCCTGGGATATTTATGTTGTCGCCGTCAAGAACGAGGTGAAGGAGCTATTGTTATTAAGTGGAGGTTCCGGACAGATTACAGCGATTGATCTGGCAAAAAAGGAACAGGCATTTGTTTTTACTCGCGAACAAGAGTCTAACTGTCAAAACAAGTCCGAAGGACTCAAACCTTCCAACCAAGCCGAAGGCTTAAACTTCTTATACGAACCTTCTGCGGCGATTCTCAAAGCGGGTGCGTATAAACTGGTTGCACAACGTTTCGGCCTCAGCAAATTGGATGTCAACACACATTTATACGCTTCGGACACTCTCGTTCCCCATTTCCCCGGTCGTGTATGGCGTATTATGCCCACCTCGGTCCTCACTAAGGGGAAGGAGTTGCGTCAGGCCAACGTATTGTGCCGCAATTACCCGCTGACACCGGAGCAATTAAAAAAGAAACTGCACCTTCGGGACGGAGGTACAGATTATGTTATCGGGTGCAGGATAAACGGAAAACCGACCTTACTGTTCGCCCAGCGGATTGAAGATATCCATGCCGAAGGCTGATGTAAACGCGTCCGCTTTTTTGAGGTTCTCAGCAGTGTCTAACTGTATCCCTTTACCGGGTGTCATCAACAAAATGCGATCGGAGAGCGCGAGAGCGAGGTCTAACTCGTGCGTTGATATAAGCACCGTCTTGCCCTGCTCATGTGCCAATTGACGCAACAAGCGGAGTATCAGTATTCTGTGTGGCAAATCCAAATGCGCTGTCGGTTCGTCCAATAAAATAATCGGTGTTTGTTGCGCCAAGGCTTTCGCAATCAGGATTCGTTGCTTCTCGCCATCGGAGTGGGCGTTGAAAAATGAATTTTCGATTTTCGATTTTCGATTTTCGAAACCCACTTTCTCTAAGGAGTTGTTGATAATCGTTTCGTCTGCTTCCGTGAGGCCGCCCAAGAAAGAAGTATAGGGATAACGGCCCATGGCTACTACGTCGTGAACAGTGGTATTATCCATCGACAGGCGTTCCGTAAGCACCAAAGCGATGTCTTTAGAACGCTGCGCTGTTAGATGTGAGACCGTTTCACTGTTAGACCGCTGCGCTGTTAGACTAAATTCCCCATTAAGCGGCGGTTGAAGTCCTGCGAGTGTGCGGAGAAGGGTTGATTTGCCGCAACCGTTAGGGCCCAACATACAAACCATCTCACCCTGCTGCAAGGCAAAATCCAGATCGGTCTGAACGACATGTTCGCCTCCGGACGCTGTCCGGTACCCTATACAGAGCTTATTCGTGGAAATAGATACGTTGGACACGGCGGGAAACAGAAGTTAATATCTCATACGTTATAGTTCCGAGTTTATCGGCCAATTCCTGCAAGGGCATGTGCTCTCCAAACACTTCGACCGTGTCCCCCGGACGGGCGTCTGCTCCGGTAACATCGATCATTGCCTGGTCCATGCATACGTTCCCTACCACCGGACAACGTTTGCCGCGCACCCACACTTCACCGCCGTAGTTGGAGAACCGGCGGTCGAAGCCGTCTGCGTAACCGATAGGGATAACCGCTATCGTACGGTCTTCCGCCAATGTCGTATGGCGTCCATAACCGATAGTTTCCCCGGCAGGTACTGTTTTGACGGACAAGATAGTAGTGCGCAAGGTGCATACATTGTGGAGCTTGGCACCTACGAACGAGAATCCGTAAAGACCGATACCGAGACGACACATGTCATATTGATACTCAGCAAATCTCTCAATTCCTGCGGAATTACAGATGTGCTTGATAATCGGATAGTTCAAACCTTTTTTCAGTTCTTCGGCGCAGGCATCGAAGTATTTGATCTGCTGAAGGGTAAAATCATCGAATTGGGCTTCGTCGCTTCCGGCCAAATGCGAGAAGACGGAGCGGACTGAGACAGCTTTCTGGTGGGTCAGCCGGTCAATGAGCCAAGGCATGTCTTCGCGATAGAAACCCAGCCGGTGCATACCGGAGTCGATTTTGATGTGGATAGGCACATGCTCGAGTCCTTTCGCCTCCGCGGCTGCGATAACGGTCTTTAGTGACTGATGAGAATAAACGTTAGGCTCCAGGTTATTCTCCAAAATCAGATCCATCGCCGCCACTTCCGGATCCATAATGATAATGGGCAGCGTTATTCCTGCGCGACGCAGTTCAACGCCTTCATCGGCTACTGCCACTGCGAGATAATCCACCAAGCCGGAGGCCTGCAAGGCTTTACTTACCTCTACACTTCCTGCACCGTAAGCGAAGGCCTTGACCATGCATGTCAACTTCGTTTCCGGCTTGAGCAATGAACGGAAATAGCGGACATTATCCACCAGAGCCGACAAGTTCACTTCCAACACGGTCTCATGCGTTTGTTGCAAGATACGCGAAGCTATCGTCTCTTCATCATACCCTAAAGCCCGCATTACCGCTGCGCATGTCCGCACATTCTGATGTGTCGCATCTTCTATCACCCGCTCCGAATGCACAAACAGTTTCATTTTCTCTGCGCGCTTCTGCTCCAGTGAGATAAAGTTCTCATCGTGCTCATGACCGATATATGTTATAACACCTATCGTCGGCCGGATGATGCGCTCCAGTTTCTCCATTTCCCCGGGCTGTGAGATGCCGGCTTCAAAAATCGCAAGAAGCGGCTTTGCCGGACCGTCCTGCGGACTGCAAGACCGCTTCGCTGTTAGACCGCTTTGCTGTTGGACCGCTGCGCTGTTAGACAGTTGCCACACACTGAGCGGCACACCGATTTGGGAGTTGTAGGACTTGGGGCTACGAATGACGGTATAGTCCTCTTTGAGCAGCTGATAGAGCCACTCCTTGACGACCGTCTTGCCGTTGGAGCCGGTGATGCCGATGACCGTACCGGTGAATTGAGAACGCACGTACGCTGCCAAGTCTTGTAGCGCCTCTACGGCATCGTTTCTCACAAACGCCCGTACTCCTTTGGCTTCCAGTTCGGGAATGTAACGCGCACCGTCGTTCTTCGCTGTTTTGATAGCGAAAAAGAGAGTTGCTTCGGGTTCATTTCCCAATTGACGGCTATCCGTTAACAGATGACGGATTTCAAAATCTTCGTTACCGATGACTTCTAAGCGCTCGCCTAAAATATGTCTTATCTCAGAGCATTTCATTTCTCTACTACTCCCGCATCTGCCCATGCGGCAAGGGTACTATCTACATCCGTCATCGCCTGACTCGGGTCCACCTCGTATTCATTGCAAAGCGCCTTGCATAACGCTCCGGCATCGAACTGCCCTTGCTCTTTTGTCATACGCTCTGCCTGCTCCCATAGAAAAGCCGCCGTCTCATTCAGCGTAATCATCTTGTTAAAATTGATGAGAGCCATAGACTCTCCCACCAATATGTACTCATTGCCTAACTTACGCAGGCGAAATCCTTCAATTGTTTTCATATCTCCAAATCAGCCACGTATGGCGATAAATTTTCAGCAACCATTTCCGTACAGGCCTCAGCAAGTACCATAGGTAACCGCGGGATAGACACTTGCGCCGCCCGTCCGGACGTTCGATGCGGATGACATGCGCAATGATGTCTTCACGACGGCATCTCTCTTCGCCGATGATGTTTCCGTCGCCCTGTAGAACGTATTCAGTCTGTCCGTTTTTTCCCTGTTCCTTGCGAATAAGGCGATGAAGCACATAACTCTTGCTTCCCGCAGCGCCTGCAATACTCGCCAAGACTATATCTCCCCGTTGCGGTTCCCGCGTGAGCTTCGCCATAATAACGCTGTCGCGGTCGCCCTCAATGAACGGCCGCATACTCACACCGGAGGGGGTAAAACGTACTTCTTTCTCTTCGCCAATAAGCCGCGCCAGTTCCGGAATCAATATATCGTTCGCTACCTTCATCTATTCCGATACGACGCGCAGGCAATGACAAGAGCTTGTGTAATATACAATCTCATTGATATAGACAATCTTTGCGTTAGTGGAATATTTGTTCTTTAGTTTGATATAATAATCCCCGTTGAGCGATGTTGCCTCTATTGAATTTGTATATTTGATTAATTGCTCGTCCGGAACCACCGTCCAATTCTCACCGTCCGTAGATATCGAAATCTGCACTTGAGACAATTCGGAACCGATTGCATTGTGATGAACCACAAAATGGCTCAAACGCTCTTTGGCCGGAGAGATAATAACTTCGTCATTTCTTGGTATTTTAATACACACTTGCGAATTGTAACTCTCGAATACAGCCCCGTTTGCGCAGTCATAAACGGTACCGTCTGACGGTACAGTACCCGTATGACTGTTATTTGTAAAAAGCAACTGGGACGGAACCATGTTCTGAAAATAGTGCGTTGTGGGCACATAATCAGTTCCTCGCGCTGCGATAGACAGAAGAACCAGACAAACAATATATAGCGAACGCTTCATCATTCTTATTCAAATACAGCGTAATACGTCGCCGGCGCCGTAACTTTGCCTTGAGCGGTAGTAAACAAGTCGTCCGGAGTGGTGAACGGATCGCACCAATCGGACTGAGTGGTCCAACCGATGAATTGGGTGCCTTCACAAGCCTCGAAACTCTTGGTCGGCAATGCCAGGCTCTCCGAACCGTCTTTGTTATACTCGCGGCTCTCAAGCAACTCGCCGTTAACCACCCATTGTACCGGATAACTCTTGAGGTCTTCTATATAAACCAACTGTATCTGGTTACCGACCCGGGTAATGTCCTTCAGCGGTTTTCCGCTCAGACCGGACCATGAGTTGGTGGAGCCGTAGGGCCATACATTTTTCTCTCCGTAATTGTCGCCTATTTTCTTTCCGGAAGGAATAACCAGCGTATATCTGGGTTTGTTGGCGGTATTGTTCGGGCAGTTATTGGTCCAATCCTGCTCGTTGAAATCAACTTTCCAAATCACCATACCCGATGCCGGAACATGCTCGTCCCAACCCTGTTGCTGACGGTTTTCGATATAATAATTGATTCCTTCTTTGGTAGCAGCTTCCTGTTTACCGCGCGCATTAATCTGATAGGCCTTATAGCCGCTGGTGCCATTCGCTTCAAGCGTCAACATACGACCTGTTTCGCCCAGGTTCTCCGGAGTTATCCAACCCATAAAGTATTTCTCCCACGGGTCATAGTTGGGCGGGCAGTGTCCGCTGCCGTTATAACTACCTCCGTCCATAACGTTCCACTCGTTCGGCGTCAGACTCTGCTCATAGTTCGTGCCATACATGGTGTCATAGAAATCAGGTAGGCCCATTACATGACCGAACTCATGGCAAAGAGTTCCTATACCGCCTAATTGGGAAGAACCGGACAACTCAGAGGACATCGCATAGTTATTCAATGTCACACCGTCTATCACGATATCCTCTTCCGTATAGCAACAAGACATGCGATCGCCTTTGGGATCTTCTTCGCCATATTCGTTATACGGAGTCACATTCCAAATAATCTCCCAGTTATGGGGCCATATTGTGTATGCGGCACCGCCGTCTGCTTCTCCCTTGCCGGCATAAATGACATAGATAAAATCCACCAAGCCGTCATTGTCGGAATCATAATCAGCGAAATTCAGCTCCGGATACTGCTGGTTAGCAAGAATACATGCCTCAATAACCGCATCGGTTGCATATTCATCTTGCTCCGTGCCATCTACATCGATGTTATTGCCGTAGAACGAGCATTGCTTGCTCAGTGTCACAGGACCAAAGACATCAAACTGCGGGCGGTACTTGCCATCCGACTGAGAATTGAAATATTCAGCCGCGGAAGGATATCCGTCGTTAACGGTACAATTGGTAGCATTACATAACTCATCAAAAACAGCATGTGTATGACTTGATTGCATCTTGCTGTCGCTGAAATTGACCAGAATGACTACTCCTTTGGGCGCCAGATTCGGTTTGAGGCCTATGCCTTGACGCTGACGGCGTTTCTGACCGTTCTCACGGAGCGCTTTCACTTTGGCCGGAGAGGGTTGCGCGCCTATTACCTCATAGAGACCTTTGTCGTTCAGACGAACCTCTTGGCCCTCACGATTGATCAGATAATGATAGAACTCATCTCCGACCAGTTGCACCTCAATGGTAGTCCCATCCGCCTGGGTGCGTGTTTGCCATCCGCGTTTTGCCGGGACAGCATGTATAGCCAAGGCTATACTGCATATGATGATTATCGAAAATATCTTTCTCATGGTTGTTTCTTTGTTTAAAAAGCTAAACGTATGTTGAACCTATGTTTAACCTACTTTTAACCTATGTTTAACCTTATGTGAACTTTTTACCCTATTTGACTTTAGCCCCCATTATCGTATAGGCCACTCCGTCACGGATGATTATCAACTGACCGTCAAGCAGCACCTTCTGGATTTTGATGTCTGAAGTCCGGACTGTCTCTATTCCTTCTTGGGGTTCTCCCCAAACGGGCACCAGTTCTACATCTTCCTCCGGCATGGTAAACAAACCGCCGGGCTCATATGTCTGGTCGTTGTATTTCCATGCGATTACCACTTCGCCTGCTGCATTCTTGAGCGGGCATACTGCCAGTTTGACATTGGAGCCCGCGCTGTAAGACGGATACTCGCAACCGGTGCGTTTATAGGGGAAGCCCTGATAACTCAAGCGTACTTTAGGTCCCGAAGCCGTCTGGCGATAAAGTTGCACAGGCGTCTGTTTGGCTGTATGGCAATAGAAACGCGGTGAAGCGGAAGCGTTATACTGAATCGAGCCGCACACCGGATTGGTATTGTCAATTACAGCATTGCCATTAGAGATAGAAATGCTCCATGTATTTGTTCCGGAACCGCCCACTTGCAGTTTGCGTGAGCCCGTAGAGGCAAGTAACTGACCATCCGGCGCAGCCAATGTCCAGGCACCTTTTTGCCCGCCGAGAACAAATACTAACGTTCCGGAACCTAACGAACTGATAAAGTCCTTAGCCGAAGAAAAAACAGATTGGACAATCGACAAACCGGATACAGAAGCATCATACGCGCCGGCAGTTGCGCCCTGCGTATTACATGCAATAACCAACTTGTCACCCGCCTGCAGGGTCGATGCATCACCTACCAGCACCCAATCGTCTGCGAATACTGTCATCGCTATCATGAGCGACATACAGAGAGAGAATAATTGTTTCATTGCTTAGATTTTAATAGTTTAAATTTATAAAGCGGGTGCAAAGGTACACAAAAAAATCCGAATACGCAAGAAAACATCAAAAAAAAGAGCCCAAAGGCTCCTTTTTTTCTTAATCGGCAAATGCTTACCGCTATTTCATTATTGCACCTTGTGCATTGTATTTCACGCCGTTCTTGATAATAACGAGCTGTCCGTTCTCGAAGTACTTAACAACTTTGACACTGTCAGTTACATTATCAAGACCCTCCTCGGCTTTCTTGGCCTTGGTAACAGAAACTTTATATTCTTTGGTCGTCGTGCCGTCCTCTGCCGTCACTTTGATAGTTTTCTCAGATGCGGGAGCTTCAGCTTCGGGCACAAGTACCTTGAATGGCGAAGCCGGATCTGCGACAGCTTTGTCTGCCAAAGTGAAGGATACTTCAACTGAATCAAGAGCTGCTTCTGCGGCTACTTCGTAAGCAAAGATGCCTTCTTTCTCTGCCACCACCTCATTGTTGATTTTGAGTTCTTTTATAGAAGCATCGTTACTCTTCGGGGCCTCGGCACGGGTAATCTCAATCTTATATTGTGCCTTGGTAAAGTCTTCTGCCGTTACGTTGATTTCCGCGCGAATAGTGTCGGATGACTTTTCCGGCGCCAACAGTTTGAACGGGCTCTCATGGTCTGCTTTTGCTTTGGAGTCATTTAGTTCGAATTTAATCTCTACAGGATTCGCAGAATCATAATCAGCCGCAACCTCGAATGCATAGAGTTTATCTTTTGCCTCTATGACATTTCCGTTCATAGAGAGGGACTTAATCGAAGCGTCGCTGCTCTCGCTACCGCACGGACGTCTAACAGACATCGAAGAAACAGTCGGGTTCATACTGTCCACTGCAAAGTTAAGACGATAGAGATAAATCGTCTCAGCGGCACCTTGGAGTTTAATGGTTGCTGTTTTCGCCTCATCAAACGGGGCCTTGCCAATCAACGTAACTCCCGCATCCGAATAGAGTGTCGTTTCATAGCCATTCGTGCAATTATTCACATTAGAAGCAACGATAGTTACGACATCACCAGCCGCGAAAGAACCTTCCGCCAGTTTGAGACTGATATAAGCGCCATCTTTATTAATCTTTCCGTTTTTATCCGTCTTCTGGTGAGCGGTTCCACCGATTACATTGTCCTGATCTTTGTCAATGGTAAAGTCCTTGTCAAAGCTGTCAGAACCGGTTTTAACATTGAATGTTATCAGTTTGCCACATTCACTTTCTGCTACGGTGATTGTAAAGGCATTTGACTTGATATGCGGGTCTGTAAACTTATTCCATGCTTCGCAAGAGAAGGAAAGTTCACCGGCTTCAGTCGGAGTAAATTTGTACTCTGCAGCAGTAGCACCGTCAATTTTGTCAGAGCCTTTGTACCACTGGAAATTTGTTGCATTTTCCGCCTTGCATGTGAGTGTTACTTCTTTATTGATAATAGCGGTTTTACTGCCTTCTATCTCTGCTTTAGAAACCGGAGCTTTGGTAGCAACGGTCAGTTTTATTTCGATAGTAGCACCGCATTTGCCGTCTTTTACATCCTGGGTCATTACGAAAGTATGCTCACCTGCCTCAGCCATCCATTTGTCAGCAGTGAAAGCGTTGCCGTCAAGAGTGATGGCCTTATCCCCACTGTTACCACCTGTGCTGGAGAAAGTAATCTCATCGCCTTCATAAATCTCAGAAGTTTTGCTTGCCGTAAAGGTCAAAGGCTCTGCGGGAGCTTCGCAAGAAGCAGTAAATACGGCTTTTGTAATGTATACTTGTGAACTACCACCGCATAACGCATACCATGTGTCTTTCTTCAGGCCCTTAACCTCAACATCCTCAATTGCTTTTGCTGTATTTGTATATTCCTTAACAACACCGTCCTTATTTACAACCGAGAATGCTTTTTTGTTGCTATAAATGCTGAATACAGCATCGCAATCGTTATCCGGACAAAAAGCCATCCAACGTTTACCGCCAGACGGTGCTTCCGGGTCATTGAAGGTAGGAGCGGTACTTTGTCCACCGTCAGAGATAATTATGCACGTTATACCATCTTGTACTTTAATAGATGGCGCCTTCTCGGAAGAATACGTCCAACTGGTTGGTACATCTGTGTCACCAGTCTTGATTTCAAAATTTAGTGATGCGACAGGTGTGCCTGCAGCAAACATACTCATTGCTGCGAAGGCAGCGAGAGCGAAAGTAAAAAATTTCTTCATAACTTTTGATTTTTGAGGTTAATATATGTGATTTTAAATTGCCACATTGTTTGACGGTACAAAATTACTGCTTTTATATCAAATGGGCGTGCAGATTTTGTTTTTATTTGTGTATTTTTTGACGGAAATGGGAGAAAAACACCTTTTGCCACCTTATAAATTTGCGTATATGCACGAAAAGCAGTACCTTTGTAGTCGCAAATCAGGCAAACGATCTTAATTACCGAAATATAAAACAAACAACTATTAAAATCAAACAGACATGAAAAAAATTTTCGCATTCGCTGCAGCCGTAATGGCGAGCGTAAGTTTGTGGGCCGCCACAACGGTGACATTCACCGCAGAGGAAATTGTTGCTGGAACAGCCAAAAGTAAGGTCAATGTACTGGTCGGTTCCGGTCAGGCTACTGCTGATAAAGCAGTTACTGCTTGGGGGGCGTCCAAGGTAAAAGTTATCTCTCTTAGTAGTTCTTGTTCAACAAAAGGCGATGTAAAAGAGGCCACTAGCGGTAAAAGTTTCGGATTTACTGTACCCGAAGACGCAACTATTACCAATGTCAAGGTACATGCTGCTTCCAATAGCACCTCTGTCGGAAAATCTGCTATTCTCTTTTGGGAAGAAGCTACTCCGCTTGGAGATGCATTAAAAGGTGCAGCGCTTTTAACACTTGTTGCTAACAATGAAGCTGACGACGCAAAAACTTGGCAAGATGTTATTGTTCCTACGGGAGCACGCACCGTAATGTTCTACAAACGGGCTATAGTCAATGACGACACAAACCCCACAACTGTAGCCACTGCCAAGAATTATCCTTCGTCGGATAACCAAACTGTTAACATTCGTGATATTGAGATCACCTATGAAATGAGTTGCGCAGCTCCTGCTGATGAACTGTCAATCACATCCGATGCACCGGCTAATTTATATGAAGGCACAACGATCAATCTCACCATCTCCGGCGGTAATAACGGAACAAAGAAAGTGCTCTTGGATGGCGCTGAATATAAAGATATGGCTTGGGAAGCAGTAAAAGGAGAGCACACATTCACTGTAAGCCAAGACAAGAACGGTGAGTATTGCTCACAAGAGGCAGAACTAAAACTGAACGTATTGGAGGCAACTCCGGTAACTTCTGTCACAGTTTCCGGACCGGACAAGGGCTTTGTAGGGCAAGAAATCACGCTTACGGCTACCGCTGAGGGCGCAACGCAGTGGCGCTGGCTGAATAAAGAAGGCTCTGTCCTCGCAGGTGAAGATTCCAACACCTTCAAATTCACTCCGGATGCTACAGGTGAATGGAGATTCAGTTGTCAAGCACGTAACCAATTCAATGTAAGCGGCGGTGATCCCAATTGGGTACCATCCGAGATCAAAATCATGAATATATCCATCGCTTCCGGTGCTATTATGGAATATAAAGTACAGACCGGAAGTAGCGACATTGATAAAGATATCGTTGCCGGCGGTGTAATCGGTGCAACCGGACACCAGAAAACAAAAAAAGACGGTAAGTTAAGTGGTGAAGGTAAATACCTGTCCTTCCAACTGAATGGTTTCAAGTTCTTAGAAGACGATACTGTACTCATTTTCGTTAAACCGGAAAGCGACAATGTTCCCGCCAAGTTAACGCTCTCCAGTGATTTAGGTGTTTCGGATATCATCGGTTTTGCTGAAGACTTAACGAAGGACAATTCGTGGCCTGTTAAGATCGCTCTAACCAAAGATGCAGAAAAACTATTCCTCGCGCGCACCAACACCGTAGCTCAAAACCCCATCGTAGACTCCATCGCAGTCATTCGTCCGGTTGATGACGGTTCGCCTGTACTCTCTGTTAACCCGAGTGAGATCTCTTTGCATGTAACAGCAGCCACTATTCAGGCTTTCACAAAGATTACATTCAAAGGAAAACATCTGAGTGCCGGAGTATATAATATAGTTTGCCCTGTCGGCTTCAGTATTCTGCCAGATAAAGTAAAAGTTGAGACAGACGGCAAACTGAACCAAGAAGTTTCGGTTAGTTACACGAGTTCAACAGACCAAGCTTATGCTGAAACCACTATATCGCTCACTATCAGCGGAAAGACCGCGACCGTAAAAGCAGCTTACTCTGCTGACTTAACGAAGAACTTCATCACAAAATCCCTCAATATTGAGCAACTCGTTCTCGATCATGGAAAGGGCTACGATATCAAGGCGGCTCTCGTTGATGCAGGATGGAAATATTCGGATATCGATGAATTGGATTCGTTGGATAATAGCAAAAGCGAGCGTAACTACGGCTACCTGGGTCTGAAATTAAAGAAGACCGGTGCACGTATTGAGGGTTGGCTCAAAGCAGGCCAAACATTCCGCTTTAAATTAGGTGCTATTCAAGATTTCTTGATGAGAGATTATACTACCGAACTGCTGCCGGCCGACTACGCCAATACAACCGTTGAAGCTGCCGAGGGCGGAAAATACTCGCAATATACCCCGGGCTCCGATCAGTATATTGTATTCGAATTGACCTCGACGAAAGATAAAAGAACAGCCGTTATCAAGCAATTGATGGTAAATGGAGATGCTATTCAAGAAGTTAAGCTGCCCGGTGGAAGTGCTATCGACAATACCGCTGCGGAAAACAAAGCTGTCAAGACCTTCGAGGACGGACAACTCATCATCATCAAGAACGGTGTTAAGTACAACGCTCAAGGCACAATTGTAAAATAGTGCAAAACTATATAATTAACCCAAATTTTTCATTTATTAAAATTTAAGACTTATGAAAAAATTATTCCTCCTGGCAGCTGTTTTCGCTGCTTCATTAGCTGCAAACGCGGCAGACGCAAAAATGTGGAACGTATCCGATTGGACTTCTATCACCAACAAAGACACTTTGATTGCGACGTTTACCATGGACGGCATGACCGTTACTGCTACCGACGCCAAGAAGAACAACAAATACAATGCCTTTGTAATGGTTGAAGACAACAGCAAGAAAGGAAAAGACGGTAAAGGCACCGAATTTAACTTCACGAGACGTCTCAAATTAGGCGGTGCCGGTGCTGCTACTTACAGAACCATTCAATTCCCGGTTGCTAAAGGCCAGATAATTGAGATCTGGGGTATGTCTTCCAGCGGTGATACCGGACAAGAACGCGACGTTAACTTGGATTCGGAGTTTGGCACAACTGTTAAAACCTTCGAGAAAGTTGCCGGTGACGCATTGCAATACCTCGTATATAAATATGAGGGCGATGCAACTTCATTGCTGTTCTACAGCAAAGCAGGAGGTTTTAACGTATATGCTATCCGCGTAGGTGCAGATGTTCCGACCGGCATTGAGAACACAGCTGCTGAGACAAAGGTTGTAAAGACGTTTGAGAACGGACAGCTCGTTATCATTAAGAACGGCGTTAAGTACAACGCTACCGGCGCGGTAGTTAAATAAAAAACAGACATGAGAAGTGAGACCGTTTCACTGTGAGAAGTGAGACAGATTCACTAAAGCAAAAACAAAACGACTCGCAGGAATGCGGGTCGTTTGTTGTAGGCATATTATTTCCGCAAATAGGGTTTTAGGGGGCTATAACGACGTACTTACCGCGCACTTATAGCGCACTAACGACGCACTTATCACGCACTAATTTTTGCCATCTTGAACGCTCTGTATTATATACATAGTATATAATACTAAAAGGAAGAGAGAAAAAAGGAGAAATAAACAAAAATTGCAGTTAAAAGAACAAAAAGCAGAAAAATATTTGCATATATGCAAAAAAAGTTGTAAATTTGCACGCTTTTTGTAATTTGGAAGAAAATGCATGTACTTCAACATACAGGGGAATATTTCTTGCTAATGGGGAAAGTGCTGCGTTTGCCGGACCGGCAACGGATGTTCTGGCGCCAGTACAGCAGGGAGTTGGAGAAGCAGGGTTTGCAGTCTCTGCCTATTGTGCTGTTGATCTCCGTTTTTATCGGTGCCATTCTAACCATTCAGGCGAAGACGAACACAGAGAACCCGTTGCTGCCAACCTATATAACGGGTCTGCTGACGCGCGACACGCTGCTGCTTGAGTTTTCGAGTACTATCCTTTGTCTGATTTTGGCGGGAAAAGTAGGTTCGAACATTGCGTCTGAGATCGGCACCATGCGTATCACAGAGCAGATTGATGCCATGGAGATCATGGGCGTTAACAGCGCCAATTATCTTATTCTGCCGAAGATCATAGCATTCATGAGTATGATGCCGTTCCTGTTTGTTATCTCAACAGCGGCGGGTCTGATAGGCGGTTGGGGTGTCGGTGCGTTCACGGACATCATCACCGTACACGATTACCTGATCGGCGTGCAGTATGCGTTCAATCCGTATTTCGTTTGGTACGCGATCATCAAAGCGCTTGTATTCGCGTTCGTGATAACGAGCATGGCGAGTTACTACGGTTATTACGCCAAAGGCGGAGCGCTCGATGTCGGCAAAGCCAGTACGAACGCCGTTGTTAACTCAAACATTATGATTTTGTTCCTCGACCTTATCTTATCGAAATTGTTGTTATGATTGAAGTAAAGGATATAGTAAAGAGTTTTGACGGGAATGTGGTGCTGAATCATGTCTCCACGGTGATGCGTGACGGGGAGGTGAATATGATTATCGGTCAGTCCGGCTCTGGGAAAACCGTACTGATGAAGAGCATGATCGGTCTGCACCAGTTGGATTCGGGACAGATACTATACGACGGGCGCGACCTGGCAGAGATGCGGAGCAAAGATATCCGATTGCTTCACCGCGAGGTGGGAATGTTATTTCAAGGAAGCGCGTTATTCGACTCGATGAGCGTAATGGAGAATGTGCTGTTTCCGATGGAGATGTTCAGCCACAAGACGCGGGAAGAGATGAGAGAGCGCGCGGAGTTTTGCTTAAGGCGCGTGGAGATGCCCGAGCGCGTATGGAACCTTATGCCGAGCGAGATCAGCGGCGGTCAGCAGAAACGTGTAGCTATCGCCCGAGCGATTGTTTTAGAGCCGAAATATCTGTTCTGCGACGAGCCCAATTCGGGTCTGGACCCGAAGACAAGTCTGGTAATCGATGCGCTGATTCAAGATATCACCCGGGAGTACAACATCTGCACGATTGTGAACAGTCATGACATGAACTCTATTATGGAAATCGGCGACAATATCGTGTTCCTGAAGGGCGGCAAGAAAGAATGGCAGGGCAGCCGACACGATGTGTTTACCAGCGATAACGAGGCTCTCAACGATTTCGTTTTCGCCTCCGAGCTATTCAAGAAAATTAAAAATTCACAACAATAATGAAAAAGACATTCTTTTTAGTAGCCTTATTGGCCATGATGGGAGTCGGGATTAGCTATGCAGAGGGTCCCGCCAAAGTACCCGCCTATCGCGGACTGATTGAACGTGTTCAACCCAACGGGGACACGCTGCAAACATATCTGCGCGGCGACGAACACAAACACTGGATGATGACAAGTGACGGATGGCAGATTTTTGAGACCCAAAAAGGCTGGCTCAAATATGCCAAGCAGAACCGCAAAGGCGAAGCCGTCATCAGTAACCGGAAAGCTCATAACGAGGACAAACGCTCGAAATGTGAGAAAAAATGGTTGGACAAACACGGAATCAAGAAACATATTTAACAATTAGAGGAGTCGGGAGATGAAAAAGTATTTTAGTATTTTCTTACTATGCGCAGTTGCTGTGACGGCAAGCGCAGTACCGGCACGTCGCGGTCCTATTCTCCGCACGACGGAAGACGGCAGTCTGAAAACAGTATATCTGCACGGGGATGCCTTCAGTCACCACATGACCGACCTTGACGGTGTATGGTTGGACGAGCGCACATTACAACCCATGAGCGAGGAAGCGAAAGCCGCCCGTATAGAGGTTAATTCTACGCGCGCGCAAGCACGTCGCATACAGCAGGCAAACAAAACAGGCAAAGCGCCTAATTTGGCACCACGCGGTTTGCTCATTCTGGTGAATTTCAAGAACAAAGAATTCGTGACGCCTTACGACACCATTCTTAACATGCTGGACGGCGACAACTTCACACGCAAGTATGAGTACGACTACGAATATCAGGAGAGAGAAGGAGGTCCTGTCAAGACAGAGCACGTTTCCGTAACCAGTAGCGGTAGTGCGCGGAAGTATTTCTTTGACCAGAGTTACGGTTATTACAACCCGACCTTTGATGTTGTCGGTCCGTACACGCTGAGCAAAGACTATTCCTATTACGGAAAGAACGATGACGCCAATGTCGGTCTGATGATCAAAGAGGCCTGCCAGTTGGCAGACGAAGCCGGTGCGGACTTCACATTGTACGACAATGACAAGGACGGCAAAGTGGATTTCGTCTATGTGCTTTATGCAGGTTACGGAGAAGCGGACGGCGGGCCGGAGAACACGGTATGGCCACATAACTACGAGTTGTCCCTGCTCGGCGTCAACTGTACCGTTGACGGCAAGAAAGTGAACAACTACGCCTGCTCCAACGAGATCAGTTATGCCAGCGACATGTACAACGGCATCGGTACGTTCTGCCATGAGTTCAGCCATGTATTAGGTTTGCCGGATTTATATGAGACAAACACCAATCCGAAAGGTCTTCACACGCTATTCGAGTGGGACATTCTGGATTACGGACCTTATAACAACGACGGCAATACTCCTCCGGCCTACTCGGCGTACGAGCGTTTCTATTGCGGTTGGCTTAAGCCGCGCGTACTCAAAGATCCGGAGTCGATTTTCCTGAGCCATATCAATTTCAAGAAAGGCGACGCTATTTTGCTATGCGAAGGAGACCAACATAACATGGTCGGTTACGATCCGGACCCGCAGGTTTTCTACCTTCTGGAGGCACGCCACAAAACCGGTTGGGACGAATATCTGCCGGGCCGAGGGATGCTCATCACCAAAATATCCTATAACGCCAAAAACTGGGAGTACAACCGCGTAAACAACTCCGCGGACAACATGGGCGTTGACCTCATAGAGGCAAAAAAGAACACGATGGATTATGCCTATTATACCGATGCGTTCCCTTACGGCGCGAAGTCCTGGACGGGTTTTGCAAACCATGAAGTGACAGAGATTTCGATGGAGGCAGGCGGTTCGATTGCTTTCAGCTATCGCGGAGCAGAGAAATCGCCGATAGAGAATGTAGAAGGCGAGGAAAAACCATATACAAAAATATTGCAAAACGGTCAGGTGGTAATCATCCGCAACGGCAAGACTTACGACCTGACGGGAAGGGAATTGTGAGTGGTGATTGGTAATAGGTAATTTGTAATTGAATGAAAATCATTAGTTATAATCTCAATGGGATTCGCTCGGCGATAAACAAAGGTCTGTTAGACTGGCTGCGCGAAGAAAATCCGGATGTATTCTGCATTCAGGAGAGCAAGGCGCAACCGGATCAGATTGACGTGCTGGCGATGAGCGAGTTAGGTTACTATAGTTATATCCACTCTGCTGAGAAGAAAGGCTACTCGGGAGTGTGCGTTTTCACCAAACGGGAGCCGGACAAAGTGGTGGTCGGCATGGGTAATCCCAAGTACGACCGCGAAGGCCGTGTGCTGCGGGTCGATTTCGGCGACTTGACCATCGTTAATGCCTATATTCCGAGCGGCACAACGGGCGATGTGCGTCAGGACTTCAAGATGGAGTTTTTGGAGGATTTCCTTGTATGGGTGAACGAATTGCGCAAAGAGCGGCCGAACATCGTCATCTGCGGGGATTATAACATCTGCCATAAACCGATTGACATCAACCACCCTGAACGTCAGATTGGCGTTTCGGGTTTCCTGCCGGAAGAACGTGAATGGATGGACCGATGGGAAGCGAGCGGATTAGTGGACTCGTTCCGCGTATTCGACCAAAGTGCCGAACGATACAGTTGGTGGAGCTGGCGCGCCGGCGCCCGTGCGCGTAACGTAGGCTGGCGTATTGATTATCATTGGGTGAGCGAAAGTCTGCGTCCGCGGCTCAAAGATGCGAAGATATTAACCGATGCCGTTCATTCGGACCACTGTCCGGTAATGGTCGTCATTGATTAAAGGGCTGAAAGACTATGGATAAGTTACGTACAGAACATTTGGTTAAGAAATACGGCAAGCGAACCGTAGTGGATGATGTTTCCATCGAACTGGAGCAAGGGGAGATCGTGGGTCTGCTGGGACCGAACGGTGCGGGTAAGACCACCACGTTCTACATGACAACCGGATTGGTAGCCGCCAATAACGGGCGTATCTTCTTGAACGATTTGGACATAACGGGTTTCCCGATGTACAAACGCGCGAAAATGGGAATCGGCTACCTGCCGCAGGAAGCAAGCGTATTCCGTAAGATGAGCGTGGAGGACAATATCCGTTCTGTACTGGAGTTAACGGATTTCAGCAAAGAATATCAAGAGGAGAAATTAGAACAACTCATCAAGGAATTCAACCTTGCTCACGTGCGCAAGAACCTCGGTGACCGCTTAAGCGGAGGTGAGCGACGGAGAACAGAGATTGCCCGCTGCCTGGCTATCGAGCCTAAGTTTGTGATGCTTGACGAGCCTTTTGCCGGCGTTGACCCGATTGCCGTACAAGAGATTCAAGATGTAGTATGGCGTCTGAAGGACAAGAATATCGGCATTTTGATTACCGACCACAATGTAGATGAGACCTTGATGATTACTGACCGTGCGTACCTACTGTTCGAAGGAAAGATTCTTTTCCACGGTACGCCGGAAGAGTTGGCTTCCAACCCTGTCGTAAGACAAAATTATTTGGGTCGTGACTTTGAGTTGAAGAGAAAGACAAGAGTGGAATGAAGCAACGATTGAAAGAATTTTGGGAGCATCCATGGACGGTAGCGGCCAGTAATATCCTGCTGGTGCTTGCATTATATAGCGGCATGCGTTTTTTCTGCTATGTCTGCAACCTCTCCATGTTCCCCAATATAGACGGAGCGCACCTATGGGAGATTCTCTGCGGCGGTGTACGGTTCGACCTGACGGCCGTTCTGTATCTCAGTTCACTCTATCTCGTTCTGATGCTTCTGCCGCTTCCTATCTCATGGCGGGAGAATATGGATTTTCAAGAACGGCAAGTGGGTTTGTTCTTGATTCCTAATGTAGTCGGGATCCTTCTCAACTGCATCGATATCATCTATATCCGTTTCACAGACAGGCGTACGACCTGTACATTCTTCCGGGAGTTTCAGCATGAGAATGACCTATGGCGCGTAGTGGGACACGGCGTATTGGATTACTGGTACGTGCTGGTTTTTGCCATCATACTACTTCTCATTCTTATCACCGGTGTGCGTCGCACAGTTACTATCCGCCGTCCGCAGAACAAGATATTGTATTTCCTGCGTGAACTTATAGTTTTTGTTCTTACGGGTTACATGACCGTCATCGGTATACGCGGCGGTTTCGGCAAATATACCCGTCCGATTACCATCAGCAATGCGACCCAATACACGAACACGCCGCGAGAGACCTCACTTGTGCTCAACACTCCTTTCTCGCTGATGAAATCGATTGAGAACACGAGCTATCAGGAGCCACCTTTCTTCTCCGCGGAAGAGTTACCGGAACATATGAATCCCATCCATGAGGCAGCCGCTCAAACGATGCGAACGGATAATATCGTTGTCATTATTTTAGAGTCCTTCAGCACGGAATATATCGGTTATTACAATCGCGACATAGCGGGTTACAAGGGTTACACGCCTTTCCTGGATTCGCTGTTGACGCAATGCATCACCTATGATTACTCCTATGCGTCCGGGCGGAAGAGCATAGACGCAATGCCTTCGGTTCTCTCCTCTATTCCGATGTTGATTGAGCCGTATATTGTCACTCCTTATTCCACCAATGCCATCTCATCCCTTGCCGAGCGGCTGAACAAGAAAGGCTATGAGACAGCCTTCTTCCACGGAGCTCCGAACGGGAGCATGGGTTTTCAGGCTTATGCCCGCAGCGCCTCTTTCAGTCGTTATTACGGGCTGGACGAGTATGGTAATCGCAGCGATTTTGACGGTACATGGTCTATCTGGGACGAACCGTTCCTGCAATATTACGCCACAACGATGACCACCCTCAAAGAGCCATTCATGACGGCAGTGTTTACCGCTTCCAGCCACCATCCTTTCCGTGTGCCGGAGCAATATGAAGATTCTTTCCCGCAGGGACCGCGAGAGATTCACCATACAATCGGTTACACGGATCACGCGTTACGGCAGTTCTTCAAGACCGCCCGTCAACAGCCTTGGTTTGAAAACACTCTGTTTGTGATTACAGCCGATCATACGAATGAGTTAACGATGCCCGAGTATACTAACTCGCGCGGCTTATACCAAGTGCCTGTCGCGTTCTACCATCCTCAAATGGCTCCGGAACGTCGCGCAGATGTCGTGAGTCAAACGGATATTATGCCGTCGGTGCTGGATTACTTGGGCTACAACGAACCTTACTTTGCATTTGGTCAAAATGCCCTTACACAATATAAAAAATATCCATATGCCGTTTGTTATAATGCGCCGTACTATCAGATTTTCTCGGATAGTTTGTTACTGCAGTTTGACGGAGAAAAGATAGTGGGCGTTTATGACTACCATGCGGACAGACGGTTGCTTACGAACATTGCGGATTCAATTGCGCCGGAACGCATTGCGCCAATGGAGGATTACCTAAAGGCTTATATTCAACAATATATTCATCGCATGGTTAACAACCAGTTAACAATTGATAAAGAGTGAAAAGAGGTTTCTTATATATTGTCTTGCCGCTGCTGATTATTGGATGCAATGCGACGCCGGACTTAGAGGTGATGCTCCATGAGTGTGCGCCTATGCCCTCTCCGCGTGCCAGTGCGACAACATTTGTGGTCAACGGCGAGGCGTATATATTCGCCGGACGTGACAGTATGCGGACTATATATAATGATTTATGGCGCTACAATCCGGAGACAGACTCCTGGACTTCGCTTGGCGAAACGCCTCTCTCACCGCGTGTCAATGCTACGGCCTGCACAAAAGGCGACAAGGTATATATCGGCTTGGGGTTCAACGGTAATTTCTTCATCAAGGATTCCTATCTGCGTGACTGGTGGTGCTATGATCCGGGCACGAACGAGTGGACCCGACTGGCGGATTATCCCAATGCCAATACCGATTGTGCGACCGCTTTCGTGAGTGCCAACGAGTTGTATGTGGGTTACGGGTACAGCGCAGGCTACGTCCGGGACATGTTCCGCTATTCGATTAGTACCGACACCTGGGATTCGATTGATGTTCATGTCAGTTATCACGGCTACCCCACCCGTTCGTTCGGAGGCACCGGGTGTACCTGTCAAAACCGTCACTTTATGGGTTCCGGTTACTATGGTGCCAGTCTGGACTGGTGGGCAGAATTCGTGGACGGAACACATTGGGAGAAACGCACTGCCATTCCCGGTAAGACGCGAACGCTGGCAGCCTCAGCAGCGACTGATAACTATGTTTATGTCACGGGAGGTATGCATTACGGAGGAGTGAACACTACGGGCGATGTCTTGCGCGACATTCGCCGGTACGACCCGAATCATGACTCATGGACCTTTGTAACCGTGCTGCCAAAGGGCATCTATAATCACTGCTGCTTTACTATCGGCAAACGAGTATTTGTAGGGATGGGAGAAACCATCGATGAGAAATTCAATAATACGATATATTGGTTTGAAGAATAAGATTTTCATCATAGTATGTTTGCTCTGCGCCAGTATGGTTAGCGCGCGCGAGTTGAGTTGGTCCTGGTGGCCGACAGGTCTGCGCGATGACGTAAGCGCAGGTGCAGACACGTTACGGTATATAGGCGGTGTGAGCGCTGTAGCTTCCAGTGGCAAATATGCACCTTTCTGGTTGCAAAGTAACTGCAACGGCGATGTGAGCAGCAGTCCGTTTAGCGGTAATCTGACTGCCGGTATTTACAAAGAAGCGATACACCCGGAACGATGGTGGGATTATGATTTCGCTGTACAACTCACCGGTCGTTTGCAATCGCCTATTGCCGGTAGTGAGTTCGAGACACAACAAAAAATCGGCACGGGCTATTTCAATCTCGCATATGCACATGTGCGACTTTTCCTTTTCGACCTTACAGTCGGTATTGCACCTATGATATATGAGACGCAAGACACGGCACTCACATCCGGCAGTCTCATTTTCTCCGGCAACAGTCAACCCATGCCGCGCATCACCATCGGCATTGACCGTTATATTCCTTTCCCCGGTTTATACGGTTATTTCGAATTGAAAGGCGGCCTCACTCATGCATGGGTAATGGATGATGTGTACATGAAGGGCAGTTATCTGCATCACAAGTTCGCAGGTCTGCGTTTCGGCGGGCGGCTTCCCGTTAATATCAGTTACGAGTTCCACCATGCGGCCCAATGGGGAGGTATCAGTCCTGTTTATGGAGACATCGGTAATGATTTTTCTTCTTTCCTCAACGTGCTTTTTGCCCGCGCAGGAGGTGTAATGAGAAACGACCAACTGAATGCGCAAGGGAACCACGTAGGAAGCCAACAGCTGATGCTTACCGGCAAAGGAAACGGATGGGAAGTCAATGCCTATTGGCAGAATTTTTTTGAAGACAACTTCGCTTTATTAGGCATGGGGCATAACCTCGCCGACGGTCTTTGGGGTATCAGCATGAAACAAACACGCTGGCCGTTTATTCAGGGTGTAACGTACGAGTTCCTAAACACCACGGACCAATCCGGGCCTTGGCATGACCGGGACGGTTTATGCTACGCCGGTAATGACTGTTATTATCGGAACAGTGTGTTTGTCAATGGATGGAATTATTTTTACCGCACAATGGGTACCCCCTTTATTACCTCTCCTCAGTATAATGAAGACGGCACTATTTATACCCAGAACAGCCGTGTTCGCGTGCATCATTTCGGAGTTCGAGGCGATATTTACGGATTTCAGTATCGGTTCAAGGCCAGCTACGCACGCAATTACGGTAACAACAACAGCAGTCGAGCTGTTTTAAATACCAATACCGCATTGTTGCTGGAAGTCTATAAACATGTGCCACAAGCATGGGGATTAGATTTCGGGGTTCGGTTAGGAACCGACATAGGTACACAGTTCGGCAATCAGTTCGGCGCACAGATAACTATCTGCAAGCGAGGTATTGTCTATGGCTATTAATGTATGAATATTGTTAAGATACATTCCGGTTTGGGCAATCAGATGTTTCAGTATGCTTTTTATCTGGCCATGAGACATCATCACCCGGACACCAAAATCGACACCAGTGTCTATGCCAACCGTCCATCGCATAACGGCTATGAGTTGGAACGTGTTTTTGCGATCCATCCCAACCATGCCACCCTTGCGGAACGAGACCGGCTGGCAGATGTAGGAAAAGACTGGTTTTCGGAATTGCGTCGCGCCATAGGCTGGAAACGACGCACGACAGGGCAACTCGTTACAGAACCGGATCCGTCTTCCGGATGGTCAGCCGATATATGGCAAGTCACAGACAGTTACTTGCAAGGTTACTGGCAAAGCGAACGCTATTTTGCCGACATTACGGACGAGGTACGAGAAGCTTTTACGTTTCGTTTGCCTTTGCCCAAACAAGCAGAGCCATGGGCACAGAGTATTCAATCGTCCCGTGACAGTGTCAGCGTACATGTCCGCAGAGGGGATTACCTCAAACCCCGACGACGAGACGATTTTGAAGTGTGCACAGAAAACTATTACCGCCGCGCTGTGCGTTTGGCACAAGAAAGATTGCAAGATCCCGTCTTTTATGTCTTCTCCGACGAATCCCGATGGGTAAGCGAACAGAAATGGTTTCCGGAGGGGACGGTGTACGTGAGTGGCAATAACGGCGAGCAAGCGTACGTGGATATGCAACTTATGAGCATATGCCGTCATCATATTATTGCTAACAGCAGTTTCTCATGGTGGGCGGCATGGCTCGGCCAATACGAAGATACCGTTACTTTTGCGCCGGCTGTATGGTTCCACCATCATCCGAGACCGGACATATTACCCAATCAGTGGATACCCGTTGATGTCAGATAAGATACATATTATCATGCCTGTCAAAGACTCACTGTCCATCGCAGAACAGGCAATCCGCGCCATTGTAGCGAGCGGCTACACTTTGTGCGTCTATGACGATTACTCGCTTCCGGAAAATGCAGCAAAGTTGGACGAACTGCAGAAGGAACTGGGTATTGAAGTAGTACATATCCGCGAACATTTGGCTCACCCTTCACCCAATTATCGGTGGGTTCTTATTGAGGCACAACGTGAGGCTCTGAAGACTAATCGCCATCTGGTCATTATCGAAAGTGATGTCATTGTGAAACAAGACACGATTGAGCACCTGCTAATGGCAGTACAGCCCAACACCGGATTAGTGGCCGCTGTCACGACTGACGAGGACGGGAATGTCAATTTTCCGTATGACTACGCGCGGCGTATACATGCCGACGGAATATGCCGCAAACGGTTCTCGTTCTGCTGCACCCTGCTGACCAAAGATTTTCTGCAGGCTTATGATTTTTCACAACTCAATCCGGAGAAAAGCTGGTACGATGTACACATCAGCCATATGGCACGTCAGTTAGGATTCGACAATATCCTGCAAGTTTCCAATCCGGTAGTGCATAAACCGCACTCCAGCAGACCGTGGAAGCAACTCAAATATACCCATCCGATTTTATATTACTGGCGCAAGTTGATACAGCGCCGTGACCGCATATGAAACCCCTGGTATCCGTCATAGTGCCATTGTATAACGCATCGCCTTTTATCGGCGAAGCGCTAGAGAGTATTGTGGCATCCACGTACCGCCCGATAGAAGTAATAGTGATGGATGACGGGAGTACGGACGACAGTTGCAATGTAGCGCAATCTTTCGCACAAACTCATCCCGAAGTACGTGTACTGACTCAATCGAACGCCGGTGCTTCAGCGGCTCGCAATCATGCCATCCGTGAAAGCAAAGGGGAATTTATCCTACCTGTAGATGCCGACAACCGTATTCACCCTCTGTATATCGAAGAGGCAGTTGCGGTGCTGACTAATCAACCGGAAGTGCGTGTTGTGGGATGTCGGGCGGAATACTTCGGAGACAAGACAGGAGAATGGACGACACCGCGCTTCAGCCATGCATTGTTGGCGCGGAAAAACATGATTGACACCTGCTCTATGTACCGCCGCAAAGACTGGGATCGCACGCCGGGGTATAATGAGCACTGTGCAGCCCGCGAAGACTGGGACTTATGGCTGTCGCTATTCGAATTGGACGGTGAGTTCGTACGCTTGCCGGAGATACGATTGTTTTACCGCGTACGCAAAAGTTCCAAGCGGATTCAAGACCGAGCGCTCAAGCACCAACTAATAGATGAGATTAACCGCCGGCACCCCGCCTACATGAAGCAATACCTGGGTGGGCCGTTGCATTACCACCGTTCCTGGAGCAGACTCCTGAATCGCTTCCGTTCTGTCAAACAAGTAGGCGAGTTCAACCGCTGGACAGAAGGAGAAGTGATTGACGCAAGACGAAACATACTGCGATTAACAGAAGGAGTGGTTGTCAAACAATTCCGAACACCAAGCATTCTACGAGGCATATGGTACGGTCTTTTCGGCAAAAGCAAAGCCCGCCGGAGTTATGAGAATGCCCTGCGTATGGAAGGACTAACTCCTACTCCGATTGCCTATCGCGAAATACGTATATGCGGTGTATTACGTGAGAGTTGGTACGCGTGCCGGCAATCCGAGTGTACGCATACTTTCATTGAACTGATTGAAAATCCGCATTTCCCGAAACGGGAGCAAATCTTACATTCTATCGGACGTTTCACCGCGCAATTACGCCAAATGGGTGTATGGCACCGCGACTACTCACAAGGGAATATCCTATTCAACGATGACGGTAGTCACATTGAAGTGATTGACCTGAACCGGATTCGCTGGCGCAGATATGTGCCGGGCAACCCGTTCGAGCGACTGCAACGAATAGGCGAAGCAGGCCTACAAACGATGAAAAAGGGGTATGAACAAGTATAGAGACATCATCGGACACATTAACTACGGACTGTTTCTCGTCCTTGTTTTTCTGTTGCCTTTTCCCCAACTCCCGTTGCGATATGTCGGAACGGCATGGGTCATCTCATGGCTTTTTGAACTGAGGTGGCTACAAAAGCCCACGTTCCAGAAAGCCGCCATTCCCTTCATCCTTTTCGGCATATGGTATATATGGAAACTGCTCTCCGGCCTTTGGGCACCAGACACTGCTGCATGGGCATGGAAAATGGAACGATTTATGGCATTCCTTTTTCTCGTCCCTATAGGGATATGGGGAGTGAATAAATATTACAATTGGCGGCAAGCAGGGAAAATCTGGGTATTCGGATGCCTCGCCGCTATACCTGCCTATCTGCTTTGGATGACGATTCTTTTTAACCATCCGGAAATAGTACCTTATTTGAATGTCCATGACGATTGGGTACAACACGGAGAATGGTTACGTTTCTTTTCGGAGAACATATCCCATTTCAAGCACCGCCTGTTTCTGAACAGTGTAATGCTCTTCGGAATTGTCATCGCTATCCAATTATGGAAAGACAGAAAATGGCTTCTGATTCTTATCCTGTCTGTTATGACAGTTTTCATTCTGCTCACGGATTCGCGTCAAACGCTCATCACCGCAGTAGCCATGGGAGTGGTTGGTTTGGCCCACTATATTCCAAAACGGTTCAAATGGTCCTATTGGATAGGTGTAATAGCACTTGGCGGATTGCTGATTTTTGGCATTATCCGACTCCATCCGCGTATGCAGGATTTCGGTCTGAACGGTATTACACACATACGCGAACTGAGTTATTATCATGACATGCGGTTTAATATATGGGGGGCAGCACTGCAACACCCGGGCGACTACATGGCATACGGTTTAGGAGCAGGACAATGTCCTGAATATATGGCGCAGCATTTTCAGGAAGTAGGATTCACGCACTATGCGCAGGAACGATACAACCCCCACAACCAATATTTGGAGGAATTGATGGAACTCGGTATTGGAGGATTGCTGCTCTTCTTGCTTGCATGGTTGTCTATTCCTCTCTGCGCCCCCGCGCAGGCGAAGCGAAGAGCAATCCTGTTCACGCTCCTTTTTATGCTGAATATGTGTACGGATTGCATGTTCGGAATGTTCTGCGGCATTACCTTATGGGCAGTCGGTATGGGCTTTACCCTTATCGCCAAGAGTCTATCGTCTCCATCACACGTTGCATAAATGCGCGGGCATCGTACTCCATTTCTTCATCGTTTCCCATAATGCACTTATCCGCCTTGGCGTCTATCACCACGCTATCCTGCTCAGTCAAAAGAGCGAAGCCGTCGTTGAAACTATAGAAAGCAAACGGCACTACTGTTGTGTCCATACTGTTTTTTCCAAAGGTATATGCAGAATGGTCTATTCCCATCTGCGACAAGAGTGTAGGCACTACATCTATCTGCGAACAGAGTTTATCTATCTCTCTGCGCACTTTCACTGCTCCACCTGCCCATACAACCGGAATATGATACCGACGCGGTTCGTAGTTCTGAACTCCGGCAGGATATGGATATCCGTGGTCCGCTACAAAAACCAGTAAAGTCTTATCCCACACGGCACTCTGACGAAGCGAATCAACAAACGCTCCGATACAACTGTCCGTATAAGCCACAGAATTAAGATACGGATTCTCAAAGCGTTGCGTCACAGGCACTTCGAACGGTTCATGACTGCTGAGACTCAAAATGACATCCAATGTAGGCGCATCGCTCTGGCGTGCTTTGATCTCTTGGGCTGCCTTAGCAAAAAGAAGATGGTCATGCACACCCCATTTGGACAGACGTTGCGTCACCGGAAATGAATGATCATTGACCCTGTCCACGAACCCGCCGTTGATGAGATACGAGCGCATGTTTGTGAAATCTTCATCTCCACCATACCAGAATTTCAATTGATAGCCCTCCGCCGCCAGGCTCTTGCCTAACTGCGGCAGATACTGAGACTTGGCGGGTTGCGTCATCAAAGAAGAAGTCGGTTGCCCGGGAAAACCACTCAACGCAGCAACCACACCTCGGTCGGTTCGAAAACTAGATGCATAAGCCTGCGAGAAATACACACCTTCTCTTGCCAGGCGCTGCAGACATGGCATCGCTTCCCATGCGTTCGAAGAGAAACTCTCCAGAATAAAGAATATTATATTCGGGCGCTGCATAGTAAGTACAAACTCCGTGTGTTCGGTTGAGATAGCCGGCAACAACTGTTCAACTGCTTGTTGCGCCTCTTCTGTCGGCATATATGTGTATCGCCGGGTATCAAAAGAACTCTCGCTAAGGGATTCGATAAGGTTAAACACCGGATTGATAGCAGACATATTGAGTATCTGACGGTCAGAAAAATATACCCTGCCGGTATTCATAGTTGATGTAGTCAGACTGCCCCGAATGGGCAGGAACAGCAGCCCCGTCAGTAGCAACATACCAACGGCTTTCCCAAGCCGGACAGGCCAAGATTGGACCTTGCGCTCTTTCTCTGAAATCATCCACCTACGATAGGCGAAATAGAGGACATCCCAACTGACTATCCAAATGCAGCTGACGAGCAACCACACCCACCACGGTGCACAAGCTAGTACTTCCTGAGGGGTGGCGAGAAACATAAAGACCGTGCGATCCAAGTGGAAACCCCAATACGGGAAGACACCGGTATCGCTAATAAAAATCAATAGTGCAACAGCCAATATCAAGCCCGTATAGACATCCGCAATACGCCGCCACACGTGCGTCGGATAAGACATCTCCCCCACTATCAGCAAACCAAACACAACCGTGATATAAGACGCCACGCTAAGGTCTAACGGGAAAGCATGCCATATAACCGCCAACCAATCCTTCCAAGTTACCCCACTCATCTGTGAGAGGTTATACAGCATGAAAACAGGTTTCTGCACCAGAAAAAAGAGCAGCCAAAACAGATAATATTTGAAGAACGCACGCATTTACAAATCTACTGCATATGTAATTAAAAGACCCGTCGGCACGGTCATGATAATTGACGCACGATAAGCCTCCGGTACATCTTGTGCAAAAGAGAGTTCCGCCAAGTCATGACAGAAATCCCACAGGTTATAGCACTCCACGTTCAGACGCATGGCCACATCATTGACATTCCATGTTCCCTGTAGATGTAAATCGATATTATACACAGCCCCGTGTCGTGTGCCGAAATGACCGTCAGTTGGGTTCGTTCCACGCGAGTTCTCCGGTAGAATAGCCATCTGTTGCGATGTCCTGTCATAATAATAGCGATATGCAGTAAAGGGTTTTCCATCTGTCCATTTGATTGTCAAACCGGCTTGCACCCATTTGCATATGTTATAGCCCAAGTAGAAGCGCGCGATATATCCTTTATCCAGATCCATCCGTCCCACTCCCTGATGCGGACCATCTGCATTCTTCACCACATGCGTTGTATTGGGATTAGCCGTTGTCTCAGACAATACACCAATCGTGTTGCTGTTTGCTCCGTTTCCCAAACCGGTGTAACCCGCTGCTTGCATGGACTGCCAACTGAAACCCACCGTCACATGCAGCCCTGTGTAAGTATAACGCGTCAACTGAGAGAAATAATACGGCGAGTTCATCAGAATATTTTTTCCAAAGCCCGGAGTAGTACCTATTTCATACTGCTTCTCACCCATATACATGGAATATACAGACAGACCGTCCGCATCCCAATAATAGCCGTTTGTCTCCGCATTTCCTGCAAAATATGTATGCCAAACATTGAAGAATTTACGATACGCGTTCTGCAACACTATCTCATGTTGCCCGTGAGGGCTTCGGAAGACAAAACGAATCGGTATATGCAACTCCAAATAGGAAGTTTGCATTAGGTTTTTGCTATATTGATGATATCTTCCTCCGGTAGTGGCATATAAAGTATTCGTGCCAGCCAAGTATATATCGGCATTCATATAATCATCCGAAAAATAGCGCAAATAATCGGCATTATATGGCACACGTTCATGGGCTATACTCAATCCCATTTCAAACCATCGGCAGGGATGCAAATCAAAACTTATACCGGCTTGCCAATTAGGCGACACCTTGCTTTTACCTTTCCCGAGCAACATGCCGTCCAACGTAAAATCCAAATGTGCATGCAAGTCCAATTGGCGGCATATGGTGTAATCCGCCTTTAATCCGAACGTGTTCTCAAGAATTCCGCCTGTATATGCCTTGCTCGTCCACTCATAGCGATAGAGCGCTGTATCGGCAGTAGCTACAGGTGAGCGGAAATATATCTCGTTTGTAAACGACTCGGCTTCCGGGCGAAAATGCAGCATCGAGTTATGGGAACGCACATGCACAGCCAGCCACGGCAAGATGGGTTGTTCATAGTTAACCGTCCAACTCAACTCATGCGTCCGACCGTCTGCCACCCAAGGATTAAAACTCTCACCGTCAATATCCAGAATATTCTTACAAAACGCTCTATCCGTATGATGCACTGTATTTGTCGCCCAAGTCAAGCCCGTTGTCAGATACGGCCGCTGCGCATATATCTGTCCGGTATAATTCTTATGGTCAAAGATCTCATTGTAATTATATAAATACTCACTTCCTCCGTCTTCCTTACCCGAGAAATTGAGTCGATAACCAAGTTTATTAAACGCTTTATTGGGACGCATCGGGAATAAACCATCCGCCTGCACCTTGTAATAATCGGCCTCATAAAAAGGGTCATCAGAAATAATTCCTTGCTCATTTTCGCGTGTGATAAGACGTTGTCCGTAGATGGCATACAGATGCTGACGGTAGGCATTACCTTCCTTATCCCGAAAGGTATAAGCTGCGTCAATAGTCCCCGCCCCGCGTAAGTGCCGACGCGCACCGACATGTTTGAATGTCTCTGCGCTCTGCATCGCTGTACGATGTGTAATATTCACTATCGCTGCCGTGCCTAATGCCGGAGAACCATCTCCCACCTGACCAACATTATATTGCGCCATAACGTAGTCCCGCGCTGTAGTATCTTGTGTGAATTGCAACTGACCGTAATGAGTGTCAATCAACAAATCATATTGCTGCATGTTTGGCACAAAGAACGTATTGCCTGGGGCGAAACGGTCATCTACGCGCATGCCGTCTATCATATAGGTGCTCATAGTACACGGCAGTCCCGCCACAGCAAGATTCAGCCGGTCCGGTTGCCACCATTGGCCTGTGGCGTGATTCTCAACTATCACATGGTCATTGAGGGCCTCCAGATAATAAATCAAATCCGTACGATGATACCATTTACGAAAATACTCCGCAGGCACACTGTCACTGCCACTCATATCCGTATGACTGACTTCCAACGCCCGTACGGGAATAAGGAATAGAGAGCATAGAAAAAGGACTAATATGTACTTGACGGATGTCAACGCTGCTTGAGGATATCCAAATTATAGACTAATCCTACACGAATCTGATGGAAGGGATAGTCTTTGATGCCGTACTGGTACTGTGCGTACGGTTCAAAACCTTTTACATGCCCTGCTGCGCGTACTTTGATACTCATCGGAGCATCCCCGTATTGCTCCCAACCGACATACCCACCCCATGTAGCCTGCAGTGACACGTACTCATGCTGCAGTTTAGCCTGCAAGCCATACATCACCGCATCGTTCTGGCGCCCGTTATCGGTTTGCCAACAGAGAAAACCTGCTGAGCCTGCAAAACGTAACGACAGCACGCCCATCGGTATCGATTCGCCTATACTCAAGTCGAAGAAATAACCCGGGCAATCATAATGGCGCTTTCGTTCGAACTGCTCTCCACTCGCCGTTTTCATGCCCAGACGAATCGTTATTTGCGGGATATACTGCGCTTTTTCCGTCTTGAACCAGGAGTGATGCAGCACCTGCACCTCCGTGGATATATACACATCTCCGGCACCATGGCCTCGACCATCATCTTGCTCATACCACCCGTATACCGGCATCCATATACTCAAGTTTGCCCAACGAGTAAACAAAGGAACGTGCACGCGCGCGAAGATATCCGCCGTCCATCCCCCTTTATAACCGAAATAACCATCTGCAGCCAGTTCAAGGCGCAGATGGTCATACGTCAAACCGTCTGTCATATCCGGTATCGGAAATGCATTCGGGCCAAAGAAAGCAGGGGCGATGCCTGTCGGTTCATGCAGATTAGGCTTCTCGGTCGGAACAAGGGCATAAGTAAAAAAACTTATGCACAGCAATATTCCGATAAGCCATAATCGACGACACATGATTATATTCCGAATAGGTTTCTAAAGAAATTTTTCTTGTCCGCTGAACCAGGAACAATATTCGGGCTGTCCTGCAACTGCTCAATCAGTTTGCGTTCATCTTTATTCAATTTCTCAGGAATATAAACTCCTACATTAATGAGCAAGTCGCCTTCGCCGTAGCGACGTCCATATTGGTCAATACGCGGCAATCCTTTGCCTCGCATCCTGAGCACTTTGCCCGGCTGCGTCCCCGGAGTGATGGTAATTTTCACATCGCCGGAAAGAGTCGGTATCTGTACCTGACCGCCGAGAATAGCTGTCGGCATATCAAGCAACAGATTATAGATTATATCGCTTTCCTGGCGTACAAAATCCTTGTGTTCCTGCTCTTCGATGAGCACTAACAAGTCACCGGGGACACCTCCGCGTGGTGCGGCGTTTCCTTTACCTGATACCGTCAGTTGCATGCCGCCCATGACACCGGCAGGAATAGTGACGGTGATGATTTCCTCTTCGCGAGACACTCCCTGACCTCCGCACTTCGGACATTTTTTCTTGATGATACGTCCTTCGCCGCCACAGGCTTCGCACTCCGTCTGTACTTGCATCATTCCGAAAATACCACGTTGGGCACGTGTAACGCGACCCGTTCCCTTACAGGTCGGACATGTCTCTGTCTGACCGTCCGCGCTACCCGTTCCGTGACAATCCTTGCATTCCACAAGGCGACGTACTTTAATTTTCTTCTCACATCCTTTCGCAATCTCTTCCAGCGTCAGACTTACGCGGCCACGCAAATCGGAACCTCTGCGAACACGCGGTCCGCGGCTTCTACTGCCGCCCATAAACATATTGCCGATATCGCCTAAGTCAAAGCCTGCACCTTCGAAGATGTCACCAAAATGCGTGAAAATATCCTCCATCGACATACCGCCGCCACTCCAACCGCCGGCACCTTGCATGCCTGCCATGCCGAATTGATCATATCGTTGCCGTTTCTGTGGATCGGATAGCACTTCATACGCCTCAGCAGCCTCTTTGAATTTCTCCTCGGCTTCTTTGTCGCCCGGGTTCTTGTCCGGGTGATACTGTATCGCTTTCTTGCGGTACGCTTTCTTTATATCTTCAGCGCTGGCCGACTTATCAACGCCCAGCACTTCATAGTAATCACGTTTCTCTGCCATAAAAAAATTTTTTTATTCACCTACCACTACTTTCGCAAACCGAATCACCTTATCGCCCAGTTTATAACCTTTCTGAGTGCAGTCTATGACCTTCCCCTTCTGGTCCTCACCCGCTGCAAAAGTGGTTACGGCTTCATGCTCGTCCGTATTGAAATCCATATTCTCCGTCTCAATGGCGTGTACATCCTGCTTCTCCAGGAAAGAGATGAACTTCTGCTGAATAAGCCGTATTCCTTCGCGTACCGCCTCGATATCCTCTGTTTTTTCCATCGCCTCGGTGGCACGCTCAAAATCATCAACGAGCGGCAGCATCTCCTTGAAAATACGCTCGCCGGCGGTAGCCATTAGTTCCAGTTTCTCTTTGTTCGTACGACGACGGTAATTGTCAAACTCCGCCATCATTCGCAGGTTCTTGTCCTCCAACTCCGCAATGCGAGCCTCCAGCGCCTCTATTTGAGATTCTTCAGTTTCTTCTGCTTGCGGCGCCTGTTGAGAATCTTCATTAAGCGTAACTTCTTCATTGAGCACCTCTTGGGTACTCTTTTCATCGTTTATTATTTCTTTTTCTTTCTTCATAGTGCATAATTTTACACTTTGACCTTTTCAATTGTTATGCCAAAGCGCGGAATACTGCCAAATTGGCAGATTAGAATAAATTCTGTTGTCCGTCCGCAGAGAGAGGCGTTTTTCCTAAGTGTTTGTATGCCAATTCGGTGGCTTCACGACCACGGGGTGTACGTTTAATAAAACCTTCTTTCACCAAAAACGGCTCATATACTTCCTCTATCGTTCCGGCATCTTCACCCATCGCCGTGGCGATAGTATTGAGACCGACAGGACCGCCGCGGAACTTGTCTATGATCGTCAGCAGGAGTTTGTTGTCTATCTGATCGAGGCCGAAGGTATCGATGTTAAGAGCCTCCAAAGCATATCGGGCAATCTCCAAGTCAATCTTGCCGTCTCCTTTTACTTGTGCAAAGTCACGAACGCGGCGCAACAACGCATTGGCTATACGGGGCGTACCGCGTGAACGACGAGCGATCTCTCCTGCCGCTTTATCATTGATTTCCACGCCCAACAGACGTGCAGAACGCTTCACTATCCCCGTTAGAATATCTGCATCGTAATATTCCAGATGGCAGTTGATGCCGAAACGTGCACGCAAGGGACTGGTCAACAAGCCCTGACGCGTCGTCGCGCCAATCAACGTGAAATGGTTCAGATCGATTTGTATCGTACGCGCCGAAGGACCTTTGTCTATCATTATATCAATGCGGTAGTCTTCCATCGCCGAGTAGAGATACTCCTCCACTATCGGGCTCAATCGGTGTATTTCATCAATGAACAGTACATCATTCGGCTCGAGAGAAGTTAACAGACCCGCCAAGTCTCCCGGCTTGTCCAACACAGGACCGCTGGTCACTTTGAAACCTACGCCCAGTTCATTGGCAATGATATTACTCAGCGTCGTCTTTCCTAACCCGGGAGGGCCGAAAAGCAGCACATGATCGAGACTCTCATTGCGCATTTTCGCCGCTTCTACAAAAATCTTTAGGTTCGAAGTCACCTTGCTCTGCCCCGCGAAATCCGCAAAACACAAAGGACGCAGCGCATTATCCTGCTCCTTCTCACTCATCTGTTGTCTTATATCAAATTCTGCCATCTTAACGATTTTACAGATTAACAGTTTAACAATTTAATGTTGAAGACCTGAACAATGTTTCCAGATCGTCAATCTCTTCAATAAGTTTGTCGGCTTTTATCTCTCCGTGGTCAAGGATAACGACACGGTCGCACATCTCGCGTACTTCTTGCATGATATGTGTTGATAGAATAACGGTGCGCTCCTTGCCTAAATCGCGAATAAGACTCCGGATCTCCACCAGTTGATTGGGGTCCAGTCCTGTCGTCGGTTCGTCTAAAATTAATAATTGCGGGTCACCCAACAGAGCTTGCGCCAAACCAACACGTTGACGGTATCCCTTGCTTAGTTCCCGGATATGCTTATGTTTCTCCGCTGCCAGCCCTACGCGCGCTATCAAATCATCAATATATCTCTCTTGCGAAACCGCTCCTCTACCAGCAACGGTCAGCGAATACATAAATTTCAGGTATTCGCTCACATACATCTCCTCATACAGCGGGTTGTTCTCCGGCAGATAGCCTATGCGCCGGGGAACCTCTACACTTCCGTAATTCGCCTCCCAGAGACCGATAAGTATTTTCATCAGCGTGGATTTGCCTGCGCCGTTAGGGCCTAGCAGACCCAACACTTGCCCTTCCGGTATCTCCAACGTTACGTCCCGCAACACTTGCTGCAGACCGAACGACTTGTTGATATACGATATCTTAACGGACATAATTCTTGTATGTTTTCTCAAATAACTGTACAGCTTGGTTGAGCGAACCGAATAACTCGCCACCTGACGCATTGGCATGACCGCCGCCATGGAATACCTCCGACGCCCATATATTCACCGGACGGTCACCTTGCGAACGGAACGAAATGCGGATACGAGGTTTGGGTGTCCCGGGTTTGGGACGCTCTTCGCGCATATAAACCGAATAAAAAACATCCGCTATCTGTAACGGCATATTCACCAAACCTTCCGTATCTCCGGGCTTGTAATGATACTGGTCCAACTCATCTGCCGAAAGCGTAATAAGTGCTATATGATGCTCCGGATAAATACGCATCTTTCGATACAAAGCATAACCCGTCAAACGTACGCGGTCCGTCGAATATTGGTTGAAAACCGCATCGTAAATGGTATCTTTTTGAACACCAGCTCGAATAAGGTCCGCTATTATCTCATATAATTCACAATTCGAGGAGTTGAATTGAAAATTCCCCGTATCCGTCATCAATCCCGTGTAGATACAAGTCGCTATTTCCTTTGTAATTTGCACTTGATTACGTTGAACATTTTGAAAGAACCGGTAAACTATCTCGCAAGACGAACAGGCTTCCGGGAAAGAAAACAGCACATCCGCAAAACCAACGGGATTCAAATGGTGGTCCCAAAGAATCTTAGGCGCCGTACTCTGCATAAGTCTTTCACCCATGGGACCGATACGTTTGGGATCATTGAAATCCGTACACAAAAACAAATCTGCCTCTGCCATCATTCGGTTACAGGCTTCCGTTTGCTTCTCATAAATCAAAATATCATTTGCTCCCGGCATCCAATCGAAAAAAGCAGGAAAAGCATTAGGCACTATCACATGCACATCACCTTCTCCCGACAACCTTTTTCCTTTCACCCAATGCCACAACGCCAACGCAGACCCCATCGCATCGCCGTCCGGGGCCATATGCGTATGAATGATGATTTTTCGGGCAGCAGATATTAAGTCCTTTGCCTTCGCCAGCGATGTTTGATCCAATTGTACTCCCATCTTCTTTTTCGTTTTAGACCTTTGCGACTGCAAAGGTACTGCTTTTTTTTGACATACGCAAATAATTTCTGTTTTTGTCTGAATATCATATCTCATAATTTTACTATATATATACATAGTATATATATACTTTCAGTTATTGTTTTTTAATTTGCACATATCAAAAATTTTATGTAATTTTGCACCGCAAAATTGCTTGAAGATGAATATACGCAAAGTACTATTATGGATAATGCTGATGAGTGCAATGTGCGCAGAAGCACAAATTAACTCTATATTGGGTGACTGGAAAACGGTGGATGACAAGACAGGCGAAAAACGCTCCATTGTGAATATATACAAGGGCTCGGACGGACTCTATTACGGCAAAATCAAACAAATGCTGATGTATGGTTCGGATTTGCTATGTGAAGCATGCAAGGATGAAGACTACAATGTTCCTATAGTCGGGTTGGTCATCATACGTGGCATGAAAGCTGAAGACGGCCAATTGGTCGGTGGCAAAGTACTGGACCCCGAGTCTGGAAAATTTTATTACGGAAAGATTTATCTCAAAGACGGCCACCTTATACTCCGCGGATCGCTTGACAAACGCGGGTTTATAGGACGCAACCAAACATGGATAAGATGAGACTGGTTTTTGCATCAAATAATGCACACAAATTGTCAGAGGTACGACAGATTATGCCGGCAGACATCGAGGTCCTTAGTCTGCAGGATATCGGTTTTGAGAACGAAACAGAGGAGAATGGCGCAACGCTGGCAGAAAACAGCCGTATCAAAGCGGAAGCGGTACGTCAATGGCTGATTGCCAATAACCGCCAGACAACAATCGACGGCGTGTTTGCTGACGATACCGGCTTGGAAATTGATGCGCTGAATGGTGCTCCGGGGGTTTATACTGCCCGATGGGCTGGAGAACCTGCTGCTAACAGAAAAAAAGCTTTACAGGAATTATCCGGCAAAGAAAACCGCGCATGTCAATTCCGGACAGTTATAACCATCATACGAAATGACGAGACACTACAAGTAGAAGGTGTCGTACGCGGGCACATTGCTATGGAAGAGTATGGAAAAGGTGGTTTCGGTTACGACCCCATCTTTATTCCTGACGGATACGGCAAGACCTTTGGAGAGCTGCCTGCAGATATCAAAAACAATATCAGTCATAGAGGAAGAGCACTGGCCGCACTCGTAAAAGAACTGAAAAGAAAAAACTGAAAGAAAATGGCAAATAGTACATGGTCAAATAGCAAATGGTTTATCCTGATTCTTTTTTCCATACTCCTGACTCCAGTCCGGGCGGAGCAATGGAAGACACATTTTGCATATAACAATGTGACGCAAATAGCACTCGCACGGGATAAAGTATATGCCCTTTCTGACGGAAGCCTCTTTAGTGTTAACAAAATTTCCGGAACGTTACAGATATACAACCGGATGTCCGGCCTCAACAGTACCAATATCACGTGTATCTATTACGACGGGATCTCCAAACAACTGATCATTGGCTATCAGAATGGTAAGATAGACCTGCTGTCAAATCGAGGTGTACAATATGTTGGCGAACTGTATGACAAGGATATGACACAGCGAAAAACCATCAACAATGTCACTATTTATGGTCGTACTGCATACCTATCTACCGCTTTCGGCATTCAAACGCTGGACT